>Ga0210059_1013261_pt1 | contig 12346 bp, 8 predicted proteins | sample Ectturendosymbi2_FD_188042 | JGI IMG/M metagenome (GOLD analysis project Ga0210059, IMG submission 188042) | Ecteinascidia turbinata endosymbiont from Florida, USA - Sample 2 (SPAdes) (version 2) | ecosystem: Host-associated > Tunicates > Ascidians > Unclassified | place: Key West, Florida...
GTGGGTTCACTTGGTGCATTCTGCGCAATCGGATTTCTTGAATGCCTGAAGGTGACATTCTCCATGACACTGCAGGCGACTGCTCTGACAAGGAGCTCCTTACTGCTCGGCTGCCTGCACTCGAATGGAAAATTTTGGTTGTGGGATTATCGACTAGATAACCTGAGGGTTTTTTCGGTCTCCCAACTGCAAGCTTGGGAATGCTTTCAAGTGTTTACAAATGGCGTTTGTTTTTATTGCATCGTACCCGGTTTTTGCAGTAAACAATAAACAATACAATACAGTTTTTGAAAAAAATTGCTTCAACACAGCGAGCAGGCGTCGGAGAGGTGCGATTAGTTATCGACGTGCGCAGTAGTCAATGGCATCTGACGCTGAAATATTCCCAGTTTGTGAATAAAATAGTTTAAGATACAACAGTTCAAGATGTTCAAGCGACGGTTGCATCCTCGGTTACGCGAACGAGAAATAGTGACTGGCGAAATTAAGCAGCTGATTAGATGATGCGCCTCTAGCATTTGATTTTTAAATGCTTGCTACTTTCGAATAAATAAATCGTAAGAAAACGAAATGTTGACGATGATATGAAACAAACAGGCGAGTTTTGTGAATACTGTGTTTCTCGGAATCATACGATCGTACAAGTTTTGTTCAGAACAGGGAAAGTTGAATGATTACTTACTGTCAAGTGGCTTGCGCTTTAGATTAAAGCAGTCGTAATGAGCAATAAATCGAAAGAAAACGAAATGTTAACAATGACATGAAACAAACAGACAGGTTTTGTGAATACTGTGTTCCGCAGAATCATACGATCGTACAGTTTTGTTCAGAACAGGGTAAGTCGGATGATTACATAATGTAAAGTGATTCGCGCTATAGGTTAAGTGTTTTCGTCGAATCGTTGTTTGAAAACATTGCGTATATCAGCTGCGGGTGATATTAAAAAGCAGGTAATTCCGCGTGTTTTGACATGAAAGAGGGCAGATATACACTTTTCTGAGATGCATGAGTTGCTGTAAAGTTCACCTGTGGTCTTCGCTTGTTTTTGGAAGGCATTCAGCCCAGTGATGGAGTCTCGAGACTCGGTCTCGGTCTCGAGACGTGTCTCAAGACCCGTTTTTTGGAGTGTCGGTCTCGAAGGCCTCGTCTCGGAAGGATTTCGGTCTTGAGCTCTTCGTCTCGAGACTTTGCATAAGTTATTTTTTATGAACTTTTGCAAGAAGGAGTTCCTTAAAAAAACGATTTTGAAAAATGATTGTTCAAAATTTAGCCGTTCAAAGAGATCAGTGGCTGAGCTTTCTTTGTTGTTATGTTGTTTGCAAGATGGAGAAAACAATTTGCCCTCTACTCCGTTCAAAATTCATACTGAATTCAATAAAAAATTTGCATGTACCAATGAAACCGCAGCGCGTAATCTCTGCAACGAGAGGTTGGGAGTACTTTGCTAAGGACTACCTTTGAACTGTTTTTCCAAGAGTTTTGTTATGAAACCCATAGCCTTATTCAAAAGAGGTGGGAGAGTGCCAAAGAGTTTCTTTTTTGTGAAGCCAAATAAAACCACGTCTTTTTTTCGCAGTGCTTTTCAAAGCACTCTGTTCAAACACGCTGGTGAAGTTTTTTTGTTCTGCGTAATGCAGGCTTTTTTAAGTTCAAAAATGCGTCGGAACTCTCTTGAGGAAACGTTTTGCTGATAAGAGTTTTATACAGAGAGCAAATAATGCGTCATGGCTGATCAGTTACTTCGACGTAGCCTACTGCTACAGGCTTTACGGCCTTTCTGCGTTTTCTAACCGACATGCGGAGTTGCGAAAACTCTAAGTGTGTCAGCAAACACGGAAATTTGGAACAGTTGTGAATATCAGTATAACGTAAAAATATGGAAACTACGAAAAACTTCAAAATATAAAAACTTGACAATAAAAAAGAGCAAATCTAGGAATTATTCTTAACGCCATAAAGTCAGCGCGAAGGCGCTACACTATTTCACTGCTAGTCAACTACACCGGTGATCCCGAACTTCGCTAATTCTGCTGCAGCATGGTGCATCCCAACAATGCCTGTCGAAAACATCAATTTTTTTTATCAGAGAAAGAAAAAATCTTCAATACGAAGGCAATGGTTAACTGCAAAAGATCTGCCGCAGTTGTAAAAAAACTGACAAACTACGAGCACTTTGCTCTAAGTAACATAAAAACCAAACCCAAGTTGTTTCAGGGCTTCATTAGCCCTGTGCACTTTGTTGTTGTCATGGAAAACACATCGAATCCACGGTGCCAACTGATTCACAAGTAATGACAAAAAATAAAACTTTCCCGCTGAACCACAGCCTAGCATGTTCCAGCTATGTATTTAGCCATGCATACATGCATATGTAAAGAAGGCAGAAAAAATAGGAAAAGTAATAACGAAAAGGGTGGCTAACAAGTAGAGAAAGCAAGACCCATAATCGAGAATTAAAAACAAGACCCTTTTCAGTTTGTGAGTATTTGATTGTGATGTTCAAGATGCTTTATTATTCCTTATTGTTATAATAAGCATGATACATGATTTTCTCTCATTTTATATTGTTGTAGGCAAATATAAGCAGTGAAAAGAGAAAGCATTTTTATGGTCGGCCCCGGGCGACATCAACGTCGCTACGCCACTGCAGTAGAGCATGCTGTGGGATATTATCTCGCTGGTTCAAAGTGTAAACCTAACTCGTGCCAAAAAAGTCTATTACTCCAACAGGCCTAAAGATTTTTTTTTGCGTCAACAGCAGAATTACGAGCAACATTTTTGAAACTAGTTTTGGACAGAGTGAGCAAGTTTGGATGGATGAAACATTAGTTACAATTTTGCGTTTTGAAATTCAAACTTGTGCTTCCGTTTTTTTAAATATCTAATTTATCACCTCTTAATTCTAAATCTTTGGAGAATTCTTAATCAATTACTTGTCGTGTGAGGATAAAAGTAATTAGAAAAGGTGTAGGTAACATTACAAAAATGGCAAGCTTTGTTAGCCAAAATACACGAAATATGTGGCGAAGAAATTTGAGTGTCAGTGCAGATGCCCAGTGTTAAAATAAAAAGAATGTAGTGAAACTAGGGTTGCCAGATGCGTTTTGCAAAAATACTGGCCATTTTGATTAGTTAACAGTGCCAGACCTAAGCCGTGTCGTATTTCGTAAGCGGCACAGGGAAAACAGAGAGACAATCAGTAATGTTAAGCCACAATTATTAATTTGCCAGTATTTTGGCTGGCTCATTACATTTCGGTGTGTGCGTGACGCGAAAATCACACGAAGGATTGCGTCAACAGCAGGAAATAAACTTCGCTGAAAGAACTGTCCTGACAAGATTCACTACTAGAGTCATTATAATTTGAGAAATTTGGTGTTAGTTCTTTTTGATGTTACGGCAAATTATTTATTTTCAAAATACCGGCTTCAGGCCCTGAATTTCAAAATACCGTTTTTTTACCGGCCTCTGCTAAATTAGCAGTGAAATACCGGCCATCTGGCAACCCTAAGTGAAACAGGTAAGTTGTAGATAGTAAAAAGCTTTAAAAGTTTGCAACTACATTGGCAAATGATATAAACGACGAAACACCTTGGCAAAAAATTGATGAATAGAAAGAAACTTTTCCTGTGGAGTTGCCACTTTACTGTGCTGTTTTAACTAGTGCTGCTGGGGCCGTATACACTCGCCTACATCGACTGTGCTTGTTTTAAAATAAAAAGTAATGATTCGTCTCTTCTCCACTTTCTCACATAACATAGGCCTACTTCAATGCTAGGTAGGAGACCAGCACATGGGAGCTTCATCAGGGCATCACTTCCTGTCCTTACACAGAAAGGTTGGTATTGTTTTGAAACGAACAAAACAATTAACATTTTTTTGAGTCAAAACAAACTTATTGAAGCATGGCAACGGCAAACACCTCGAATATTCAATTGGTTCACCGACATTTTTGTAGTGAGAAATGCATAGACCCTCTAAACGCTGCCAACATTTTCAATACCCATGCATTTCTTCATGGAATTTGTAAATAAGGCCACAGGTTTGAGGTTGCAAATTCCTAAGAGGAAAGTGAAAATGAACGTTTGCAGTATTTGGCCGTTTGCACAAATTTCGGATGATTTTTATTATCTTAATAATTGGCAATATGCCTGATATTTTGTTGCAGCATTATTCAAGGAGTTAGCTTTTAATTATCATCAGACAAATGTGAGGTCTCGAGTCTCGGTCTCGAACTTCCAGGTCTCGGTCTCGGCTTTTATGACAAAGTCTCGGTCTTGGTCTCGTCTCGAAATTTGAGCCAGGTCTCGGTCTCGGAGGTTACGGTCTCGACTACATCACTGATTCAGCATTAAGCTTTTTTGAACCAGGTGCACAGCCCGTTGAATTATAGAAAATTTGCTTTGTTGTTTTGCACTATGTATAGTTCGATTCAAGCGGGACCGAGTTGTAGGCCAAAGAAACAGTCATATAAGAAGCAGAAACGATCAGTGGATCGGTCCTTTTTGGGGAGAATTAGAGTTGCGGACATATTCGGAAAGGCGATTTGTGTAATGTGCTCAAAAGGAATCGCTGAAGAATCACTGAAGCCGAACAAATTGTTGAGACACATGAATACTCACAAAGATGTGGCTTCACTAACAGATGAGAGAAGGAAGCATGTTATATAAGCAGCGCTTTGAACAACTAACAAAGTGCCAAGCGTTCTTGAGACAATCTCTCACAAAGAAGCAACGACTTGAGTTGATTTTCATACAAGGCAGCTTATATTGTTGCTAGAGAAAAGTGACCATAGGTGGAGGGTGAGGTCACAACAAAGCCTGTGCTTGAGAGTTTCGGTCAGATATTTGAAGGTGAGGTCTTTCAGAAGACCGTCAGAGATGCCATTACTGGAGCTGCTCTTAGTAACAATACGATAACACGCACAATCGAAAGTATGGGGAAGGATTTGAGAAAACAGATTTACGAAGATTTTCGTTCTTCACCTTGCAAAGCATTGGCCATCGACGAGTCCACTGATATTACGTCAGAAGCACAGTTGTTAGTGTATGGCACATTTGCATGTGGATGTCGCATAGTAAGAGGAGCTTCTTTGTTGTTTGACGTTGCATTCGACAACAACAAGACATGATATTTTTAGCACTGTGGATACTTTTTTCACGGAAAATCAGTTTGATTGAGGTCGTGTCGTAAAGTGTTGCATCGACGGCACTCCATCTATGATGGGAAGAAATATTGGATTTCGAGGTATCCTTCAAAGAAAATTTCCTCACATCCACACCAACCACTGCATCACTCACCAGGAAGCTTTGGCTTCCAAAGAGCTTTCATCTGTGTTCAATGAAGTGATGCAAGTAGTAATCAAAGTGCTTAATTTTGTGAAGTCCAGGGATTTGAACTGCCGACTGTTCAAGGATCTTTGCTCCACTGAAAATGCAGAGCACAGCACTTCATTACTTTACGGCTGTGAGGTGGCTTTCACGCGGTAGTACACTGAAGAGAGTTTTTATCCTCAGGAATGAAGTAAAAGATTTCGTGCACAACCGGAAAAATGAAAACGCAACTCTTTTTCAGATGATCTCTTCTTGCTCGCCTTGTAGAGATGATCGGATAGTGTTTTTTGCTATCCAATCCTATCCTGTTTTTGAAAAATGATATCCGTATCCAATCCGAATCCTGTTTTGGTTAAAATCATACTATCCCTATCCGAAAACTATCCGAAAGTATACTATGATGCACAAGATACATTTTTGTGTGGCGTCTATTTATCCTCACGAGGCAGAACAACTTCTGGAGTTCAGTGACAACTCAGTCCCACCTAAATGGACAAGTGTTGGCATGGTTTCAGGGCTGGCAAGCAGTTAGCAGCTTCTTGTTTGCATTACGTGAACTGTAGGCTAAACCCTAACTCTAAACCCTGAACCCCCAAACCTAAAGTCTGGCCCTAAACCTTGACCATGCCTTGACACTAAACCCTAACCATAAACCCTTGGTCCCCAACCAATTGTCTCTTTGCATAACCTACTTTTCTATGACTAGTACTTCAACCAATTGTTGTGTTCAACTGAAGGTAAAATAGTACCAGCAGTCTTTGCCTTATGAAACAAAATAGACACCACCTAATGCGTTGCCCTATGTATTGGGTCCTGTCATGCCTATACCTATAAACAGCAAGCTTGACATATCTTGCAAGCTTGACATATCACATAACCTAAGTACCTTTCAGAGTCAATTGCATCAAAAAGCAAGCTGAGGTTTTTTGCCACACCAAGCTTTTCATTAGTAATTCGTTCAGTACCAATGGTTCCATTTTAACACAATCCATGATTTCACATTCATAATTTCATTTATTAATCCCACCAATTGTTGCACTTTAACCACACCTAACATACTCAGCAATGCTAGTCTACAAACCAAAACAGCATTTAACAGAAAAAAATGGCTTAAACTATCTCACAAATTTTGAAATAACTCACCTGAAATATTCAGTGTATCAAGCCAATGTCATAAAAGAACAATTTTGCGTATCGTGTTCAAGAACGAAAAAAGCTAACTGCGGCCTGGTATCGTCCAACGACCAGTCAATGCAGGCTCACGTAAACTAGGCATGAAAACAGCACGGCTTAGTGGAGATGCAGAGTACAGACCACATTAAAACAGCTAGCCTGTTCTAGCTAGTCTACACTACAGATCACACCAGGGAAACTCTAGCTAACCCTAGTCCAGGTAGGCCTACGTAGCATACAACTGCTACTGAAAGAGAGCGCTATCTTACTACATCAGCAACAGACTCATGCTGAAAAACTTGGCATGGTGTGGGACTACACTGTGGTACTGAGATTACACCATAGACAGACTTGTTGGAGTCATGGCACAGAAGGCTGAAGCGATGCATTCAAAGATGCTGAATAAATGATTGTGCAATGTGCGACTGTTTTTTCCAAGAGTCTGAATCCTCGAAATATAAAAAAAAGCGTTTCGGATATCCTTATCCGGATCCGCTTCCCGTTTACAGCAGGTTTTTGGATATCCGTATCCGGTTGGAAGCTCACTATCCTGCCGGATATCCAACCGGCAAGCCGGATAGTGATCATCTCTGTCGCCTTGCGCTCTAGACTGACGTTTTTCAGAAACTGAATGAGCTGACTATTTCACTGCCAGGTCAAGGCAAATAGCTGTTTGAACTGCAAACTTCCATTCGTGCTTTTGCTAACATGTTAGCTATTTTCGTCACGCGAGCAAAAACTGATGATTTTGGTTTGTTTCTGCATTTCAAGGAATTTCTTGCAACAACGGATAGTGAGATGTCATTTCAAAGGGTAAAGCAAGACCTCGTTTAATACTTGACGAATTTGCAAGCAAATTCAAAGAACGCTTCCCTGAACTAGAAGAGGTATCGTATTGACATGTTCAGTTTCCATTTCGAGTTGATGCTGAGGCTTGTGGTGACTTGGCTTTGGAGGTGGCAGAGTTGCAGGCAGATGAAAGCCAAAAATTTCAGTTTGAAGATTCCAATTTAGCTAGTTTTTGGTTAAATGCACCAAAGAAGTATGCATGTTTGAGAAATGAAGCTAAAAAAGCTCTTGTTCAGTTTGGGTCCACGAATGTGTGTGAAGCAACATTTTCATGCATGGTGTGCATCAAGTCAAAGTATAGAAACCGACTCACTGACGCTCATTTGCAAGACAACCTGATTATTGTAACTACCACATATGAGCTACGCTTCAGAAAGCTTGCTTTGTGAGCCATCCACGGGCCTTTTTTGCCAGACTGACTTGGGTGCAGACTGGGTTTATCATTTCGTTACGCTTCTTTCAAATATACTTATGTGTTTCATTTTCGCGTCTGGTCTGAAGTTTCAAATTTTGAGTGAGATTCATTCACACCTGCATATTTTGTAGCCTAGATATGCTTGGAAAGAGAAGATATCAACATGAAATAGAAGACTGAAAATAAAAAAATATTTCGTAATGGACCTGGCAGAGAACGTACTCTATCACGAGACTTTCTTCATAAAGCCATCAACCATAGCGTTGAATTTCGTTGTTGCACTTTACACAGAAAATATTTTGCAGTGAATAAAGGGAATAGTAGGTGTTTGTAAAATTCCTTCTTGTTTTAAGATATAGCTTACGTTGTGCAAATGATAGATAAGAAATCGATTGTATAGGGTCGCGTAAAACGTGCAGATATTGGCAAAGGGTCGCAAGAAAAAAAAATTGGGAACCTCTGGATTAGATAATAGCCACATACTACTGGTGATAGTATTTTACACAATTTTTAGGGACACCTTGACAAGATAACCTTCGGATTTTTCGGTGTTCCTGCCCCAAGTTTATTTTGTTGTTGATGTACCTGTGTATCTATAATGTTTTATACTGGCAGCTAAAGCTGAATACAATACAATTCTAACCAAACCCTAACCCGACACACTTACCTAAAGACCAAATCCTAAGCCCTAATCATCGGTTTTCTGATTGTGTTTGGTATGTGGAATATTACTCCGTGCATGCGTATGTGGCGTGAAGTCAGAAATTTCGCTTGACACCGGATTCAAAAATTTTGGGACAGGAGTGGAGTCGGAGTTTGAAAAAGTGACTCTGGCCACCGATATCGTATACCAGAGGTGGTACCGGATCCGGAGTGGACTCCGGCAGGATTCTGCGTTTTTCTTTCGGACCCAGAGTCAAAATTTTGTGAAAACCGGAGTTGCAGTCACTTTTCAATTTCGTCAGGAGCATGGATCTGTGTGGTCATTTCCTAACTAAAACATGGGTAAATTACGGTTGGATCGATGATTGTAGCCAGAGTCTGAACAGGAGTCGGATTCTCAAATTGAAAAAATTTCCGGAACCGGATTCAAAAATTTTGGAACAGGAGCGGAGTCGGAGCCTGAAAAAGTGACTCCGGCCACTTCTGCCGTATAGTACCTCTACGTCTGCTGCGCACAAGGACAACTTGACGACAGTGGTTGTTATAGAAGCTTTATTGTTTTGGAACTGGCTACGGGACTACCCATTGACCTTAACTTATTTCAAAACTTATTCCACTGCCTATTGTTTTTGGTAGTATGTAGAAGGATCGTCTGTCAGTCTCTAGTCAGTGCTTACTGTAATAATCAATAAAGTTTTGTTTGTTTATGTTTTTGAATGTATGCATAAGGATGTTGTGACATGAATTTGGTTTTGAATGCTTTGTTTGTTTGATTTTTTGCATTGACTGAGTCCCATGACTACTTTTAAACTTGAGAAATTTTTGTGCAGTGATTTAGAAACTGGCTAAAAAGTAAGAGTCAACAACATGTTACATATGGGCACCAGATCGCCCACATGAACCACGTGTGTTGCTCTCACTTGGGTTTCCTTCCGTTCCAAAGTTGCCAGATTGTCCATTTTTGAAGTTCACTAGCCTAGCCATGAAAAAACTAAAGGCAGTGGCTACAAAAACGCCTGAGGAGCTTCTTACTTGAAACTTTATTCGGCTGCCACTTGCAACATGACAGTAGGCCTTGCGCATGACGAGAAGTGCAGTAGGCTTCATAGAAATGTACTAAACGCAAAACCTAAGCCTTAACCTAACCCCTAAACCAGTGATGGCAAACCTTGTATAGACCGAGTGCCTAAACGGCAACTCTGAATCACTTATGTATTCCAAAGTGCCAACATGGCAATTTAACCTGAATGGGCCACCCGAGGTTTGGTGTTGTAAAAAACAACGACTGTATTAACATCTTTTGTCTTAGAAGAAATGCACAATAGCAGATCTTCCATTGATACAAACAATTTTTATTGAAAGGTAAGAGTTTCCATCTGGCATTCTTTTGAACAACTAATGTTATTTTTGCTGTTGCATGCTTGCTGACAATTTGTCTAACCTTGGCTCATACTTCGTAAGCTTGAAAGCATATTTAGCACTTTGGTCATCTGTTAGCCTGTTTGTGGTGTCAGGTATGATATAAATCATAGCTGAAAACAGCTGCTCGCAAGCATAAGATGATCCAAACAAAGTAAGGAAAGCAATCCCCATTGTTTTAATTGACTTAAAATTATTGGGCAGAGAATTCCAAACTTTAAAATAATTTAATTTTCAGAACTAAGTGTGCTGTGATTTGTCATCCCTTCTATCTTTAAAAGTGTTTCATGCAGGTCGTAAAATGCATTTTTCCAGATACGGTATTCCTGAAATTCTAATAGCCCCATTTCTAGATTTTGTAAATCTAACCAGTGTACGCAGAAAAGACCAAGTTCTTCAAATTTGGCTTGATCTGGAAAAGTAAGAAAATGCAGGTTGTCTCCGTTTTACTAAATTATAGAAATCTTTTGCTAAAATTCAACTTTGCAGCTGCTTCAAAGCTAGAAAGTTCCTCGTAGATTTCTTGACGGCTTGTGAGATTTTTTACAGATGTAGAATTTCTGAATTTGATCTAAGCAGGTTACAAATCTCTCAAGGACTCGTCCTCTGCTCAGCCACTGGACATTATTATACTTAAGTAAACATTTATATTGTGCCTGAACCTCCTTAATTGAAACTGTCGATAATTCAGAGCACGAGCCATGATGTAATTTACTATTTTTGTGACATCTCTGAGAACAATCTCAAAATTTTTGCTGCTTTCTTTGGCACAAAGAGCTTCTTGCGACACATTACACTTTCAGTGCATAGAACACGTAATGCTTTCCCAATGCGTTCAATCACTCTGAATGGCTCTGTCTAAGCCTGTTGGAAAAATTTTCTACTATATTTTTATGCTTTTTTTGCTACGCTCATTTTTTGTTGTTCAAAACTTAGAGTCTACGAAAACACCTAATTTAAAAAAATGAAGCACCCAGTTTAAAGCTATCCGTATGCAAAAATCACTAACACTAACAAATAGATATTCCATTGGGAGAATAGCTAGTCCTCCGCACGTTAGCAGTGTCTTTTCAGGTGGCTATTCAAGCTTGGGAGCAAACTGGCCTTTACCCTTCTGGTAACGAACTTTGTACTGGAGCTACGGTGCACGTGCTCACAAAGAGGGCTATGAGTGCCACCTCTGGCACGCGTGCCATAGGTTTGCCACCACTGCGCTAAACCTTAAACCTAACCATGAAACCTAAAGGCCAAACATAAACTGAAAACCTTAACTACAAATATGAAGAGGAATGTTTGGAAACATTTTAAAAAAGTGAACAAAAGTGGTTCCATGAACTGAAATGTGCAACCACTACTACCAAAATGAAAGTTGCCGAGATGAGAGCCAAACCGAAAACCACTGGTACAGCAGACCTTAAACGCATTTGCTATGCTATGACGTCGGTGCCTCTTGAGTGACAAACTCAGCATTTTATTCTAACTACGTCATACGAGGCCGTTCAATAGTCACAGCAAAAACACATTTTGCTGTTGTATAAAATTTGGCCAATTTTAAGAGTTTAAATTTCTGAAGAGCACCTTTTCTGCAATACAAGGCTTTCATCATAAACGGAGCGATGCTCACCTCTAGGATCTCACAAACATTGAATTCATCCTAGTTCCTAATCCCACAGTTCTGCAAAGGTGAAGTATGGTTTTATACTCAATATCATGATGCTAATCATAGTTATGCAATATGTGCAGTGATGGGATCCGACCGGTTCGCAAGAACCTGTTCATGAAATTTCTGTAATCCCAAGAACTGTCTGTTGGGGCTTAGGTTAAGGGTTTTCAATTTTTCCCATGAATACCTTTTGCTTAGAACTTATTTTGGCAAACCTCTCATAGACCTGTTGCTAACTTTCATGGGCACAATTAGGTGGAGGACATGGGGGACGCATCCCCTCTACTTTTTCAGATAGTGGGGATATAATATGCCATTCTTTTTGCTACTCATGTTGTTTCGTAGCGTTTGCCACCAGGTTTCAAATCAAACAAACAGATGAATGAGCTCTTCTGGTGATTATATTTTATTATCAGCCAACGTTTCGTCCACCTATTCAAGTGGGCTTCTTTAGGGCATTGTTTTCAATCACAAAACATGTAGCATACCAACAACAAGAAACAATGAGTAGTATGACCAACTATAATACACTGTTCCCTTTACACTGAAAGCAGCTTTGTTTATGGGAGGTCTGCAGCCTAGATGACCCTTGGTCCTTCGCAGCCTCCAACTCCCCCATGCATTCTATACATCGATGTATTTGGAAATCATTGCAGTTCTTCATTATAATAATCATGATGGCGTCTTTCATGCGTGTGCTTTAAAAACAATAGTTCCCATATGCAAAAACAAGAATGGGAATATGTCTGACACTTCAAATTACAGACCAGTCGCAGTAGCCACAGTGGTGTCAAAGCTGCTTGAGCACTTCATTTTATCTAACATCTCTCC
>Ga0210059_1013262_pt1 | contig 12346 bp, 5 predicted proteins | sample Ectturendosymbi2_FD_188042 | JGI IMG/M metagenome (GOLD analysis project Ga0210059, IMG submission 188042) | Ecteinascidia turbinata endosymbiont from Florida, USA - Sample 2 (SPAdes) (version 2) | ecosystem: Host-associated > Tunicates > Ascidians > Unclassified | place: Key West, Florida...
CGAGTGTGGAGGTTTGTAGACGTTGACGATCTTGTAACCTGCGACGTCTACGCACAGCCACTCAGTCTCTGATTGATCTGGAGACTGATCGACCAGTGACCATTCCAACCGCTCGTGGACAAACGTGGCAAGGCCGTGATTCCTGCTCAGGATTGACCGAGCTAGTGAGAAGTTGGGAATCACTAGCTTGTCTGCAGTTATGGAGTGGGTCTCCTGTAGGACGATGATGAAAGCCTTGTTCTTGTAAGCTAGCGGCTCAATGACGGAGATCTTGTTAGTGAGCTCCTCGATGTTCAGCTGGAGTATGCTGGGTCGTGGGTGATCTTCGGCAGCATTTCTGCTGCCGCGCCCTGAGAAGGGCGGTGTTTGACCTATCCCACGCTGAACACGTCCAGAGCGAGTAGCAGTGGTTGCTCTCATGGTGACAGATTTAGTGATGCTGAAGAGAATAGAATGTGAAAAGAGTTTGACTAAACGTAGCCAAGGAAAGACTGAGCATGCATCTATACCTTTCGATAGGATGAAGAAACAAAAATTGTTAGCCGTCCTCGATCATAATCCGCATGAAATGCGGATTGAAACCTTTCCATAATGTTCAGATTTACTCTTTCCACTACTTGGTGAAGTAGGTTGCTTAGTAGTTTTCTTCAGTGTCAGCAATTGTTTAGCGATTATTTGCAATTTTTACATTAATTGCAATTAATTAGTACAGTTACAAAAAAACTTCAGTTCAAATTTTAAAAAATAAGAGATTTGCACTCCTTCGTTTCTAATGGCGCGAATATAAGTGTACGCAGTATTCGCTGATCTCCACCGCGGTTCCGCTGTAGTCTCGTAATTGATCTGCGAATACCCTCGACTTTCCGGTCTGTATTCGCATCAGCTGTACGGCCATTGATCCATGTAAATACAATTTGATTTTACTACTTAAATATCAACCTTCTTTTTTGAATATGACTCACAGTCGTATTTTACCAGGTTCCTATTAACAGAACGCTTCTTTCGTCCTTTCCACTGTTTTCCCAATTGAAATAAATGGCATAGTGGCGGCAGATGTTCTTCCGCTATTAAAAATCCCATGTTACTCTCTCAAGGTTGTATTTATTATTTCAAAAACCATTATACCAACAAATAGTTGTCTGGACATACAAGTTCATATTATAACAACAGTTTTGCTTGCGATGCAAAAGCATTCGTAACATCAAACCTCAAGTTTTAAAAAGAGGTGTGATTGCATTTGCTGCAGGTGGCGTGCACGGCCAACCGGATCGTTTATCTCAGTCAGGTCAGCCTGTCGATGTAAGACCGCAGAGCGGTATACCTTACAGTGGAACGCTGACGTTCATCGATCCTGATGGCAGAGAGCTGTTCCTGTCGGACAATAAAAACCCCTTCCAGTATTTCTACCAACTTGGTGTAGAGGTGATCAACTCCATTTCGTTCTTTTATTGTTTTTGTAGTGAAAAATCATATGGTCGCACAGCATCTGAAGCTCTTGGTGTTTTGAAGCAACAGTGTTGCTTTCTTTGGGCAAAAAACACTAATGTCAGTTCGTTTAATGTTTTGAATGAACTGACGACATAAGAGTTCTTAATTAACTGCTTCTTTCCTACCTCACAATCCCAGGCAAGATTGTGGGAACGTTGAGGTCAGCAATTCTTTAGTTCGAAGTTATTGTTTTTGCCTTTGAGCTTCATCAGCGTCATTGAAACTTCACTTCTGCGCATCGAACCCCTGTGTTTCGCCAGCGAAAATTCACAACATAGTCATGTGTGCGTGCGTGAAATTCCCGAGACTGACTGTTGTTTTGCACATATTGCTTAACAGTGGTTGCTCCTCTCCACCAAACTTGATTTCGGATCTTTTTATTCCACCGGCCTTACTAGGCGACGATGTAGTCAGTTGTGTTCTGCAGAAACACAATCGTGTGAAACATCACAACACTGTGTTTATCTGTGGAACATGGATAGTGTACACACCTTATGTTAAAGAAATTAAGAATATAGTGGCAAAAGACGTCAATAATGCTTTTTCTAGCAGAAGAAACGAAAGCAATTGAATTAAATTTTCCAAACATTTGTTCAACTTTTTTGTCCAACAAAGCGTATGATTTCAGTACAGAACGTCCCTCAGGAATACATATTAAATTTACGCATGAGAGGGCCAAGAAATTTTAAAACATCGCGCAATGACAACTGTTTCGATTTAAAATTTTAGTTCACTACATGTCTTTGTTTACATACACATGACGAACCCACCCGATGCAGTGTTGCTGAAAAAATTCAGTAGTTTTTACGTCTGATGGCATTTTGTAAGCAAATATGCAACTGCTTGCACTTTAGGTTTACGTAGCATTGCCATTCGTTTTTGACTGTGCAGTTTGATAGGTTGCCGTCAACTATAGGCACATTCTAATTCAAGATAACGCGATACTGTGAAAACCGAAGTGATATTTAAATATGTCATTCGTTCAAATGCGCCGGGTGCGGAATGACATATATATGTATGTCATTGACTTTGCGACTTGATAAGTTTTTTCGTATTTGTTTTTTTGCAACGAAAATTTCCACAAATGTTCTTCATATCTAGACACATTAATCCTGAAAATTTCATGCAACTTTGACCAAACACTTCGAATTTGAAGTTTGGCATCAAACCGTCTTGCTAGGTCTAGGCTACAAGACTTTGTTAGGTGCTAACAGTTGTGTCATGAAACAGAGTAACGTTTTCGTACTCATTTGGTTTGCAACGAAAATTTACCTGTTCTCCGCATCCATCCACATAACCCTTGACAATTTCAGGTAGTATGAGCAAGAACGTTTTTAGTTACGCTGATGCAGTTTGTCATTCAGCAACATTTTGCTAGGCCTAGGCCAGGGGTGCACAACCTCCGCATGTGGCCTTCGATGAAAATTGATGCGGCCGTGCACATGATAATGTAATTTAAAATATAGAAGTTACGGTGGCTGTGCATTATTAAAACTATTTGTCTACTGTATGAGTATACTTACAGTAGTAGAAAGAAGGCCAAACAAATGTGTGGAAGCAGGGTAAGCTCAGTGTGTGAAAGCAGAACAGAAGCAATGCAAAATATAAAATATCTTGAACTCAGTGGCGACCGTAATTCATAAAAGTAAACGTCATGCGGCCGGCAATAGCGAAAAGGTTGTGCAGCCCTGGCCTAGGCTATACAAACAACACGTTTTGCAGAACCCTTAGGTCCTGACAGTTGTTGCGTGTAACAGGATAACTTTTTTGTACTCGTATTTGTGCAAAGCAAATTTCCACATATGAACTTCATATCTATGCGCATCATCTCTGAGAATTTGAAGTGATTCTAACGAAAACCTTTGGAGTTAGGTACTTTCGGTCGTAACTACAGACGCCCGTTGGGATACAAAACTTTATCCTATCCAGCATGGTTGAGCAGTTGTTTTGTAAAACGCCATAACTTTTTAAAAATTAACTTTTTTGCAACCAAAATTTACAAGAATGTTCTTCTAATCGTTATGCAATTTTCCTGAAAATTTGAGCTCAATCCATCAAGAACGTCGAGAATTATTAATTTTTTAATCGAGCAACCGGATTCTGTTCCCAGCGCATCGGACTGCTGTTGCTGCGCGTCGCTAGCAACGCGCTTGGCCTACCCGAGAAATTTGCAGCAGTAAGTTGTTGGGGAGGACCGAATAACTTTCTGATGCTAGGTTTTCTCGCAACCGAATTTTACACAAGTGTTCTTGTACAGGGCTGCAGAAAGTGTGGAAAGCGGGAAGGAGCTTCCCGGGAAATCACACATGCTCGCGGGAAATTAATCAGCTGTGACTCAAGTTAAATCAAATAATACGCGAAAAATTGCAAACAAACACAAGACCGACTGAACAAAACGAATTTTCAAACTGAGTCACAGTGGCCCTTTATCTGACCTTGTGACGCAACAGTTACGCGTACATAATAATGGTGGTCTCGTGTAGTCGATGCTGGCGTGTGGTAATGGCGATATAGCGTGATGTGCCGGTTAAGGAGAGGGGGAAAGCTGTGAGTTTGAATATTGCTGCTATGGCACATGTAGTCAGATGGTACCAAACAAGGCTACCTGTTCATCTAGAAAGCATTACACTGAGGCCAACACGTTCTAGAACTACGTGCGTGTATGCGAGCGAACTTCATTGCTTTAGATAGAGTGGACGGTGGTCGGTGGCGTCAGGAGGAAATTTTTTAATGCATTCAGGTTGTGAATACTTGCTTGTAGGATTGCTTGGTTAGGGGCTGGCGTACGGGGTTACCAATGGAATGGCCTTACAGTTTATCTAGAGTACCATTGTTTTGAATGAGCATAAACTTGCTACAGCTGACATTACAGCATGCCAATTCCAAACAAGTAGCAGTTTTCAACCGGGATTTTTTGTGTTTGTTCTAGAGCATTGGTTAGATATTTACTATGACCATGGGGTAACAATAAATAGTCGATGATTATAACCCTTAAAGTTGATTGAACCCTTGCACGGTTGATAATGGCGTCCAAGGAAAATGTGAAATATAAATCAAAGAAACAGATTATGTGCGGATACTGCAAGGTGTCTATGTAGAGAGACCGACTTAGTGAACATACACGTTTGCAACACGCTGGATTACCAAAACGAGAAGATGGTGAAGCAAGCAATAGAAGTCTTTTAGACATGTTTAGGGGAGGGCAAAGGTTACAGCCACAGGACGTAGAAGAGGAATCAGCAAGCGCAAGTGGAGCCAAAAGGCTGAGGGTGGATGAAGATAAGCAGGACGAGACGGGAGTAGGCCAAGAAAAATCAGATCTTGAAGAAGTGGAAGTTGCCGTCGACACATCACGCAGTGCTAACGCTGAGGAAAATGCAAAGTTAGATAAGATTCTTGAGCTATTGTCAAGGTTACAGGTGCCAACAGCTGAAATATCCCACACATCTGCTGATTTAGACGAGATATCAGCCGCAAAAATTTTACTTCAAGGAAGTAAGTCGATTCAGCGAATCTGTGAAATCGCTAAGCTAACCGCAGATTTAGAGAAGGATATTTTAATCTGCGACATTTGCTGCTCAGACACCAGTATTAAAGCACGAACTAGAACAGCCGCTGGTATTTTCCATTACGACTTATCGCTAGGATTGGATTTCACAATCAGTAATCAGCCAGCTCTGTTTAGCAACTTAAAGAAGTCTGTAGGAAGGCACATCGCTAATGCTGTGCACCAGAAGAATTTACTGGCGAATAGAGAAAAAACAGAACAACAAAGGAAGCTGAAGGCTAAAGAAAAATCCATTGGTGTACCGGTGGGTAAGCAAGCCTACCGCTTATTGAAATGCTGTCGGCCACATACAGACTTTGAAATAAACTTGGTTTTGCTAGCTGATGCAAAAGTTAAAATTGGAAACTTAAACCATTCCAGGGCCGTCGCCAGCGGGGGGCCAGTGGAGCCCGGCCCCCCATTTCACGTTTTACCCCCGGTTGCTACATACATCCAATACTGTATTTTAAAAATGTGTCCCCCCCTTCTGGTTTTTGGCCTCCTTTGCTGCTACATCCTGGCGAGGGGCCTGAACCATTCCAAGCAATTTCCTTCGCAGCTTAGACCTGCATTTGCTCAAGTTCTTGACAGTCGTTTGAAAATCTTGGCACATCCGTTGGAGGCTACAAAAAATCTCCCACCTGTTGGAGTAGTTGCCGATAAACTCACGACGAGACGCCGAACCGGGCAAATGTTTGCTGCTGTATTATTTACCCCAGGTATGCCTAACCTTCTTAGTCCAGTATCCATGGGAGTGGAATCTGTATTTAAGCATGATGGCGATAGTATTGCTGAAGATATTCATAATGTGTGCACTAAATACAACATTCAGGATGACCAAATCGCCGGATTTGGTTTTGATGGGCAATATTTCCATCTCGGTGTACACACAAACCTTAAACAAAAGATGCAGCTAACTGATAGAGTCAGTGTTGTATGGGATGCTGCTCATTTGTTACAGCTTGCCGATAAAGACATGCGCAAATGTACAGAGTGGGTAGACGAAATCTGCAAGGACATTGGAACATTTTTTAAATTTATAATCCAAAGGAAATCTTTAGTTAGGTGTCTAGAAGTCTCTATAGTCTAATTGGTCTCTTAAATGCGATTGTTTGGTCATTAGATGCCGTGTTGAGGTTTTCCAAATGCCGGCGATCGTTGCGAAGCTTCATATAAGCTAGTGGCGGATTCAGCTGGCAAGGTTAGGGGGCAGATTTCAGTAATTTGGTAGTCAAGTCTCATAACGGCTTCCGCTACAATAACTGAGATTAAGTATACTTCACAAAACTACCATGACAAAACAATGAATGACATTATGGTTTTATAACGCGAATGCTATTTTCAGAATTGTACAAAATTATCATGAATAAAGTTACTTTTTTAGGTTTCAGGGGGGGCGATCCGCCCCTGATATAAGCAGTCCATGTCTTGCTTAAAAGATTTATCTGCTGTAACCCTAATGTAGTGAATAGATTCCTTTAAAATGAAAAAGTGCCCACAAAAACAAATTTTAGACGCGGGTTAAGCAAGGATTCGGAGCGAGAATTTGCCACTTCGCGGCGAAGATTTGCTGCTCCCACCGCTTTTGCACTCCTTCAGTATCTCGTTTTTGCGTACCGAGCAGTAGCGTGGTACACTGCGGCGATGCACCTGTTTTCACGTTGAATGTGAATCGAACCAAGTCATTTCATGTGAACGCAGTGAAAGTTAAGAAACTCCTTTTGTGACGTCATCAAAGGATTATAATCTTCAACTTTCGGCTGGCGGAAAATTTCAAAAAGCTTCCCGGGAATTTACATTTTTTGAAGCCCTGGTTCTTGTAAAAATCAATCTTAAATTCGAGGTCAATCAAACAAGTACTTTTACGCACCGAAGGTTGATCGTTTGTCTTGGCCGCACAGTACTTTGTTTCTTAATTCCTTTTAATCACTTTCCTAATTACACAATTGCAAAGTGGTTTCAAGTACAGCATAAGGCTAAGCGGTAAGTATGCACGATGGTAACACAGTGAAATACATTCCCGCCGTTGTCAGAAATGAGGAAATGCCTTTCCCACAAGTTATTTTGTAGACCGATGTGTATTTCACCGAAAGAGCATTTTTAGATCTGAGTAATGTGGCAACAATCTGTCGGGTGGATTTCAACAGTTGAGCTGTTGGACTCAGCAATTACTGCTTCAGAAAATAGTTTTATCTTTCATTTTTTGTCTAAAAAACACCATCAGTCTTAGGCTGTGCTGCATCTGATGCACTTCAGTAATTCGAATTATGAATATTCTATATGAACTGCTCTTGGACGTATGTGAGTTCATCATTGGGTTATCCGTTTAAACCTGTTTTGTTGGCTTCGAACTAACCAGGGTTGGGTTAAAGTATCCTTAAAAAATTGTTGTAGGTCCTACACCAGGTGGTAAACATAAGAGTGCATGCAAAATAGTTGGACGTAATTGTGATGTAAATTACAAACAGGAGCGTGGCAAGGAAGAGATGAAGCCGGTACTCTTGTCCAAAAATCCGGGTCAGATTTTGTTCTTGAACTGGTAAATATCCTAGTCGGTGCAAGTTATTCGACACATAGGCCTACGCAGGCTCAAACCCTACGTTTTCCCAGACAATATGCACGTATAATTTGCTCTGCGCCGAATCTTCCTCAACAAGAGAGGATGATTACTTTGAGAAAGTTTCAAAGCAAGCCCAGGCAAGGATGGTATAGTCAGTGAGCTGCCAATTCATCAGAAGACTGCACTTCGCACTCCCCCGAGTTCTAACAAAAGGCGTGGCCCCACCGTTAGGCCAGGTTCAGCTGCAGAAGCTGACAAAGTGGAAAAATATCTTCCAACAACCTATCGGTTCCCCATACATGCCATGGATTAATTTCCATGCGTAGCTGAAGAGCTCATTCTGCTCTTGAGACTTTTGAAGCCATAGATGGGGACGATCTGGAAATGGTATTGGCTAGAGGGTACTACAGCCCCATCACCGGTTGCATCAGGGCCTGTTTATTGTCACCCCCCACCCAGCTGGAGAGCCCTGACGATCTCGTTTGATGTACATTTTTGTAAAGGACGACCTAGCAGTAATATACAAAAACCAATTTTTCCTTGTCTGCACTAGTTATCCTTGGAAAGTGATAAAAAGATGAGATATATTATTCTTCTACACCCCTGTCGTAACCTTGCGTGAAAGTTTAAAGAAAAATGAATCTAAGAAAAATAATGTTAATCATGCTATCGGCTTTTCGTTTAAGTTGCACGGATTTGATACCTTACTCAGATCTGCTTTAACATGCATATAATTCATTCTAATCGTTTTTACCCAGAATTTTACAAAGCTAGCTATCCTGGTTGCGCTTACACGAAATTTACCAACGTTCAAAACTTTGGAACCTCACCACTGAGTGTACTGTTCACTGTTCAGTTACCTTGATACGTTACTGTTTCTTTTACGCTTACAGTACTACCGGCAGCTTAGTGGAATCGTTCCAAAACCAAATCCCATTGTATTTGCCAACCCTCCACCTTCGCAACCAATGCAAGGTCCAATACCTATGGTTCATCCACAGCCAGTGGGTTTTATTTCGCCACATTCAAACCACCTGTGCCCACCTGCACATGTTCAGCAGGTAAGATTTTTTCCATTTTACTTCGGGCAACCATTTCCCGTAATTAGTTTTGTCTGAAAGTTTAGTGGGAATTACAAAAAAACTAAGGAAAGGGACAAAGGATCGCGATAACTCTTTTGCAGTAGCATGGCTTAGTGGCAAACCATATATTTTGCAAGCGTCTAAGCAGTTGAAGGCCAAGAAATTTGCTGTTTATTTTATTAACACAAATTTTAACATGTAACTGCTGCTAACTAAAAAGTAACATCATTGTGACCAGGATTGCGGAGTCGGAGTCAAGAAGGAATCGGAGGTTTTTGGATGGAGTCGGGAGTCGGATTCGAACTTTTTTTAACCGACTCCAGAAGTCCCGTTGAATCATTTTTTACATCGCACTCCTAAGTTAGGTATCCTAACCCGTGTCTGTTGAACTGATACAATTTCTTTTGGGAACTTTTATTGAAACAGATAAATCTTACTGTGTACCACGACTTCCATTGATTGCTTGTTGCTACAAAATTGTTGACAGCCAAACTTTATTCACGTTACGTTAAGGAGTCGGAGTTGGAAATTTTGGAAACGTCAGGCATTTTACCTCCGACTACAGAACTGATTGTGACGACTCCGCCCCGGGTCCATTGCTTTAAATATTTGAGCTTGCGATCAAAATTATTCTATGACAAGTTTGGAGCCACGTCGTAGGATGTGATTTATCTCTATTTGTGGTTTTTAATTCTTGGTTTACCATTGATAAGCTTTTTTTCTTTTGGTGTCCTTTTAATTTTTATATTTGCGTGTTTGTCTCAGACGCAACGTCTATATCACATGGGTTAAAAGAAACACAAGGGTACAGAAATGCTCGTGCATAACACTTCACGCGGTAGGAGTAATTGGTTTACACGTAGTTGATACTGAAGAGCAGGGGTCTCCAAACAACGGCCGGCGAAGCCATTTTGTAAATGATGAAAAAAAAATTGTTGACTTTGTGGTTTGTACCATATCCCGAAACAATCACATTACGTAACACGTCCGGCCCTCGACATGTTCTCTAATAGCTTATGTGGCCCTCGGACAAAAAAGTTTGGAGATCCCTGCTGAAGAGGAACGAACACTGAAACAAGGCACCAGCGACTCCTACATTCGATCATCGTCATACAGAAGGCTACACAATGGGAGAAAATGGAGGTTTGTGAGAAGTATCATACAAGTGAAGTTACCGGATAGAAACGTTAGATGTAGATAAGCATCGGTTACAAAGGCATATAAATTGGTTCTAATCAAAGCGTCAAATGTCCCGACCCAATGGGTTTAGGTAAGTTCATGTGGGCGAACACTTTTTCTTGGAGATGTAATGCAAATTTCGATAGGCAATGTTGTGGGCAACGCGGAGGCGTTTGGCACTAGATTGTGTGTTTGCACCACAATTAACAAGCATGCAATAGGTACAAACCAGTCTTTTAACTGGAGCTCGACCGATAAGTTTTTTTGGGGCAATACCGATGTTTTCCATTTTTCATTACCGATGCCGACACCGATATTTTTGCATTGCTCAAACTATAGCTGAAAGGCATTATAGTGCATTTTTTTCTTAAGACCACGTGAACAAAAAACATAATTACACAAGTTACAACTATAAAAAGTTAAGAACAAGCAGTGTCTATTTTGTCTTAGGCAAAATATACGCTCCTGGAGTTAATGTAGGAAACCCATAAATGTAGGAAACCCTACGGTGCCAAAGGCCTTGAGGGCTGGGGTTTGGGAAGGTTTGGTTAATGGTTCTCACACCGCGAACGCACCCCTGCTAATCTGCAGTCCCGTAACTATCTTGAGAAAGCCATGCAACAAACAGACCTGCCTGACTTACTAACTCTGAGCTGCCAGCACGCAGTGAGGCAAAGCCTGTTTAATCAGAAGTAACACAAAACGGCAGAGAAACTGTACAACACGACACTGACTGTCTCAAAACAGCACACGGACTAAAACACAGACGTCACAAAAGGACAAAGCACCGGGGAAATCGTTAAATCACACAAACACGGTGGAAGCCGTCTGGAAACCGATGAACACAGACTACCACGGTGGAAACCGCAAGTAAAGTCAAACAAGCACCGTGGAAACCGCAAGTAAAGTCAAACAAAACACGGCTTTATGATGCTTCTGCTTGTTGGCTGAGTCATATGAAACAGTAAACCATAACCATAACCATAGTTATTTTGTCACCAGACAAACATGATTGGCTAAACTGGTCACATGGCAAGCTTGGACAGCATGACTGTCTCAGTTGACTGCGACGTCTGTAAATGGCTCAGTCTGATAGACAAGTAATGTCATGGTTTCAGTGCTGGCAAGCTGTTAGCAGCTTCTTGTTTGCACTGTGTGAACTGTAGGCTAAATCGGGCTTCAAAAATAAATGTCGGGATCGGGACGAGTTCGGGCTTGTTATTTCGGGCTCGGGCCGGGTTCGGGCTTCAACATGAGACCGATTTACAACTCTGTGCGTGGCCTAAATTTGCTAACAGCGCATCGAAAGTCATAATGTTACAATACGATAGGAATAGCAGGATACAGGAAAATTTATTCATTTAGAAATAAAGCCCGATACGTAAAGTAGAAAGCTGTGAATCCAGGTTTTTGTGAAATAATGGAAGTTACTAGCGTACCACTGGCGGTACGCGCACCACAGGTTGGGAACCCCTGTCATGCGTTTGAATTTCTATCACAAATGAAGATCCCAAACTTGAGGGATAGCCTATGTCAACGGTGATGGGATCTTTGAACGCTACCATTTCGGGAAAACGGGTCGGGTGTCTTTGGCGCATAGCGGATCAGGTGTATTTGGGGCGAAACGGCTTTTTCTGGCATCCACAAGTTGTGTGAAAGTTTTTAGAAGCAAGTTTAAGGCTGTGAGCTTTCAGGGCTTGCACTGGTTGCAAAGTCAGGGTCTGGTAAAGCGTCATTTGGAGCTAAAGTGCGTTGACTAGTATTCCTATGGCACTTTACTGAACCTTTTCCCAAGCCTTGGTACTGGTACCAACCCAAGAAGACAGTAAAACGTGAAACAGTCCTCCCGCTAAATTTAGTTCAAAACTATCAGGTTTCGAACCAAAAATGCAACTAAACTACGTTTTTTTAAGAAATGTGCTGTGTTAATAATGGTGATCCGTTTTGCCCCTAACAAAAATAATCAAAAGGTAGAACAAGCGGTTTGACGTGGCCACAAAATGTTTTTATTAACAACCAACATATCAAGATTTCTCTTATCACCTTGCAAGTTTCAGCAGTTTGCACGGTTTAGTACCCTAATGTTGTGAAGTTTCATGAGGCCAAATTGAGGCCTGTCTCAGGAACAAGTGGTACACGAACAAAAAGATTTAAAAATACCTTAGAAATAGATGCTGTTAATGCCTTGATGTGCAGTTTACACTATCTCCCAAGTTTTGATAATCCCAGCATATTCGTGGTTAAATACCAATCATTTACGAAATTTTCGATCAGATGGCCTGTCTCAAGGTAAATCTTGTAAGGCAGTAATTAACCAGTAGGACAAAGAAAAATTCAAATAAGACTTCTTAAAAATGATTATAATACAGGGTGTCCCAAAAAGATGTGTACCCATGAAAATTTCAATTGTGACTTTGATTAAAAAGCTATTTATTTCAAATTACAACCACACATTATTCAGTTTATGGAAGACCATTCACCAGAGTTTCA
>Ga0210059_1013263_pt1 | contig 12345 bp, 10 predicted proteins | sample Ectturendosymbi2_FD_188042 | JGI IMG/M metagenome (GOLD analysis project Ga0210059, IMG submission 188042) | Ecteinascidia turbinata endosymbiont from Florida, USA - Sample 2 (SPAdes) (version 2) | ecosystem: Host-associated > Tunicates > Ascidians > Unclassified | place: Key West, Florida...
GTTCCTTTTTGCTCTGACGTTGCTTTAGTCTGTGAAAACCCTGGAAATTAGTCTATAGACCAGTGGTTTCCAACCTTTATTGTACCGCGATCCAAGCCCATAGCCTCCGGCGGGGCATTTCTCCCAAATTTTGTTGTTCCCAGAAAAATCTGTCTTATAACAAAAACAAAAATCTTGCCCCCATAAAAACGTATTGCGCCCCCAAAAAACGAAAACAGGCCTGTGCCCGCTGCTTGTATTATATACTGACACTGTAGATGCAAGTGCCGTTATAAAAAACAAAATACTTTGTGGGGAAAAATGGCACCGATATAGTAAAATGTACATAAAAGTTCATTTCTGCCGGTACTGCAGAAAAAGGCGAATGCCGATAGAGTGGAGTTCTATTGTATTAGCATAATGGACCAACAAAGTTTTTGTGGTGGTTATCGGCAACCAGGCACATACAATTCGAATACTGTTAAAGCTGTTTTTCGAATAACTGCAGGTGTGGTAATCACAAAATAGCGAAAACCACGCTCGGGGAAAGTGTTGCAATATTGCGTATCAGAAGCAGGTAGACTTTTCATTTTCACACATCGAACCAAAGAGCGAGAAAAAACAATTAACCACACAACCCCATTTTAAAACCAAACATTCGTATAACATCACAAAAGCAAGCGAATGCAGTTCCAACTTCAGAAGAGCAGCAGAAAATAACGATTCATTCAATTGTCAATTTCTTCATCAAGGTAACCTGTCATGAACTCACTTGTTGCATTGTGGTTTGTGGTCCTAATTTTATTATAAATTTCTTTCCTGCGCATTTTCAGACTCGGACGTTTGCCCAATGTCAACACACATAATTTTGGTGTTTTTGTCCACATTTTTTAAATTTGAGTGGCAGTTTATAGCAGGCATGCGCAAACTTTTCAGTGTAAGGATCGCAATTTAATGTCCCGCACAGTACAGCAGGTAAAATATATACTACTCTCGATCTCCGAGGTTGAGGTCCCGACTACACTGAAATCAGCTCAAACGGCTTTGAGGCTTTGACTCCAGCGTCAAGATAAAATTACTTTTTCAGACCATTGAATTTTGGATAACTTCCAAAAATTCACTTTGGGTAAATTTTATCATACAGCAAAAGCTAGTCAAATAAATATTGTATAAAGCCACTGAAAAAAGCACAACACAAATTTCAACAGGACGGTGAAACAACGTCTATACAATGTGTTTTACGTATCTAATAAATTTTTTCTGTGCCTCAAAATGAGGTTAGTGTATCACTGTACATGATTACCCAGAAGCTCTATGAAACTTTTGGCTGCTGGCTTGCCCACAGGTGGTTTCTAGTCTGTGTAAGAGTGCTTAACGCTAAACCGAAAATTATATCCTCGGAAAACAACTTTTACCTGACAGACCGTTCTGCAACTCGAAACATGCCTGCAGGCTCCTGGTGCCGCAGACGATTACCTTAGCTGTCCTGCTGTTTGGCTGTAGACGCGCTTCATGGCACATCGGAGATGCATCAAAACCGTTTTGCACTTGACATGCGCAGTGTGTTTTCTACTTGCAGTTAAAGCCGGTTTATTTTTCAGTAACAAGTGGAAAAGGAAAAATTCACCCAGAAGAGAAGATGGGTTGAATTTGTCGCCAACGAGTAGCAGCCTGTATGTGAGCTATCCTGGATTCGACAAAACAATTTACCCAGTGGAGAGGACATGTAAAAATGGATATTTTAAATTGTCGTCGATGCGCAAATGTCACATTTGGTTGAACTGTGACGAGATTCTGAAAATGAAAGACCGCAAGCGAAAGATCGGAGGCGGTGTAGGAAAACTGGTAACTATTTTGTACATATTCATTATTATTGGGGTGAGGCTTATCTAGGGCTACCGACGTTCTGTTTCGCCATTCCGAGACACCTTAATGCCAAGAATTCCAAGATTGAGGCAACAGAAGCTTACGAAACACGATAGACATCAAAAGCAACAGGGTGTGCTGCGCGTCGTAGATGATGATTGTGCAGCGTTGGCCTAATTACCTCTAGGGCCCTAATTAATTTTATGATAATAGAAAAAACTTATGAAATGGTGAATCTTTAAGGCATAAATGCAAAAAACTACTAAAACAGGAAAAATTTTCAAAGATTTATCAATCTTAATTTACGGAAATATAGTAATCAATGAACTCTCGCTAAGACAAAGAGCTGTCAGTAACTTCCGGGACAAAAGTGACCCTACCCCGGACACGGGACGCCAGACATCAATTCCGGAACCGTCCGGGCCATTCCGGGCGGTTGGCAACCCTAGGCTTATCCCATTTAATTCAGTTGCTTTCTTGGATTTTTAAATGATAACGAATTGGTGTTGCAAGTGTAGGCTGTGCTGCATCGGTCAGTCGACTTAATTTCCGTCCGGTGCATTAATGTCTAATTGGCTAATTTGGTTCACTGGAATGACAACTTCAAGTTTAAAGTTGACAAAATCATTGTGTGAGATGGGTTGAAAACTATTTCAAAACTATAGTTGCTATCATTTTCCTCTCAAGTGGTAGTTTGACGTAGGTTTAAATTGGCTGGAGCGCAGGTGATCCAGCAGTATTAAAACTAACTGATGCAAAGCAGTTTAGTCTTCCAAAATTTTTTCTCAGATTTTTGCAGTTGAGTGGTGGAGTGATATATACAACAAGACGTTTGACATTGCTTTAGCTGAAATTCGGGAGAGTAGACTAAAGGATCAACGGATTGTGGAAAGAGTTCAGAACGGAATGCGCAATTTGCTTGAACTGCAACCAAGCAAACATGCGATACAGGTGAACAGTGAACGGGCGGGAAAGACAAAGTGAATACTGCTTGATTTAACCACAACGACTGCTCCCATTTCAGGTGCTTGGATATTGCAAAACGAGCAAACAAACGTACCTATTGACGGAACAGTGCAAGAAATACGGAAACCTAGCACATTTCCTTAAAACAAAATACCACGCCGATCTTTCTGTGAAAAGAAGATTTGACTTAGCTATTCAGTTGACAGAAGCGTTCGTGCTGCTTCATCATAACAGTGGCAAACCCAAGGTTCATTGTGACCTCCATCACGCAGAGCAGGTATGCCAAAGGTTGGCTACAGCATGACATCGTTTTGTTTCATTTCAATGTATTTGTTTCTTGGTTTGTTGTTGAAACTTTTGTCGAACTTTATTTAAGCCAATCTGCCGATACTGAAAGCATTTTTAATCTTAAATTTCTCGCCACAGAAACCCCAGTGGTAGTGGTTTGCCGTCAGTGGCGTAGCGAGGTTACCGCCAGGGGCCGACCATAAATGTGCCGCCCTTTCCAAACCTCAAATTTACTCACAGAATTTCAAATGAACGAGGTCATGTTTCGTGCTTATTGAAGATATAAGGAGTAATAAAGCATATTGAACATCATAATCAAACACAAGCTTAAATCGATATTGTTTTTCAATGTTGATTATGAGTTTTGCTTTTTCCGCTTGTCGACACCTTTCTCATCATTAGTCTTCCTTTTTTTCTGCTTTGTTTATATATGCACACATGGACCCCTCATATTTCGTCAAAATTTCATCCCTGATGGCTTTTAGTCTCTGGTAAGGCGCACCACTTGGCTTTAATCGTTTACTAACTCCAGGGATCAAACAAAAATTTAAGAGAAGTTATGGCGGCATACCTACTTTACAGATGTAAACATTTGTGCATGTTAATTTTTTGTGTAGTAGACTATCCCCGTTTTTAACTAAAAAGTAGGCTATATAGCCTATAAGCCTACTGCACATAGCGGGCTATAAAAAGAAATAATTTAATAATATAATCTCGATGAGATAAAGAATGTTTCCAGTAATGGATTCTCGAGACTTGATCTCGATTTCGAGACTCGTCTCGAAACCCACTTTTGGGAGTCTCAGTCTCGAAAGTTTCACGTAGTGGTGGACTTAGGGTTGGGGGAGCCCGAGGCAAGGCTAAAAAGGGGGGCCCTCTGATGACGCCATCACACTCAGCCAACCGTGATAAGACCTTTGGATCAAGCCGAGGAAGGGGTATGCCGGCCACGGTATTATTAGGAGGGTTATGGTTGGCCCCCTCCCGACCACCGTTAGAACATTTTTGCCCAGGTTTGTAACGCCATAACTCGCCAGCCAATTCAGTTAAAGAGCTGTTCAAATCCTCTACGGATTCGGCAAGCTCTGTAGTTTCGATTTAAAAAAAATATTTTATTTGGTTAGGTGTTCTTTTGGGGGGACATCACAAAATGAGGGTGATTTTGAAATTTTGACCAATTTTGACCTGCCCTGGACGCCAGTCCAATGAGCCAAATTTTGGCTCTAAGTTTTTTTAGAAACTAAATGATCATCTGCGTCTACAGAACCCTTGAATGATCTTCTAGCATGTCTGGAACCAAAGTTGTGGCTCAAAACCCCGTTGTGCACAAAAATACAAAAACTGTATGAATATCCCACTGGCGGCTGGTGCGGCTCGCAATAACTTGCCGCGAGAACATGCTAAAGAGCTATTCGAACCCACGAAAGACTCGTGAAGTCTTCTAGTTTGCACTGAAAAAAAAACTTTTGAGATTTGGGTTTGGGGTTTTCGGTGGGTGTCGTCAGAAAAAGGGTAGGTTTTGCTTTTTTGGTTATTCTTATATGACGTCATCACCCGGACAATGAGTCAAAATAGTGGCTCAAAGTTTGGTTGTATTCTAGGCTGGAATATGAAGCTTCAGTGGCCTTGATCGACTTCCCGGCGTTTCTGGTGCCCAAGCTGGGGCCAGAAAACCCCAAATCATTGGGGAATAAGCTGAGTAATTTCAGGGGATTTCCCTAATTAATTTCTGCTTATTTTTCTCTAACTTTTGAACCAAAAATGCATGGAAAACTGGTAATCTGTCAGCAGGAATTTGCTCAGCTGCATCACGTTGTCATGAAGCATTGTGGACAGGTTTGCCAGATATTTTCCGTAGTTTATGGCCAAAATGGCTGTTTTTTGAAAAAGATATGGCCAAAAATGCAAAATGTTTTTACTATGGCATTTTATATGATCATAGGGAACTCAAAATGTACGAAGGCATTATCTTTTTGCCGAAAAGATCTGGTTTGGCCAAGGCAGCAAGTTTTGACCCTAAAACAGCAATTCTGTCATGAACTCAGGATTTCACACTACAACTTGTCATTCGTTATTTTAGTAAAAATTACAACCATTTACCAAACACTATTTTAGATCAACACTTCAGATCTGACTCATTTGTATTAAACAGTTTGAAATTACCTTCTCGATCCAAAGACAATGCTAGATTTCTCTTGATCATGTGCTTCAAATATACGAACAAGAGATGTAATCCATTAAATTGATGATCATAATCACAAACTTAAAACCATCATTAAGTCCATATTATATGAACAAAAGATTGGGAACACTTGAGAGCTAGCACTGAGTCATATGACAGGTCCAATTGAAACACTTGTACAAAATCTAGGCTACTGACCGCAAATCTTGCGGCAAGGGCTAAACAAGTACTACACAACACACTTCAAAGCAATACATGGCTGATGACATACCATGGTGTTACTGTAACAGAGACATGAAGTCCATCCAAAAATACAAGAGCCAAAGGACAAAATATTTAGTCTTAATGAAAATTTCATTGTACAATGAAAAACCGAAAAATGGCCCAAAAACTGGCCAAATTTTATAAAATGGCCAAATGTGTTTTTCATGGCCAGCGCATTTCAAAAATCGCCAAATTTTTTTAAATTGGCCATGAAATGGCCAATTTGGCAACCCTGATTGTGGATATACAGGGATGTAAGCATGAGTGCAAGCGCTGTTAGTGCCAATGTGGCGTAACAAACTCATATAGTAAACTCTTCTGGCATTTGTACTGCCGACATCGACTTTTTCTGTTGTGTAATTTTATAGTACAGTAACAATAGGCGGATGGTCAATGGCTGCAATGATTTTACTGTTGTCGTAAAAACGGTCGATATTATTGATAAGAAACAAATATATGACAGCGTAATCATGGGTAAGAAAATGCTTCTAAATATTGGAATTGTATTATATTGATGTTTCTGAGGAGTTTTAATGTCTATTATGTGTTTGGTTATGCATGTTTTATGTGTATATGTCTTAAAACTGCTATCGGGATTTTTTGGGACAAGGTCTGGCTTTTTTAGTGAAGTTGGCATCCCTGCAGCCGGTCAGCACGACACACTCAGACTGTCATGTTACGATGCGAACTGGAGAGATCATGCAGAGAGTAAAGCTATAGAAATACGGATGCTTTGCCCACACACTTTATGATTTAGCAGGTGTTGAGATGTTTTTTAAACTTACGGCCCCGCGCTCTTGAAATACTACAGGCCCCGCGCTACCTTAATCCGGCACTGACCCCAACCCCGCTCACGCAATTAATTGAGTGCTGTCCAATGGGTGGTCGTGTTACCGGAGTGCCACTGTATATATCCAAATGACATTTGAGGTAGATAAAATTTTATTTAAAAAGTATTTTCAGAAAAATCAACTTTCTATACCAGATTCCCAACCAAAATAACACTAACCTAACCAAAATTTAACATAACCTTACCTATCATAATAGCCTAGTTTGATATGTCTTCAGTTGATATGGTAAGAATAATAATTTGCAATTATTTGCAAGTCAGTTTTTTCTGTTCACAATCAAGGACAAATCAGTAAGACTATTAGTAAGAACAAGAGCATGCACTCACTTATCAATGACTGTTGTGAAACTAACTTTCAGCTTGCGAGGGCGAAGAAAATGCTTATCCATATTTTGTTGATTAAATTGTGACATGCGAAACCTACGAGGCGATTATCATACCGTAGGCTTTAATCAACAAAAATCGAAGCTATCATCTGTAAAAACACAGAACAGTTAAGGCACTTTTGTCGAAGCGTTTGTTTTTTACGTCCACTTTGTGTAGGCTTCTCTAGGTTTCTCCAATGTATCTTTTATTGTAGTCACAGCATGGAATAGAATAAACAACGCCTTGTAGAGACTTTATATCCACGGGGTCTTTGATAGAAGTTAGAAGGTTGCCCGGCTTTCTCACCAGTTTTGATAAATCAAAGAAAACTGTAAGTAAATCAAAGAATTGTCCCAAACTTGCCCGAAAAATACTTTACCTCCAAAAAAAGCTCTTCACATCAATTCGGGCGCCATGTGACCTCCAAAAAATTGCTGTTTGTGTTAATTTGGGCGCCGTTATTTTCAAATCAAAGCATGTTGGGCGCCATTTTTGCTCATATTTTCAAGGAATTTTAGAAGTTCTCAGAGATTTGCCTGGATTTCAAAGGATTTTTTTCCGAATTTTATGGGATTTTTCCCGAATTTTAACCAAAACAAAACTTTTGGAGTACGGTTGCACCCTCTGCAACCCCGCCTCCTACACCAGTGGTCCAGATACCACATTGTAATAATGGCGTCTGTCAAAGATGATCATTATCCGGTTTGCCGTTACATATCCGGCAGGATAGTAGGTTTTCAGCCAGATACGGATGTCCGAAAACTGGTTTCAAGCTGGAACCGGATACGAAAAAGGATATCCGATCTGAAACGTTTTATTCGATATTTTAAGGATTCAAACTATGAAACAAGTTTTTGGTCACTTTTGACCTTTTGGAGAAAATTAAATATTGCACAATCATTTATTTATTATCTTCGGAAGCATCTTCAGTTTTTTGTTCCATGCCTCCGAGCCAACTATGCATTAAAGACACACTTTTGGATAGTTTTAGGATACGAATAGTACGATTTGAACCAAAACAAGAATCAGACACGAATATTATTTTTTAAAAACAGGATAGGATTTTCTGCATAACTGTTGGTCCTACATTTGCTTTTGGCGATGTTGACATGGCTGGCGGTCTTGGTTTTGCGTTTGACGTCTTTTGCCTCACACTGACTTTTCTTGTGCCACAAAGCCTTTTGGTTTTGAATTGCTGACATTGCCAATTGTTGCTTTATTTTTTTCTCTGAAGATGGATTAAGAATAATCCGAAACGTCTCAAAATAAAACATGTATAGCTTTTTAAAAGCTTTTTTACTATTGATGAAACTGTTAAGTCTATCCCGGTTTTATGCTCTAAATCAGTGGTAATCAACCTTTTTAGTTTAATCACCCCCTACAGGAATTTTGCTTTAAAATCGCCCCCCACTTATGATTTTAGTGTTGGCAAAAATAATATTTTAATTTGAAAATATTTCAATGCTAATGAAACAAAGGGGAATTTTAGTTAGGACAGAAAACGAACAAATAAAACGAATGCAATTGCATTTGTAAAGACAGTGTAATTCATTTCCAAAAACAGTTGGCTCTAACCAAGGGTGTGGCGGTCGGTGGATGACGCCACATGTAAATAAATGGTCACCGCTAGATGGTGCCCATGAGTAACAAGGCACTGTGAGAGTTACCACAAGCGAATTATCGTAGTTCACTTATCCCTATATAATGATAGTGCAACCTAGTAATTCTAGAGTGGAGTCAGTGATGGATCTCTATTGCTGCTGGTTGCTTTCCTGTTAGTTAATGCCCCGAATTGCCATCTTTCGCTTGTGGTTGCCTCAGTAGTTCAAGGCGATGCAGTCAACTGTAACACAGGCCTATGGAGCTGGAGCCCAGAGCCAAAAAAATTTAAAATGGTGGAGCTGGAGCCTGAAATTTGAGTTCCCATTCAACTGACATATTTGGTATTGCAAGCCAATTATACAATGGGTTTTACTTATAATCGACCAAATCGTTCTGGAGCCAGAGCGAAAAAGTTTGGATGCCTGGAGCCGGAGTCCGAAATTTGAGTTTCGGCGCCACAGTCCTTGTTCCAACCACTGTGAACCTTGTCCATGGCTTTTATCTGCAAGTTTTTGAAGCAGGTTGCAATTGGTAAGCTTCAGTCGTATAGCATTTCTGCCGGTCTTGTTCGTGTCAAGACGATTGCGGTATTTATTATGCATGTGCAATATTTGGTTGAAACTTACTCAGCAACATATTTTGTGGGAAACTTCAGTAGTAATACTACCTTAAAATTTCCCCACGCTTCCGAAAAATTTAACCAATATAAGTATCATAAAACAAGCTAATCCATACTACTGAAAACGAGAAAAGTCCCAAATTGCGTGCGTGTTGAGATGCCTAGAGACTTGCAAATGTTATTGCTTGATGACGCTTTTTTGACGCTGCTCGTGCAACGACAAACCGCGGGCCACATGCGGCCCACCGGCCCAGTCGAAGGTTTTGTGTGGTCCATTAGGTTTTCGTTGTAGTAAAAGTCCGCCATAATGACAACCTGTCCTTGTTTCGATAATCTTGATTTTCACATTTTTGATGCAGGTGGTACCCAGTGCCACTTTATCACATCTCTTGCCATTACAGTTAGGATTCGAACGCTTTCAGTACATGGCTTAAACAAAGATCAAAGTAAGTCATTCACTGTGCGGCCCTCAGGTGTTAATATGTCATTCAATGTGCGGCCCTGGTTAAGAATAGTGGCATTTTTGGTTCAGTAAGCCAGTTGGGTTGGACATAGCTGGACTAGGTCAACAAACTACCAAAATAGTTATTGCAATAGTCTCCCCACTATTTTATCTTATTTTAAAAATTAGGCTTAGCAATGCATCTGAAAAGTTGTCAGAACCGCAATGTTTGCCTCCCAACCATTAACACTATCCGTGGCCTTGGGTAACACTCTCCGTGGCCTTGGGTAGACTAGTTAGTGCAATGGTTCCCAACAGGGGAGGAATTCCTCCCCAGGGAGGAATTTCACGAATTCAGGGGAGGAATTTCCACTTCATACAATTCATTGTACAATAAGTGTTGCACTTTGTTTTAAGTTGACACTGGCCTTTTCAATCATTTATATCACTTTATACTTTTAGGTCATTTTGTGGACTGTCACAGGTTTTTGTTGACAAACTTTAGTGTCGTTATTTGACAACAAATGGTTCTTGTCCTACTTTTTGTTTGCCTGTCACAGGTTTTTGTTGACAAAGTTTAGTGTCGTTATTTGACAACAAATGGTTCTTGTCCTACTTTTCAATCAAATTATTGTCATCAAGAGACCATTGTGTCATTGTCATTGCCGGATGTAAAAAGAACAAATCCCGGCGATAAACGCATCCCGTATTGATGAATTCCCTACTTTGAAAGGACCTGACTTCCTTCTGTAACACTATTGAACTGACTAAAGTCCTACGTGACATGATAAAACATATTTTTCGACTGTTCTGACACGTCATGCAGTGCTGAGTACATTGGGCTAACAATAAAACAGCAGCAATTGCGAAATCCCCTACTGCTCTCCAAAACAAATGGCGAATCATTATATATCGGCTTGAACAACAATTTTAGTGAACTAATTTGCACAAGTTTGTATAAATAAAGTTATAACAATAAAAACTTTGTGCATAATTGCCCATTTCAATTTTGACTTTTGAGGTTCACGGGCCTCCTAGACTCTTATGGGCCCCGGTGCGGCGCGCCGGCTGCACCGCTCTCTTGTGGGACCTGAAGCACTAACTTTGCTTATAGTATCATGCAGTCCCGTCAACAGGGGGGGCGCAAAATTTTTCGCTCGCCTTTTAAAAATGTGTTGGACAAAGTTTTAAAAATTTGGGCCCCTCTCAGAAAACTCTTCTTCCCCTTTGGTGTCCCAAGCTGGTTACGGGCCTGGTATCATGATACAGTTGATGTAATTTTTTCACAAATTTTTCTGTTTCAGTTAACTAATAGCTTAGTGCCGTATAACAAACGTGTTGTTATTTTATCTTTGGGTAATTTTGATGAAATTGTTATATTTGTTATGATGTACGCCAAACGTAAAAAGTTTGTAACTGTCGGTTTCGTAATAAATGTGTCTGTTTTGTTTCACTAACAACTTAGTAACACATAGAAGGGGGTTATTTGTTGCTTATATGCACTATACGGCATACGCATTCAGATCTTTCATCTGAAATGCTGTTTGCCATGATTTATGCTAAGTTAATGAAGATGGTGTTATAACAATTAGCGCTAAATGGTATATAGTCGCCCAAGGTCATTGACCTCTCAAGATCATCACTGGTCAAATCCAAGATTGCTCCACATCTGAAAATAAACTTTATGATATATAGAATGACTGCTGAAAATTTCATGCTTTTATCACAATTTGCACAATAGGTTTGCTCAACAGATGTAGTCGCCTATACACAGACTCGGGGGAAAATGCTCAATTGTTCACAAAAAACATTTCTTACTTATTAACACGTCAAAAAACAAAAGCTTAATTGAGTGCAATAAGATGACTGGAATAAAAACAAATGGCAAATTGTATCTAAAGTTGTAATTTTGATAGCTAAAGTTGAATGTAAATCTAGTTCTGCTAAGAACAGTACATAGCCTACGTTGAAGCAAAGGTTCAAACTGCAGAATATAATTGTAAAACACGTACAACAGTAAAAGAAGCAATACAGGACATATGTGGTCCTAGCGTTTCCCACCTTGTCACAGCCTTGCATAAACCGCAGTTTGAAATGTGAGTAGGTAGGGGCTTCAAATGTGTACTGTGCTGCATCCCTTGCTCTTTTGTTTGCCTGTCATTGGACGTACCTGTACATCTATCCAGAACTAGAATACATCTTACGCGACATAGGCCATACTTATGCTTTGTTTCGTTGCAGGCTTTGGGACAGTTTTTGGTGACGGACGAATTCGCAGTGGTTTTAAATGATGTTGATGAGCTTCCCTATGACGATCCACAAAATAATCACACTGCTATGTGCCTGTAAGTGACCACGTCAGTTGCATTTTGTTCTATTGTTGTTTTGTGTGATTCCAGTTCACCTGAGACAAATTTTACCAGTGAATAAGAAGACCGATACCGGACCCCCTAGCTTCTGGCGCCCACGTGGAAACTTGCAGCCTATGAACGCAGTAAACAAAAGGTTCTGTATAATTTTGACTTGCTAGTGAATAGTCGAGAAAACATGAAAAATCAATGAAGGCAATTCCACATACAAGAGAGCAAAATTTCCAAAAATGAAACTTGTTCCACACTTCACTACAATGGTGTTATTAACCGAGTTCAGGAGAATATGTTTTGACATCTGTTTATTGTGTATTTGTGTCCCAGGGACCGAGAAATAGGCTTATATTTATGGGTGCTTAGCCTAATCAGGCTCCACAAACAACAAAAATGTGCTGAAAATCTCCAAAGCTGGTAGAAGTCATTAACAAATAAAATTATCATTATTAAGCAAAGCATTTTGATTCATTGCGCATTGCGCTTTTTCTGAAAACACCTGATCCGCAGCAGGCCCTTAGTCACGGGGGGGAGCATTCGGGGGCAATGCCCCCAAAT
>Ga0210059_1013264_pt1 | contig 12344 bp, 5 predicted proteins | sample Ectturendosymbi2_FD_188042 | JGI IMG/M metagenome (GOLD analysis project Ga0210059, IMG submission 188042) | Ecteinascidia turbinata endosymbiont from Florida, USA - Sample 2 (SPAdes) (version 2) | ecosystem: Host-associated > Tunicates > Ascidians > Unclassified | place: Key West, Florida...
GTCTTTTGATAGGGAGGTCAAGCAAACTTAGCTTTTGTGAATACCGTCCTTGCTATGTCTATGATCGAACTCACGTAGGAAATTCGGATGTAGCTAAATGCGGCACTGTTTAGCCTAACCCCTAAACATTTCCGTTATATTTGCATTCTTGTCGAGTTTCAACAAACTACTTCCCTGAGCTGCAAACCAAACTACCAAAGGATTATTTTTGCCTGAATTCTGCTCAATTTAGTGATAAGTGTAGTGTTGGTTTCACGATGCAAGAAGCCCAATCTTCGACTCAAGAACTCTCCGCAGTTTATGCCTTTTGTCAGTTATTTGTTTGGGTCTTTCAATCTTTTTGTTAATTTCAAGATTGCTTTTAGATCTACCAGCATACTAAATCGATAAATATATAAATTACTCGCAATAGACTTCCTGAAAATTGATTAGAATTGTTCAACTCGCGTTTCTCCACATTACCCTGTTTCGCTTGAAGCAGTGTGGACAAAAAATGTCCAAGTAGCTTGTCATAGCTTTTAATTTGGGTCTTTTAACCTGTCGGCAAACCTCAACACTGCTTGCTTGATGTATCGCGCAAAAGCTCAGAAATTTATACGAAAGCTCACGTGGTTTGTTTTTTAATACAAAGTAGAAAAAATAGCAGGTTCTTTTTTCAACATTTCATGAAAAAGTACTGCTGACATGCTATTAAATAATAAGTGTTTGATCGCTTACGTCAGTGAGTTTATTATAACCCGTTCATAGCTACTGGAGAGGAAGAATGCATGTCCACTGTAGGTGGTCAACGTCTGCAGAGCAGAGCACTCGAAGTCCAAGCATCCCGATTTATTTTGCCGTCATATCATAAGCATGTGACATGAGAGTTTTGAGTTCCAGTCTTGCTGAACCACAACGACTGACGGGCGACTTTAGCGGTAGCGAAGTTGATTTCTGAGCACCCTCGTGAAAGCCATCGTGCGCTTAGCCAGAAAATATGACAGATGGTAGAAATCTTTGCCTCTCATAATCAAGTCCACCTGTCGGTGACGACAAATGCAAACTTTTTTTCTATTCACACGCGATCGCTCTCTCGCACTTCGTAGGAAATGCTGTGCGCAGCATCCTTCGATCCTTCCTTGCATGTGAAGGTCTTTCCGGAGAAACCGCCTTTGAAGAGATATGGGATGTCCTCAGCATCATCTAGAACAACTGAAGGTGGCTCTTCTGTCACGAGTTGTCCTCGTAAACGGGGTTGCTGTTGCTGAACAAAACAAGCTTTTGACAAGACAACGAAAGAGAAATACATGCCTCTGGCTTACTTTGAGGCCCTCACCAAAAGAAGCACATTTTTATGGTTTGCTGAATTTTGCAAGTTTGCAACTATCTGTTTTTCAGACGACATAAAAAATTAAGAAACATAATTGATTGAATATGTACTCAGGAGAAAGCTATAAGATGAGGAGAATCTGTTATTGTTACTACTAGGGAAAGAAATTTAACGCGAATTATAAAATGCATTCAGCCTTCCGCGTCGATGAAAGCAAAAGTGATTTCTTGGTAGACAACAATTATTTTAGTTCAAACTTCACGTAAATATATTCCTAACTGCACTCATTCTTTAAACCAAAGTTGTTCCTTTTCTGCATATCTCCCTTCAGGATCTCTACAAATGTTTACTACGCTTGCATATCAAAGGCATCTTGCCTTATTGTATTTACAGCAACATCAATAGCTCTGCCGCTCATTGTTATAACTTTTACTCACAGCCAGTGGGGTAGGAACAAAATCTGTGCCCTGGCTCTGGCCAAAGACCTTCACCCCTTGTAATAACACATGTTGAAGTCAGGATAATATTTTCAGCAACAATACTAATTTTGGCCTGATATGTTAAAGTAAAAATACAGATAACGAAAGCAACAGCAATAAAAGAATACATTGCAGTATTTCATTATTAGTCAAAGTGAAATGGTTGGCCTTTAACTCAAAGCAACACCAAAGATTCTCGTATCTTCAAAATCAGGCTTTCGAACATATTCACATTCTCTGTGGGAGCTGATAGCGTCAATAACTGATTTTCACTCATGCTAAAACGTAAACAAGATTTTATTATTTTTATCCTGGAGACGTTTTTCACACAACAGATATTTGAAGCACCAACGGTAATATAAATTTCAAAACAAATACACAAATACGGAGTCGATCCAAGTGATAAAAGTTTTGTTGACCAATTGTAAAACATCAACAGCAGTAGAGTTACGTTTAAAGATAACACCACTGCTTCGTTCTTACCACATAAATCTGTGAATTTCCAACCCTGAAAAATCAATTTCGTCTTAATAGATGGGTTTCAAAAGCATTTATAGAATTCTTGTGGTTTTCACTTTGCATTAATGCATAGTGTATAGCTTAATCGACTATTTCTCAACAAGCTTCGCTGCTGTATACACTTGCTTTGCTCGCGGTTTACATGTACAACAAACTCTTAATTCCTAATCATATTAAATAAATTTCTACGCTCTTTTCAAGTTCATCTTCATACTAAGCTTTCGCGCACTGGAGCATGTTGCGCTTTGTTTCTGAGTCATAAGTGCGACTGGGTTCCCCCACTTACATTAAAACCACGCGTAAAGTAAAGAAAATAAAATCACCGCTACTGGAAGCGCTGGATTTTTTGCAACGTGAAAAACATGCATAAGCTTTTTCTTGAAAGTTTTTGCAAAACTGTCTAGTGGTTACGATAAAAGATTGACATTGATTAGGTGGTTTTAGGAGTTGACGGATCGAACATAGGGCAAACCAAATACAGTATGACTGAGCTCTTTCCAACATTCTCGGCGCCCTATAATCCATGCCATAAGAGGATCCCGTCATAAATCCTAGCGCCCCTCGGTGCGTGGACCCCGCTGTGAAAAACCTGCTTCAACATACTTTATTAAGCCCCATTTTTCATACGAGCTTCAAGTTAAAACATATGCGTTGCTCGTTTAAACCAAGTTTGATTTTTATAAGGCAGTAGTTCAGTCCCGTCGCCACGGGGGGCTTTGGTGGGCTTAGCTCCCCCAAAAAAAGCTCCAAGCCCGCCAAATTGAAATATGAAACACTATAAGTTAGTGGAATTTTTGTCAAGTTTGAATGTCAAGCCACCCTGCACGAACGCAAAGCCCTCCCGCACAAACGTAAAGCCCCCCTATTGACGACTCTCTGGCGACGGTTCTGCAGTGGTTCTCAGACTGTGGTACGCGAAGGCCTTCATGATGTTCTGCGAAGAGGCCTACTTTCTGTTTTTCTTCACAAAAAATTATATTCAAATCAATAGTTCTTACTGATCGGCTTCTGAATTTTGTGTACTTCCCTTGTTGGTTTCAAAAATGGCCATTATAATTTCTCACAGCCAATTTGTTTATGTCGCATGTGTTTCAATTCTGGTTTTCCAAACTTTTGATGGAACGATATATTTGGTGAATGAAGTCTTCCTGGAACAAAGTGGTACGCAGTGTCAGTACGGGACCCACAAACAGTACGCAATCAGAAAAAGTTTGGGAACCACTGTTAGAAGGCAATGCTTTGTGCTGTGTCCGTGCACTTATCGGCTTTTTGACGCAATGTCCCCTCATTTTCATTCATATGCTGATTCTTGCACCACACCGTTATATTCTTATAGCTCTTTATCAGCAACAGGAAATTTCTTAACGTCCTGTTGTTCTTTTTTGCAATTATTTCCCAGCAACTCATGATCATTGAACTATATTTGTTTAAGATGTAAGCAGATGACAAATTCGACAAATGTTACGCCCTTTATCCTCATTTACTGGTGAATGAATTGCATTTACCGGGTTGGACTAGAATGACCTTCATGTTAAGGAGCTTAAATGACTTGATTTTCCCCCGAACTGTTTAAAGCAATTTAACGGGAAAAATTCAATAATGGCTAAATGCTTCACTGGCCTCAGTGTTATGCAGCTAAATGCCGCAAATTACTTCAAACAAATTACGGGAGTTCGGAACATCAAAAATTGCTTGTTTTCCCGTTCCACCTATGCTCTGTTATTAATTGCAGCAATTTTGTCTCATCGAGTAGCAGAATATGTTTTACATACTGCAAAAATCTAAGCAACCTGGCGCTTAAGCCTATATACAGGGTATACTAAAGGCCATGCAAAGTTCGTCACCTTCCTTCACGATCGGACTGGATCGCTTCAGCGTTGTCGCAAACTTCACGGATGCTTCTGGTGTGGTGTCGATAAAAGTTCTTCCTCTTGATCCCGATGCTGGTCAACCGGATGTCCCTCAAATACTTCTTGCAGCCCCAGATGGTCAGGAGCATTAACGTTATTAACACAGAAACTGCACCGCAAACAATCCCTGCAATAAGTCCGGGATGAATCTTCCTCTGCATCAGCGGTGTTGTTGCTCCATGAGTCGTCAAACCAGGCGTCGTGGAATAGTTGTTAGACTGAGACCAGGAGTATGGAATTTCGGTGCTGTTCATCAATTAACTTTCAACGACAGACATGTACACAAAGGATGAAAACAATCTCTGTACGTCAAAATCGGTTTCAGTAAGGATGGTCACCGTGGTTTGTAAAACTAAAACGGAGTACAATCAGTGCGGGTTAAGGTGGCCCGGGGCCTGTAGCATATTAACAGCGCGGAGCCCCAAGTTAAAAAAGCATAAATTCTGTGGGCATTCATGTGACCACCATTAGGTACACTGAATTTTCGTAAGTACGAAAAACCTGGTCTTACATAACAACTGGTGGACATTACAAGCTGCACATCTTTTTTACTCAAAATGAAAAACGTATATTTTTACCAGGAAGGAATACATCACTGTACAGCTCATAAGCACAGTGCATTTAATGCTTCCGGACTCATCAATAAATGTGAACACTGCTAATCTAGACAGTGTAGACTCAGTATAAGCGTCGAAGTCGATTGTCAAAAGCAGCAGCCTACTGCTTAAGATTGCATTTTGCAGATTTTGCCATAGCAAATTTGTTCATGATACTGGTATTGTCTATTTCACACAGACGTTCATGCTCCATACTTTTTAGAATCAGGCAATTCAGCTTATTTTTTTTCTAATGCTCTTTTGTTCATTTTATCCTAAGATTGGAGAGTGACCGTTCTCCACTGCAGTTGGTCACCATGAGAGTTTAAACAATTGCGTAAATCGTTTCTCACATTTATGAAAGAAGGCTCCAAGTACACTGCCCAATGGCTAGTGAACAGATGCCAAATCCAGGGTGGCAATGAGATTTTTTGAAAACGCCCATACAGCCTCAACAAAAAAACATTTGAACAGAAAATCAGAGGTAGACATAAAATTGGGTGAATCTTTCTGGTATCTACCATATCTGGGCATCTGTAAGTCATACAATGTGCCAGTGAATATATGCTGCAACCTTGCTACTTAACTGTTGGGTCTATCGGAATTATTATATCGCAGTGACATGAACTTGTTTGCATTTCTGACTGTGATCTGGCAGTATTTACAATAGTTAATTCTTCATTCCCGGTGTCCTTCTGTGGCTAACTTTTGAGATTTATGCTGTGTATACCACTTAAAATTGCTGTGTATACCACTTAATCTTTTTCTTTGGGCTTGCTTCATTAGTATCTCTGTCCAGGGACCGAGTTTGCTAAAAAACTTTGGGGGGACCAACCTTATTGTTTGCGTTTCAATGACGTCACCACGTTCACTCAACCGTAGGACGACTTTTTTGTAAAATTGGCAAAATGGGGGAAACGTAATGGAATTGTTATATTTTGGTGACCATGCCCCCGCTGGATACACCCATCGTGGTGGTATAGCAACTAGTAGTGTATACAAGTATTCAATGGTGCTATATCTAGATATCTAGCACTTAGCACTGCATTTAGCATGAAAACACAATAATTCTGAGAGTTGGGCTTGAATAGACACGATTATGCTAAAAACTTGTGATAATCAATTTAAATTTGGTCAGTTCCTGTCAATAAAATGTACTGCTACTAATAATCACCACATAGATCAGATAAAAAACAAACCACAAGATCTTTTGGTGAATACTAGCAGTGCAACTAGGCGCGTAGCGAAAGATTTTATTACGGCTGGGGAAAACAATAACCGAGTTTCAACATTGAAATGTGTTTAATGATCCTTGTTTTTAAAGCATCATCCTTGAAACGTGCACGTTTCTGGCGTTTTCTCCTGAACAATAGTGTGCAGATTTAAGCCGACAAACAAAATTATTGCTTTCATTGAATTGACAAGTTTTAAAAGTTTTGATAGTGAAGTTCCAAGCTTCTACTTTGGATCAATTTGCCACCATTTGCTCATAAACCTTTCTTGCAGAAGCGCTAGTAAATCTCTCGAATGCCCAATATTGCACTTGAGCAAGACGTCATCGCGGCCGCTATTACGATTGCGCTTGTTCAGCGTTTTTTTAAGGAAAATGTCAGGTACCCGGTATGGACCTGTAGAGACCCGATTTTCTGATTGTAGGGACCCGATTTTCTCTGATTCTTGGAACCCCATGATAATTTTCTCTGATGCTAGGAACCCGATTTTCAATTCTAGGGACCCGAATTGGATTCCGAAAACACCTTAAAATACCCTTCTTGTTATACTGTTTGCACGCTTCGGATGTACACCAACACAGCACCTTCAACCGAAGCCGAGCAGCGACTTTGCTCTGAGGCACTGACGTCCGAAGTAGGTTTTCTTCGAAACTTTCGCGCATATAAGAAGTGGATCCCGTTGTCATCCAATTTTTGAGTGATTAATTCACGTATGTAGTTGATAACCGTAAGCGCTAGAGTCTTTCAACGCGTTTGAAACATGTTTGGATTTTTGATAATTCGTAAGATATTTTGGCTATGTCCAACCTATTCTGTAAAACCTTTGTAGCTACTTTAAACTTACTTCGTTTACATTGTTTGATGAGACTTTGCTAAATTTAACTGACTTCATTGAAATATAAGATGGAATTAAACTGTAAACACAATCGTAACCCCAGTATTACAAAACTTATTGACCACGTTCAGCTGCATGTAAAGATATCTTAGCACTGCACGTAATTAAATTTGTACAAATCACGGGATTCTTGAAAATACAATAACTTATCTGCGGAATTTGAAGTCCTAATGGGAAAAAATTCAAACTTAGGTTCATTTTAGTCACATGTGCTTTGCCAACAAGACAGATCGCAAGCTCAGGGATGGATATTAGGGAAGGATAAGGAGGCAGTCGCCTCGGGTCCCTCTTTTTCAGAGATACCGTGTCCCCTTTGAGAGCTTTGCACCATTGTTTAGTTAAAAAAAAAGTTATGTACCACTCTAGAGCCACATTTAAAGAAGCTCTGAAGCAAGTCATATGTTTTTCAAAATAAAGCAAAAATTATGGGAAAATGTACCATAGGAGGCAGCTTTCAATTGTGTAGCTGCAAAACTTTACAAATTTTTGTTCCTCTCGTATGTATCTTAAATGCTCTTGAATTTATTTCATAAATTGAAATGTGAAACAAATTTAACTCTTTTATCCACATAATTCCACATCTACCTTTCGCAGTGGCGATGTTTTGGGCCCCTTTTTGAGAGCTTGCCCCTAAATTTTAATACCCACCCCTGTGTAAGTTATCTCAGTATCTGTAAGTAATGGCAGTGTCAATTCCCTCAGCACTTGCAAAATAACAAGCATCTTGTTACTTACGTTAGAATTTGCTGCCGACTCTTCTGGTTGCAGTTAAATGATTTCAAATAATTTACTGTAGGTTAGGGTGGCCATTAATATCAGATAAAAGTTGAAACACTGAGCTTATGAACAGCAGGTCGGAGCCTAATATCTTGAAAAGACTGACGTTTTCTCGCCAGCAAGGTAAAGGAAAATCATTGATGAAAACGTTAAGGCTCCACATAATTGTGATTGAACTGTCACAATACATGTCATCACAAATAAATATCTAGAATGGATGCTATTGTTAATAAACAGTGACTATAGCGCAATGAAGAAGATTTTGAAACTGAATCGCTTCTTCGCCAAAGTTTAAGCTTCAAGACATAAAATTTGTCTCACCGCCATATTCCCGCATGTCGTTTCAAAATTGTGCAAAAACAAAAATCTACGATATTGATTTAAGGCTACGCTGACACTGGAAACAAGGATAGGTTATATTTGTAAGTTGTAACACCTACGGTTATCAGAGAGGAATTTGCAATGGTCTTGAAATGATGCTTACATAACCATTAGGTGTGATACAGCAAGCTGATTCGCCAAAAACAGCTGCGAAAAGCGTTATTCAAATTGTTTTTACTTGTGGTATGATTAGAAAGGGTCAGATACAAGTTTGTATTCGACTAAATCTGAAGTTGGATAGGTTCCTTGAGATAGTTTCGTTGATTTGCACTGAAGTATTTCTTTGGCTTATACTTCCAATATTGTATTAACCTGAAAACTTTGGAATTTGGGGTGGCATTGCCCCGTTTCCCCCCCTGGCTACTTGCCTGGTGGCAACCGTATTCTGATTGCGAGCTACAGACCAGCGCAGGAATTCGTGATTGAGCGAAGTTCATGTGCACACCGATTCGGAAATTCAAATTAACCAACACAATTTTCAACAATCATGACAATTCAGTTTACATCTAGGGAATCCGTATACTGTGTCTACAGATAATCCAGTGATAATGTTCATTTTTCTCATTTTTCCTGATTTTATGCTGGGGAAACGTTTCCAACAGTAATGTAGCTATGAAATTTGCACAACCATATTACTTTTTATCACAAAATGTTGGGGAGGACAAAATATATTATGTCCCCCCTGTCCAATAGTTGGGGGGGATATGTCCCCCCGTCCCCCCTTAAACTTGGTCCCTGTCTCTGTCACTTGAACTCATTGCACCTAGCTAATATTTATGGCTAATGCGGTCAGTTGCTTCTTCATCAATTATGCTGAAGACTAATTTACCTTGATAAAACAAGATAAAGAAAGATGAGACTAGAAATTAAGTTTAAGCAATTATACCCTATTTTAAATCACCGCTACGCAGTTAAATCCTGAACACCACAGATCTCCAGAAGAAAACCCAGAATGTCATTGAAAATCCCAGATCTGGGGGCAAAACCCCAGGTTTGGCACCACTGGCCAAATCATTTTGTAAGTAACAAAAAGGTAACGCAACTTAAACCACCAGGTCAATGCGATGTAATAATATTTTTTTAAATGCCATTCATAACAATACAGTCAAGCAATTTCTGGAAATTGTTGCAATTTATCCTTATTGGTTGAGTGGTCTCATAATGTTAAAAATAACTGTAAAAGACTTCAATTTTCAAATCACGGTGGTAGTCCATATATGCACAGTTAAGTAATAGAATGCTGTTGCTGGTAATATCATGCGATCTGGAACCACAACTGCACCTTTCCTTTGTTTTTTTCTTGTGAAAGTTAAAGACAAAACACAAGTTAATATGTTGTCACTTAATGAGTTGTTGCGTTATTGTTTCTTCTTTTCTCACGGGTATTGAACGTTGCGAACATGAGCACCCGCAGGATTTTTCTAGGGGTCAAAGCGAAACTGCGCTAAATTAAGCGCAATTATAAATTGATACTCACCCCTGGCTTCAGTAAAAAACGTTCTGTCACCCTATGCACCTACTTCGAATTGACCATGATAGCTGAAGTAAGCCTCATTCAAATTTTTACTAAACGCTTTATAGCCTGGGCTATCTCCTTAAGCTACTCTAATTTTCCAGGGGCGAAGAGAGAGGCAGAGCTTGAACAGATGCGAAAGCTTGATTCACAAGATTCTGATCCACAGTAACACTCCTTAACACCTTAACATTTTCAGTTACGTTCAAAGTTACAGTTAGTCCAGCACATAATACATGACGTTTCGTGTTGATTAGTACAATCTAAGAATGACACTATATCGTCATGCCAAGAGTTATTCACAGTGTGTTTTGCAAACGAAGTTCTCGTAGACTAGCTGAGAGGTGGCTGAAGAAAAAACTTTCTCCTTACCTAACGCTTGTCACTAAGCCATTCTCTCCAAAGCCAAAAAAAGACTAGAAAAAATTAGTTAACTGCAGGGGCGGATCCACGGGTGGCGATTGGAGCGATCGCCCCCTCCTAAAACCTACGAAGTGACTTGATTCACCATGATTTGGTACAATTCGGGAAAGAGCATTCTTGATATAAAGCTATTTTGTCGTCCATTGTTTTGTACAGTAGTGTTGTGAAGTATACTTCATCTCTCTTACAGTAGTGAACCCGTAATGGGACTTGACTAGCAAATATTACTGAAATCGCCCCCCCTCTAACCTTACGGCTGGATCCGCCCCTGGTTCACTCAGAGTTTAACAAAACTGCGTTGTGCAAAAGCAGGTAATGATGAGCTGACTAAAGCATAATTTAATTTAGCGTCTGACTCTGCAACTCACTTCTTGCGGGGTCAATGCTCTCTTATTCGTGACATGAAAGCGTTTGCATATGCAGTAATGGTTGTTGTGAAAAATACGACACAGAGCAGGTTTGTGACGCAAGGTCACAAAATGTAATGAATTCACTGGAATTTGCCAAACCTTTACTCTTGAAATAATCCAGGTATGCGAAGCAATCCGTGAATAGTGGACTTCGAGATGTTGTTTTGAAATCTCTGAACTTGTGCACACAGCTATTAAAGTTTTGTGGCACTGCTGTCGACGACTGATCTGTGACGCAAACTTTGCTCGCGAACTTACGTGCGTCGTAGGTTTGCAGAAGTACACAAAAATCCTCTTCTGAGAATAAGTCTCTCTTGGGTTAGTCTGCCTTTGAATAGTTGTACATTTAATTCTTGTGATCAGTTTGATTTATATTGGGAGTTGATGGAAGCGGAGAGTTCTTATCGTTGGTAACGTTTAACGAGGCAACTTAGTCTTGTTCTGATTGTGTCGTTAAGTCGATTGGCTTATTTGCTGCAGCAAAAGAACACTTTTTGCGATTCAAACGCAATCAGAATCATAAATGCGATGCAAAAAATTTCTTCTCATCGGCAAGTCGGCAATATCTGTAAATATGGAAAGAGTTCCCTTCCCAGTCCCAGACAGAAGTCGAAAGCAAGCGCCAAAACCAACCAAACAATCAGTCGACTGTTTTTTTCTTTTAAACCAGGGTTTCTCAACCGGGACTCTCGGCCCCCCTTGGGGACCACGAAGCGGTTCTCTGGGGAACACGAGCAGAGGCCTTTGCTGACTAGCTCTGTCGTGATATTGCAAAACCCAATGTAGCAATATTAATTATTGGCCAGTTAAACTTAAATTTGTGGCTTTCATTATGACGTCGTATACCTCCCTTGTGACAGGTTATTATCGAGAATTGTAATTCGTGATCAGACAGTTTAAGTCTAGGTACTTTTACTGATGAGCAGGAGGCCAAAAGTGTTGAGAGTCTTTGGAAGGGGGCCACAGACCATGAAAGGTTGAGAGTCATTGTTTTAAACGTTCAGACCATAACCTCAGATGCCTGCATCAGTCCCAGGTTCACTTTGTGTCCAACTCTATCCAGACTTATCAATTTCTGGTCTTCACCGCTCGACTGACAGCAGAGCTTTCTCTGATCAGCAATTTCTCAAGCGCAATGACAAAAACGGCGTTTAAAGTGTCTTACGTGTTAAAACCCTTCAAGTCCCACGCGTGCCACTTTTTTTGTAAGATGCTCTGCCACTTTGCAACTCCATAACTCGCCAGCCGATTGAGCTAGAGAGCTGATCAAACCCTCGACGGATTCGGGAAGTCTTCTGAATCAGATTTTAAAAACATTTATTTAGTTTTGGTGTGGTTTTCTTGTGGGTAACGTCATAATGGGGGTACGGTTTCGCGCCTTTTTGGCTGAGGTTATCTTGCCCTGGGCGCAAACTCAACGAGCCATTTTTGGCTCAAGTTTTGACTGGAAACTAAGCTATCATCCGAGTCTTTAGAGCCCTTGATTGGCTTTCTAGCATATCTGGAGTGAAAATTATGGCTCAAAAAGCAAAAATTGAGTAAAAATTCAAGTCCCACTAACGGTAACCTTGGCCATTTTGGCTAAAGGCCATAACTCGCCAGCCGATTGAGCTGAAGGGCTGTTCAACCCTCTAAAGATGGGGAAGGTCTTGTAGTTTAGAATTAAAAAATTTGTAAGTTTTGGATGTTGTTTTTTTGTTGATGTTGTCATGATGGGAGTATGTTTATGCACATTTGTTTGGGCCTACATTTGGACGACGTCATCAGGCCCTGGGCACCAACGACACAAGCCAATTTTTGACTCAAGTTTTTATTGGAAACTAGGCTATAATACGAGTCTTTAGAGGGTTTGATGGACTTTCTAGCGTTTCTGGTCCTAAAATTACGGCCAAAAAACGCC
>Ga0210059_1013265_pt1 | contig 12344 bp, 9 predicted proteins | sample Ectturendosymbi2_FD_188042 | JGI IMG/M metagenome (GOLD analysis project Ga0210059, IMG submission 188042) | Ecteinascidia turbinata endosymbiont from Florida, USA - Sample 2 (SPAdes) (version 2) | ecosystem: Host-associated > Tunicates > Ascidians > Unclassified | place: Key West, Florida...
CAGTGTCCTGACACACTCCACATTTATTCATCCTGGATGCCCCAGCGGCCTTTCAGACAAGTAGCTTTAGCTAAAATCTACATTATAATAAGCCTACAATATTTCTGAAACTTATTCAAATAGAATCTAGCAGTAATTGTTAGATAGCAGTAATTGTCTTGTACTTGTTTCATTGTGCTTGTGCCTCAATCACAGAGTTAAATAAAAAACTTGCACAACTCAAGACTTAGTTCAGGTCAGAGCTGAAAGAGTCAAATGAGATTTGGTTCACATGAGAACAACTTATGATTCTATGTCTTGGTTTCAAGTTTGGTAGTATGCATGGTCTATATTTTGCCTCATGAGGCAAAGTGAAAATGAGATGTACGATACACAAATACAAAATGAATTAGGCTAGGATTTAAAATTAGGGAAAATCTGCAGTTGACCAACACAGACAAGAAACCACTACCTGCTTGCCATCACTAAAAGTAATGCAATACTCATCCATATAGGCCAATGGCAAAATAGTTCAAGCAGTTATTTTACCTCATGTGGCAAAATAGACTCTACTTTTAAGCTTTCGGAGTGTAAACACGAGTCGGAGTGTAAATTTCCAAAGAGCTCCAGAGCAGGAGCTGGAGTCACTTTCTTAGGAACAGGAGCAGGAGTTAAAAAAAATGACTTCGATCATCTCTGATAGATACAGATACCAAATAAATATGAAAAAAATGGTATTTGCTCAAAGTGCTTGGTATATAAATGTTTCATTTGGTATATATATGAATAATTCTGTATATAATTGGTATATTTTTGTTAGAGGGTTTGATTAAGACTTCTAAACCAAATTATTTGTTTTATTGCAAAGCGTAAACAGCAAAAACATGTGGTGTCACTATACAAAAACTTAAGTTATTTTGCTTAACATAGGAGTAAGCGTGCATTTTGATTAAGCAGAATACGGGACTGAAGAAGACCTAGAAAATTATTAAAGAACTGAATGTAGCTATTGATATGGGTTTTTAGTCATCCAGTGCCATTTTAATGTTGAAAAGTTACGTCTGAGAGTGGCAAAATATTTAGAGAAGAGTGACTGGTATAGTTTGCACGGCTTGCAAAGTAGGATTCTGCTGTTGAACTCTGTTGTTGTGTTGAATGGTATGCTCAAGTATAAAGTTTGTGATGGTACATCATAAAAATACTTTGAATTGATAATGACCTTGACAGTATATAAAGAAACATTTAAAAAATATATATTGACAGATTTTAAGTGATTTGAAATGGATGTGAACACATTGAGCAATGCTGCTAATTCAGATGGCTAATATTTTATTGCATTATTCAATATCATGTCATAGTATGGTAGCAACACCATTCATGTTTAGTAGTCTTGTTCATATTTTTGTATTGTGTGTTTACTTCTTGGTGTACTGCATGCCCGCGGGGACACAACCGGGGATCTGATTGGCTGGCTTGGCAGGCACCCTTGTAGTGTAGGCACTAGAGATGGCACGGGCCAGCACTTTTGCAACCCGGCCCACCCAGAGCTAACAAGAAACTGCCCGGCCCGTTTATGCTAAACTACAACTTATTTTCTGGCCCGGCCAATGGCCCGTAATATGAAGTAAGCAGTGCTGGCCTGTGTAGGCAGGCAGTGTTTATTTTGCTGCCAAAATGACAGCACGAACAGGCTTGGCAGAAACAAAGTAGACATAAAAGATAAACCCTAAACCTAACCTTAACCCTAACACTAACCTTAAACGCTAACAGTGACCCTAACGCTAACCCTAAACTGTAACCCTAGATGCTAACGCTAACCCTATCGCCAACACTAATCCTAAATGTTTGAAAAAAGAAAAAAAGGGAAGTCGCCAAGGTGAAAGTTGAACCAAAATGCAATGGCATACCAGATGTGAAGCATAACCGCTACGCTACGAGCAGCACGACAGTTGGTATGTCAAACTGACCTTTTTATTCTAATTGTGTCATGCCACAAGACCAAATGTTCGACTGGCGGCACAATAGCTCCAGCTGATCTGTTGCCGCTTGGCAGTAAAATAGACACTACCTATAAAGTAATCTCAAAATGCAAAGTAACACGTTAACAACAAGTTTTCAGTTCATTGCCCTTTGGACACTAAAACCAGTCATGCAGTCTTAAGGCAGGTGCTATAGGTCCGCCAGGGGGCCTTCACCTTTGAAAACTTATTTGCCCATCACCTGTAACATGACAAGAGTGCCCTAGGCTGCACTACACTTGCTAGTAACGTACTAAACCAAAACCAGAGATCACCAATATGGTGCCCGTGGGAACCAGGTCGCCCATGTAGACCGCGTGGGTTGCCCGTGGCTTGTTCTGACAATAGCATAAACATGATCAGTTTCTTACAATGATGAATATCTTTAATTTTTATTATTAATGATAACAACATTTGAAGACAAATTATGCAAATTTTTATTTCAGAAGTCTGTTTATCAAACTGGTAGCCCTTGGCATGAATCTGTACCAAGAAGCAGCTCTGAGTTTCAACAAGTTTGGTGACCCCTGCCTTAAACCCTAACCTAAGCCTAACCCCTAATATTAAACTAAGGGTTCACAACCTGGGGTGCATGTATCTCTAGGGGTAGATTTTCCTATGTGAAAGGGCACATTGGAGGTTAGCAATGGAAGGGAAATTGCGCTTGGGTATTATTCATTTCGAAATACTCGTATTTATACATAGGTCAACATCAGTGAATATTATTTTCAAAATCAGTAGATGCTTATTGGAAAATATATTTTTGTTATTTTCATCAGCCTTTTTGTGGTAAGAAATTTTAGGGATACATGCTCATATAACAAAATGCTGAAGGAGTGCATGGCTGGAGAAAGTTTGGGAATGCTTGTCCTAAACCTCGGTGACAAACTATAAATGAAAGTGTTGGTTGCTTTGATTCCTAACATGGTTCACTGATTTGCATGGAAACAAGTGAAACGGAATGTTGGCAGAACAGTAAAATAGAAAGAACAGCAGCAAAAAAATGCGTTGTTAGACTTTGAAACTTTGCGAAAAACAAAAATTTTCAGCGAGCAGACTGCAGCGACCCGTAGTGACCCAGAATGATGTCATCGCTAAAAAAATTGCTAGCAGACTGTTTCAAAACCTCTAGCAGACAGCCCAAAGACTGGACTGCTAGTGGCCCATGCCATCTCTAGCAGACACTTAACATAAATGCCATTCGAACTTGAATACTGGCACAGCAGGTTTCTATTTTTCTGACGGCACGATGCGAGTGGTTTGGCACAGCTTTATGCCTCTAAGATGAACTAACAGCAAAAAATTCAGAGATATACTTTTGGACAATAAACATGGTTGATATGTGTGAATAAGCTCAACTCACTGGCATTGTAACGACTTGGACTTGGTTATTAGTGCAATGTTCTCTTGAACCGTGTGTGATTTGTTAGGAAATAGCTTGAACTTAAATTTGATCCTTAACAAACTGTTATGCAGGCCCACACATTAGAACAGATATGAACTGTTGGGCTTGATTACTACTGTCTCTTTGCAGCCTTTTATAAAATATTGTTTTGCTTAGAATTTTCAGAAGTTTGATGTTTTCATTCCAACAAATATATTTTGTTTCTTACAGCAGTTATTTTTATAACTTATGTAATGGCTGCTGAAGTAGAAGTAGTAGAACTTGCTTCAGCAAATTCATTACTTCCTAATTTGACAATCAGTGTTGAAGCAGATGATGATGATGATGATGTTAATAAAAAGGATGCACCTGAAGTTACTGCTGAAACAGAAGATCAAGAAGAATTGCCTGGAGCTACTAGTGAAAAAGTCAACATTGAAGTGAAACCAATGTTACATGAGTTCCCAAACAAGGTCTGTTGGAAGATGTTTATTGTAAAGTATTTACTGGTTGGTTTCTGTGTTTTACACAGTGAGCTTAGTCAATGGTTAATCACAGCATTTTTAGTTACCCATGTATAAAGAAAACTGACCGAATATGTGAGTTGTTACATGTGTCGTAGGTTTATCGTGGAGTGTGCTGAAAAGTTCCTTGCTTATTAGCTTCCAATGAACTGTTTTGGGAGACTTATACTGTTGCTTTTCACCTTTTAATGTATTGTGCTTCTTGGTTGTGGAACTAACGTTTGACAAAATAACAACTTGAGATTATCTACTTGGCATGTCTTAACTGCTTGTCACTGTAGACAACAATTGAAGCTACCAGCGCTAAAGTTCCAAATTACAACATTATATACTGTGCTGTGGACAAAAAAGTGTGACTTTACTTGTTAGATACGTGTAGTTGAATACTGTTGATTGCTGTTTTCTTGAATAACAGTTTGATTTCTAGATTTAACTATTAACATTTTGTGAAAATGCAAAATAAACGTCTTGTTGCATTGTTCTGAAACTTTTGGTATTTTTGTAATATGACCGGCTTGATCTAAAGGCTTAGTTTTATGTTGAAACAAGCTGCATTAACTGGTTGAAGTAAGACAATCTAGTTAAAAAAAAACATTCAATCAATCCATATTCTTTTGTTTTGTGGTATTTTCGCTTGTTGAGAAATTAGCTTGTACTGTATTCAATAAAATCATATGAGGCCAGTGCAACAAGCTAATGTTGTATTTAAGCAGTTCTTTTCCTTGTGATTTTATACTCAAAAATTCTAAAATTTTGGAGAAACTGAATTTGAAGTCTAGGTAGACACAGCAACAGAACTTTGCGCAAACGTTCTATTCCTGAATTCCTTTTCTTGGACCATTATGAATTTTACGAACCATGCAATTTAATATCTTCAAGTTCGCATGGGTGTATTGAAAAGCAAAAAATATTGTTTGCCACATTGACGTTCCTAGAAGCGTGAGTAACTCATTTCGCCTGGTATTATGTGTAAAAATTGTCATTTTTGTGAATTTGGTGTAATGATCAAAACAGCCATGCATTGATTAACAATTTTCATTGGAATAATAATTTACTATTTGAGATAAAAAAGAAATTAGCTGACAACCGAGGAATAAAATTTTATCAGTAATGTTCACCTTTGGTTTTGAAAAGAAACCTTTCAGTTTAACAGTAGTCAGCGACAGAAGCAGTGGAAGTTCCACTTACACTATGCAGAACACGATGCACTGTGAAATGGTCTACAGTCAAGATGCAAATCAAAATTTGTATCGGCCAACAGACAGAGTGAATTCCCAACAGAGTGGATTTCTGATTCAATAAAAGAAATGTTTTGCCAATTTGCTGTTACGTTTTTGATTATATTTCGTGTTTTTCGTTGAAGCAGAAATAATTTGATGGCATTTGCAGCAAGATGGATCTTGCACCGGGAGTAATGTAACGTGTATGGATTCTTTTAGAAAATCTATGAGAACAAAAAGCTAGGCGGATTAGGTCTCTCATTCGAAGAACTTCGTGAGAGAAGAGAGAAGCGGGCCTTACGATTCGCGTCGCCACTAGTCCGGGACGAGCAGGTCAACGAAAACCTGTCGGATTTTGAGAAAAAGGCTGATAAGCTGTTACTGAGACTCGATGCTTACAACACGTCCCTGCCAGGTGCTGACTCTAAGTACCTCTTCCTTGCCGTGCAGTTATCGTAAACATTAGATCTGAAATAAAAGCTGCATGTCAGGTGCAAGTATTGCGTGTGACGGCAACCTTCGTTGATTTTCTATGCTGCTTAAAAATCGCCCCTGTAGACAAGATGCAGGCAAGTCGAAAGCCACAGGCTTTCTCAGTATTTTCTCTATTTTGACGCCGTTTGCCGATGGCGCCCTTAATCGACAGCTGTGACAGACTACCACCGTAGCACTGGGGCGCCGATTTTATCAAAGTCAATGTCGTAGCTTTTTGTTACCATGTTGCTTTAAATGCATCCGTCGTGAACAAAACTTGGTAGGTGCTTGTTGTAAAACAAGATGCTACAGTAAGTGTTAAGGTAAAAATGATTTGAACGCTTTGTCTCGTCTATTCCAGCAGCGTGTTACTAAGTTGCTCTGTGATCGTGCTCACGGAAGTGGTTATTATTGGCTACTCTATGTGGCTTTTCAGAGCGAAACAGCCAGATGCTGCTTCCTTGTCGCGTTCGAGGAGCTTTAAACATGCTAGTGTAGGTTTTCCCTAGCTTGACGATTTCGTATTGTGACATCATCTGTTTTGACATATCGTGATATCACCTGTTATGACGTATAATATCGTGACATCACCTGTTTTGACGTATCTTATCGTGACAAAACCTATTTTGGCATGTAATATCGTGATATCATCTGTTTTGACGTATAACATCGTAACATCACCTATTTTGACGCATAATATCGTGACATAACCTGCTTAGACGTATATCATCGAGACATCACTTGCTTAGACGTATAACGCTTGTTTTGTTTGTGCTTCTGCAGAAGACAGTGAAGACCGGATAAGATGCGGTGCGCTCCACTTGCGTGGCGTTGACAACATGAGCACGGATGAAATCTTTGCGTACGTCTACTTGTTGTAACTATTGTTGTTGTTGTAGTGTTGAGTCTAACTGGCGAACTGCATGCGCCTCAACCACGATAATTGTTATGACTGATGAGAATTCACCGTCGAAGACCACGGATGAAAGTAAAGTTCGATGATGTTGCAAGGCCGTGTTTGCAGTCTAATGTTTTACTGCATTGCCTTTTTTCCATTCTCCCACTTGTTACTTTTGTTCTCTGCCGCCACACTGAGACTTAGGTTTTTTTTGGGCCTAGCTTAGGCGGTTGTTGAGGGATCAGGTGATTTAAACCAGTGCTTCTTACCCGGGTGAATGGTTTACCCCAGGGTGAATAAAAGTTTGTAAGGGGGAATGAAAGAAGAGAGGTGAAGGAAATTTATGTTCCTAATTTTTTGTATCCTCTGGTAACATGCATTTTTCTTGTTTTTTTACCCAAAACATATCAGCAATCATGAATAAAATAGCGAAATGCAAGGGTTCTAACTTGTGTCTTCAGTAGTCAGCAAGTTGCCACTTCAGAAAAACCGTGCCATGGTTCAATTAACTGCGTCTATAGCGTGACTCACTAAGCATGGAGTTTACCCTAACCCAGAGATGCAGTGTTTTATTCACTCAAGCAAGAGATCTTGCTGTACTGTGCGTGAGCGCCCTGTACTCTTGTGCACAAGTTATCTGCTAGAATGGCAGTATTTTCAAAAGTTTCAGGCGCCTGAACAGTCATCAGAGTTTAGCCTTCAGTCGAAGTGCAGGTCTAACCAATCGAAGTACAGCCTATTTGTGATTTTTGTTTGTTACCACTTTTATATATTCTTTCCTGCACCTAATATGCGTTTATATCTCAGTTATATAATACATGCTGGATGCTTATGAAATATATAATGCATGCTGGATGCTAATAGCGCCGAGAATGAGTTCCCTTCAAGAATTAAAAGGCAAAAGTGGAGTGATGATTATATTAAATATGGATCTTTTTCGTCTCAGAAGTGAAGAATCGAGTCATGAGCCGTCTGCTCAATGCATGTTTTGTAATGTTTCAATACAGGTGTTTAACTCATTCAAAAGTGCGGGGTCATTTGCAAAACAAACGTTGCATTTATCAGAACAAGCCCACACAATTTTTCAAACAACAGTACCAGGGGGGTCGCAACCGCGTAATTGCTACAGCCCGAAATTTCAAAATATGTTTAATTGTTAGGTACAACACCAAGTTACAATCATTTGCCACCTCCGAAAATATCAGCTGGTTGCGGCCTGGACAAAACGAATATTTGTGCAAAAAGTAAAATTCCCTCCATCAGTCGTAAATAACTGCTGGTAAAAACGCCTCTTCTCCATTCCTCTTTTCAACTAGCGCATGTGCTGATGAAACAAAAAAAACGTTTTGCGAAGATGAGTCTGTGATCAAACCGTGTTGAAGATCGCAGCCAATTTGCTGCATGGCGGAAAGCATGACGTGGACAGAGTAGAACAAATAGTGTTGCCTTACAATGTAATGTTGACTGTAATCGATTGTAATGTGATTAGATTTTTGTATTATTTTGCACTGAATAAGCTTATCTTGCTGCTGGAATGCATTCAATACAAATAATAACTACTCTCCACAAAGACGCAGCAGTCGAATCTATCAACAAAGATTCGTTTAATAGAAAATCGATGTCACGTAACACTACGCATCCTCAGTCCTTCAGTCTTATTCAAGTAAAATCTATAAAAACAATTTTGTTGATTGATTCGACTTTGTCGCCTTTGTATAGACTAATTACGTGCATATAGAAATGTGCAATTTCGAATCATCACCAAGTCATGAAAGCAGAACCCATGCAGTAGCCTTATTCCTCGAAAGCTTGTAGAATACCCAGAGTTATTCATTTTTGCACATTGAAGCTGTTTTTTCGCTGAAACACTTCGGTCATTTGTCTCACCATACCAGTGTTCTTAGTCTATAATTTCAAACATTCTGACCGAAATGACTAAATTTTTTTCGGTCGTTTCAAAAACGTTTCGGTCTATGACCCGAAAAATACTGAAAAAAATCCAGCATTGAAGACAGCAGACGTGTTGTTACGTCACAACAGGTTCTTCGGGTCAATGAATCCGAAGCAAATTGAATGGATCGACGACACATCTTGCAACGTCGTGTGGGAGTCGCCGAAACACGCCGCCGTTTCCCTCAAAAGGGTGACGTGCCCCGCTCGGCCCGACGTCCAGGACAAAAGTAGGTTATTGGGGGCACAGTCCAGTCGGGATCTTGGAGCAGTCGTTTGTTTGAAATGAGTTCCGGTTGCATTGATGGAAGGCCGCACTTGAGAAGAGAAGGCGACGGCGTGATTCTGATTGCGTAGCGACGTGTATGCCCTAGACCAGTGGTCCTTAACCAGGGGTAAATTTGTCCCCTCATCTTCCATGGGGGTAAATTTACTGAACTATAAACTCGCAGCTAATGTTAAATTTTATAAATCATTCCAAACTCCAAAAGTTTGTAATTTCTTTATATATTTTCAATAAATGAGCACCACTGAGTGTATTGGAGGTAGATCTGATGATGTTGTTTGATCAAAGGGTAAGATATGTAAAAAAGGTTACGAACCACTGCCTTAGACCGAATACGCAGTGACGTGTATGCGTCAGACCGAATACGCAGTGACGTGTATGCGTCAGACCGAATACGCAGTGACGTGTATGCGTCAGACCGAATACGCAGTGACGTGTATGCGTCAGACCGAATACGTAGCGACGTGTATGCGTCAGACCGAATACGCAGTGACGTGTATGCGTCAGACCGAATACGTAGCGACATGTATGCGTCAGACCGAATACGCAGTGACGTGTATGCGTCAGACCGAATACGCAGTGTCGTGTATGCGTCAGACAGAATACATAGCGACGTGTATGCGTCAGACCGAATACGCAGTGACGTGTGTGCGTCAGACCAAATACGCAGTGACGCAGACTTCACACATAGCGATGTTTGTGCGACTAGGCCATTGGCGCCAGATCTAAATAAAGTGCGGTGCGACTGTTGTGGAGTTGGAAGTGAATGAACAAAATGCGTGAAAGAAAAAATGTTGTGAAACGCATCGTTTTGAGGGGGGATGTTGACAAGCAAAGGGTGTATCTGCTACAAAACGAACCAAACTTGCCGTATATTAGAACTAGAAATAGGTCTTGCTTGGTGTGGAGGTGACACTCTTCCCCTACAGTTTGACAGAAATACGCGTATTCACTGACCTCTACTTCCTTTGCTAGAATCGAAGAAGGAACCTCAACGCCAACCCACAATGGACGACGAGCTCGACTTAAGTACGTCAAGGCGAAAATTGCTAACACATTCCGTAGTTCAAGCAAGTAAAGCTTGTGGTTAACCCCCCACTGATGTGCGCGCGTGTGAAGGGGGGGTATCAATTCGGTGGTTTTCTTGCCCGTGTTGCACCGACGTCCTTGTCATCAGTGGGGGTAAATTGTGGGTTTTGTCCAATTAGCACCTGTACAAATAAACGCGGCGTTTTTACCGTATGTTGAGTTGTTCACTCGCCGGGCGAGCATAATTTTGTAACACGCTTATGGATGATCACCTTGTATGCCATGTACCTAACTCAGAACGTGCAGCGTTTAGTAGGTTAAGATAAATTTTAATGTCGTTTTTTTATAATTGTTTCGTAAAATCTTGTTTTTCAGATCAGATGGAAGTGGAGGAAGAAGAAGAGGTCAGTAGTATTTTTGTTTGACGAATATCGTTCAAACATTATTGGTCTACAAACGCATTCTGCATGCTCACGCCTGATGTAGACAAGGTTTTCACGTGTTTTATTTGAAAAGCATGTCTTCAAAAGTTTCGGAGCAATCGGCAGATATATATCAGCCAATGTCGTTTTGGCGACAAAATCCTCTCAACCACCCGACGACGGCACCGTTTTCATCTTCGTTATCTCATCAGTATTCGTCTGTGACCTCATCAGTAGTTCGCAGCGTTAACCAGGGACGAAGCAAGCATAGGCGTAGCCGGGGGGGCTAGCGGGCCATGGCTCCCCTCAAATTTTTAGAAAAAAATGTCATTTTGTACTTTGAGGGGCGGTATCCCAAACAAAATACTGTTATTCGCCTAAAATGAAACATTCCGGCGTCACAATTTTTGACCTCACTCCAATTTTTGGGCCGGCTGGCTGTCCCACTGGAAGCAAGGTCATTTGTGTTGGCCTGCTGCAAACTTTGACCTTTCAGATTTGGATACTTGAAGTAAACCTGTTCTGAAATCTTTCACAATTGATTTTTTGCCGTACAGACGTTGACTGATTTTGTAGCATATCGCTTGTGGCGGTCTCATCCAACGCCTTGCCATGTGCGGTTGTAGGGGTGCTGCTGTGCTGGCGGCCAGTCACATTAGAACCAACAACCATTAACGTCGAGCATAAAATCTTTTGCCACTTGTCGGTTTGTTCCTGTTCGATCCCGGCCTTGTGTGAATATCGAGCCCAGCTAGCGACATACTGGATGCGCTGCCACGGGCGTCGGAAGGATTTTTTCCATGGGGGGGGTCACTAGTAGATTTTTTCCAGGGGGGTGGCCAAAAACATTCTCCATCGGGGCCTACTGTGGTGAAATGTCATTTTATTGACGCGAAACTATGCGAAAAACATTTTCTGCTTCTAAGTTTATATGAAACTATCAAGTTATAAAGTCCAGGGGGGCCTTGGAACCCCTGTCCCTCTTGCGAGGACACCCGTGCATTCCGGTGTGTTTTTTCTTTTCGAATTTAATTGAGCACAACATTAGTTTCAAACGAGCATTTGATGTTTGTCAGTGTTGCTGTTTTAACAAACACGATATTTCCGCGTTAAGCTTCCGCAGCAGGCAAGCTGCGATGACGCGGACGACGACGACGACGACGCTGCACCAGTTAACGACCTCAGGGATTGCCGGGAGGCGTTCGTGAAGAACGGATCGGAACAATATTTGCGAGTGCGCTTCGCGCGTTTGAACGACCGCAAGAAACTGGGCGCGGCGAAACGGAGCAAATACTACGTTGAGTACGGAAACCCCCATTACGGGGGGGCGAAGGGCCTGTTCAGTGGGTCGTACAGGAAACGGTATGAGTCCGGCGACTGGAGCTCGTTATGTTGTTTTTCAAATTGTCTAACGTTCGCGGGTAGAATAAGGCTGAGGCCGGTGATGACGCTTTTGGCGGTTGTGGCCCTGTTTCTATGTCAAGCTCTTCCTCATTTGGAAGGCTTACTTTTTACATGCATCACATTCTTCGCTAGGCTTGCCTGAGAATGCTGCATTCAAAAACAATCCTTTCCGCAAATATTAAGATAATGATGTAAGCCGCGCCTTAACGCTGCTATTTCGACTAAATTCGACACACCCCGGTTTTGGCGAAAAAAATGTATTTATTTTTGCAATTTTCAGGAGTTGCTACCTGTTGTTGTGGTGAAGTAACGAAAAATTCGTATTTTTTCTGTTTATTACCAATGAAAAGATGGTTTTGCACAATTTATTTTTGAAGGATCTGAACCACTGACTTAAACATGCTTATTTTACTTGCAACCTGTTGCTTCTTGTCACTTGTCTATTTTGCTCCATTACTTTTTAGTTAAAAGGTTGCACACATGGAACACAATAAACGCATGATTTGCACACATGGAACACAATTAAAACTTGGTGTGCACACATGGCATGGAACACAATAAAAGCTTGGTTTGCACACATGGAACACAAAAGCATGATTTGCACACATGGAACACAATAAAAGCTTGGTTTGCACACATGGAACACAAAAGCATGATTTGCACACATGGAACACAATAAAAGCTTGGTTTGCACACATGGAACACAATAAAAGCTTGGTTTGCACACATGGAACACAATTAAAACTTGGTTTGCAT
>Ga0210059_1013266_pt1 | contig 12343 bp, 11 predicted proteins | sample Ectturendosymbi2_FD_188042 | JGI IMG/M metagenome (GOLD analysis project Ga0210059, IMG submission 188042) | Ecteinascidia turbinata endosymbiont from Florida, USA - Sample 2 (SPAdes) (version 2) | ecosystem: Host-associated > Tunicates > Ascidians > Unclassified | place: Key West, Florida...
CAAAGACTCGGGCCGCATGTGGCCCGCGAGGGCATTTTGTGCGGGCCGCAATGCTTTTTGGGAATTTTCAGACAATTAGAGTTTAAGTTATTTAGGTTATTTACCGGGATTTAAAAGTGCTCGGCTAGGGAGTGAACAAGTTCCTTTGAAACGAACGTTGAGACGGCTAGAAATGCTTTGCCTTGAACCCATATAATACCTTGCTCAGGAAATAAGATGTAAAAGCTGTTTCTAGTAAAGTTCAGGTACCACCATTGTTGCGTCAGCGTCATAATACCAACCTACTAGAAATTCTGACCGGAACGCCGTACCGGCAATAATTCTTTTACCGGAACGGCGTTCCGGGCCGTTCCGGCTTACTTTCACCTCTGGCTGTAACTCTTCCTGTCGAAAGTGCTTCATGCGAGGGAAGTTTTTCAAAAATGAAATTTGTGTTAACATTTCCCAGAAATTCCATGACCAGTAAAAGATTGGGTAACATTGAAATAGGCTACTTTAAACTGAAAGGTACTAGCTGAAAAACAGATTTAGATGATTTCGTTGATGAATTTGACAGTCGACATGATAAACGAAGGATTCAGTTACGTTGAGGTGATAAGCAGGGCCGGATTTACCAATAGGCTATGTAGGCTTAAGCCTAGGGCCTCAAGATCCAAGGGGACCTCCAGCAAACTGTGTTACGCATGAGGTCAATTGCCGGTATGTGATCAGATCGATAAATATTCGTTAAGATTTTATTATTCATGAAATTTATTTTTATTCACATAATTAGATTTCGTGTTGATAACGCCAGAGTCTTCCAACGAGTTTCCATGAATCTTAGGCTCGTAACTACAGGAGGGCGCAGGGAAAAATTTATTAGACATAATTCAAAAAATTTGGGATCCTCTGAGAAAACTCTTCGCGCCTTAGTGTACCAAGCTGGTTACGGGCCTGATGAATCTCAATATGACCGTTGGTCGAACCGCATGACGAGTATTGTATCGATATGCTCAAAGCACGTTGGCTGTGTCCTGTTTGTTGAATCCGTACAGATTGTTACGTGTGAATCAGGTGAAAGAACTTGTGGCTGTTCATGTTTGAAATGCACCTGATTAAAACTTAAGGTTGTACCGCAGATAAGTGCTATGTGTAAGGCTAGCAGCAGCTTCCTACAATAAAAACATAATTGCTTCTTCTGAGCAATACAGTAGTTTTGTTAGCGTTTCTATTACGTAAAGCTCGTTTGGTATTTTTAGATGTGATTTCAAAGTCATTCGAAAATCGGATTGCTATATTGCGTAAGCTACTTGATGCTAAGCAAATCAGCAAAGATCTTGATGAGCTTGAAAAGTAAACAAAAGTCACTTTGCCAACTGGCAACCACGGAACTCTATTCCAAACAGACAAAGAATAGAGAAACAAGAAAATGACAAAAACGCGTTTGGGTCTGCTGATGCCTTGAATTAGTGGTTCTTAATTTATCCAACCACGCGGACCCTTATTTCTTAGTTTGATGTTCACTAACTGCTCAGGAGTAAGGTCTTTTTCAAGATTCAAAAGATTTAAAAATGAATGAAAGGGCCGCAATGTTCCAGGAGATGTTGTCCACACTAGGCATTTGATGCATTAAAAGTGACAAACTTAGGCAAACAAATTTTAATGAATTCGTAGATGATTTTGCTACGAAGAAGGACAGGACGAAACCTTTTTAATTGTTTACTGTGTAATGTTCAGCTTTACTTGATTCGACTATCGTAGCTTTTTATTTCTTAATTCGTATTTAAATAATCACAGCATAAGGGAAGCTTAAAACAGTCCAGTTGTCACGGGGTCAGTGGTGGGCTCAGCCATCCAAACTGAAATATGAAACGCTATAAATCAGTGGAGATTTTATCAAATTTTCAGAATGTCAAGTCCCCCTGCGCAAGACTTTCTGGAAAATGTAACAAACACGCGAATGGCAAACCAGCAGATGCAATCATTTGGATGCGTTTTACTTGACATGCTTTGTTTGTGTGTGCGAGATTTCTACAGCCGTGTTAAGCGAGTCGCAACGTGGTCCTCACGTTGTGCTTTAACGTCTTTATGCCGCCACACATATGTGTAGTGTGTTTGATTTTTTTGAGCGCAGATAAGAAAACACAGATGTGAAACTTACAAAAAACGTAGGCCATATGTTTTTACAAATATTTAACCGTGACGTTTTCGGTTGGTTTGCCTGTGGAAATTAATAATCCTGCTCCCGTCAGCCAAGCATGATTTCAACAATTCGTGTCATTGAACGCTTTTGCGGCAGCACTCTAGTAATGTTTTAGAAGTTTTAATTGACCGCACTTTTAGAGTGTCAATTGTCATTTTCTGCTTGCACAAATTCATCACCGCTTTTCCATTTCTTCCTCGTAACAATGGGAAAGGGGACCTCACAAGTATATTAGCCTAGGGCCTCGAATCAGCTAAATCCGGCCCTGGTGATAAAAAGACTTGAACGTAGCCTGTGCAGGGATCTGTGTGAGAACTATGTTGCTCATTGTCTATTTGTCTGAATCTTTTTTTGGTTTAGAGGTAGTGCATGTTTCACGTATGACAAGACAGTCATAAATCAACGCAGGGTTGAAAAGTCAGCTTTTGAGAATCAGTCAGAGAAAATTTCAATGCTAATTTATAAAATGAACGACTTTGTTGGGAATATTCTGCAAAATAAGTTTAACGCCTACTGTTACATCTTGCTATCAGGTCCACGCCGATGCGCACCTATCTGCGGCGCTGCTATGCTATTAAGTGCAACTGGTGCCGAAACCTCGCTGCTGAACTGCATTGAATAGTCCTCACCCTATCCACGCTGTACACTCGTAAGTTGCATAACATTGTTATGGTTACACCACAATCACAACATGTCCATAAGCTACCACAAAAACGGATTAGTCAGTAGTCAACAAACCGTTGGAAGATGGTTAATTTTTATGTGCTTTGTAGTAAGAATATTTTGATTTAAACTACTTGCTGGCTATCAACCGCCTACTTGTCTCTGTGTCAAGATGGAATTCTTGGTTGGAACCATTTCGCTTTCATGTGAATTGTTTTCACTTTCTAAAGCTGCTTTCGTTCACGTGAGGCCGGCACAATTGTGTAGGGAAAATGGTGTTTCGATTTACATGTGCAGTGCGGTGAAAGTTGCATGGTTAGCACAGAATTTTCAGCATAGCCCTACACGTGTGTGATTGCATCTACAGTGGCGTTTAGGTGTCTCTAGTGAATAATGACGCTAGTTCATATTTAACGATATTCATAAACCTATGTTGAGTTTGATAGGGTTAATCATAGCAACTTAATCTTCAAAACAATGAAAAATCACCATGCAAGATAGACATTTATGTTGGCCCCCCGACTTTTTCCTTAACCCCGCAGTGCCCCCCCACACTGTTTTCCTTCTAGAATCGCCACTGGCCATGGCCCCTTTACCCCCCCTGGCTACGCCTATGTCGCTAGCAGTTGCACCAGCCGCCTGTGGCTGCTCTTCTACAGGTGGGCAGGTAGACCTACCGTTCTGACACCGGTCAATAAAAACTTTTCCAGGTTGCTCACCCTGATCTGTTTCATGCGAAGATGAATTTCTTTTTAATCTCACCACAAACTTGTCCGATTTCAATCAACACTTTTCGCTGACTAAGTAGCGGCGTGCAACTGATTAGCAGAATAGCTAATTAATTCAGCCTGCAGCTAGCGGTCACTCACACCTCGCACTGCATATCAGACAGTCTTGCCACTGGGGTCAGTCTCGTCAACATCAGATTGTTGTCTTTTTCAACACCAGATTTTTACTATACAGTTTAACATAAGCTCAATGCTTCCATTGCCAATACAGTCCCGTCGCCACGGGGGTCTTTGGTGGACTTAGCCCCCCAAATAAAGCTCCAAGCCCCCCCCAAATTGAAATATGAAACACTTTAAATCAATGGAGTGTTTGTCCAATTTTAGAATGTCAAGCCCCCATACATAAACGTAATGCACCCCTATTGAAGTTGAAGACTTTCTAACGACGGTTCTGCACCAAGACCTAGCAAAGTGCGATACCCACGTTGAATCCGAAACCGAGCGAAGTATCGTCATTAAATGCAAAATCGATTATATGGGTAACGTGTTACGTTATTCCCAATGCTAGGAAGAGAGCTTCTTCAGTTTGGAACGATTACCAAACCCACATGAGAGTGCGAAAGTGATGAAAGAACTTAAAAATTATGGATCTAACTATCTTCATCCTAAAAGGATATAAAATTGGGGAAAAGAACAACAGCTCAGTCAACATCAGATTTGCTGCCAAAATATCAGACATCAGAAATTTCTCTCAAAACATCAGAAGTGGTAACACTGATGCATAGGCCACGTGTGCACATTAGGAAGGTCCCAGCTTTGTGACGTATAAACTGCACATCAATCGACACTGTTGGTAGTTCAAATGCCAAGCTTGTTTCCACGCTGGCAGAGCACGGTAACACACAGCTATTTGTGAAGGTTTTATGGTCTCTATTGAAACCAAAAGAACCCCATTAGGTACAACCGTAAACTTATTTGCATGGGTCCGATTCATGGTTAGTACCCAGGACAATTTTCACAAGTCGATGCTTGTCTAATCTCCCTAAAGCTTCTGGTATGCTAGCTAATTCTGTTTAAGGTTGCAGACTTGAAGTATGTGGTTAAGTCATTTTTATTTCACAGAAAATATACACAAATCATACATGAAAACTCACCGTTTCATACGAAACATGAAGTAGATCGAACTGCCTCTCGAATCAGAATCACAGACACAAGTAATTCAGCAAGTAACTGTTCTTACGATCATCAAGTTTGCTTTCTAAACTATTCTACAATTTAAAACCTTGCTAAAATGTCACACTTCAAAAGGAGGGAGTTACGCTTGGTGAACATGTTTTGAATGATTCTAATCGTGACACAAGTTTCCAGTTTCAAAAGAATCTTGTTTAAGTTCCGCAATGGTCGTCACGTTTTTAATGCTTTTCATTTTGTCGGTTTTGCAAGTTTCAAATCAAAACAATGTTTATTTTTGGTTTGGATAGTTTGTCAATCGAAGATTTTATTTTAGGCAATTTAAATTTGTCGTTTTGGGTTTCAGAAATTAATCCGGACAATGCCAATTTATTGTATAGAGTGACAGAAATTATCCCGGACAATTGCCACCCGTGTTGACTAAAAACAAGTCAATGACATTGTTTTTAGTCTGAAGACTCAAGCTGCTAAAGTTACCAATGGACCCACAGTAGAGTTAGCAGCACTCGCAACCATCCGTCGAGCTAAGATGGCTGCGAGGCAGAGCTTCGTTTTTCTTCAAAGGTAAAACCAAATGGTTTAGGCCAGAGGAGTTCTCTCATCAGAGTCGATAAGTGATCTGAACTTGATTACGAAAATCGGCTCTGTTATACCCAAATTGTTATGTGTCTTCCCTAAGAAATCACGCGTTGAGGGTGTGATCAACGCATGATCAGCGCATGACTAGTGTACGATCATTACATCATTAAAATGTCACTTTACAATGCTTAACAATAACGTCATTGTTCATCAAGGTTGGCTTGTCTTCATTTTCAGCAGGCTGCTCGGAGCAGGGCTTGTGCTGCACGTTTTTCATGCTTGGTTGGTTCCAGCCTTTTCCTAGGAGCTGGTAGTTCCTGCTCTTGTTGTTTGATGCTTGAACTCCGTTTATTTTGTCGTGTTAACACTTAACATGTAGTAGACCACTTTTTGTGTCTGCTACATATTGTTATACAGTATATGGTAGTACAAACCACGCTGGAATGAAGAAAGCTGCTTCAATATATCTCAAATCTCGAAAATTCATAACCGCTTGGTTTGATAACATATGTTTTGCTATGCCTTGTGGTACTGCCAAAGAACATTTTGCAATGCACCCGATCTCGACCTACCAAGTTGTTGAAAAACTAAGAAAATAAACATGAATATACTGATTGCTAAGGCAGGGGCTTGAGCCCCTTCAGCCCTCCCTGGCTGCGCCTTTGTATGTCTATCCAATTCAGTAGCAAATGCAGTGAGGTACTCCAGGAAGATTGGAACAACCTCGGTCAGATCGATATTTTTGTCTTTTGCAAATGCGTTTAGTATTGAGAAACCCACTAACTTTCCACTTTTCACTCGACGCATCCACAATTCCATTTCAGCTTCAAATGAGACAATGGTCTTCAGACACATTTAAAACAACTTCGTTTTCCCTGCGTAGAGCTGCCCAACCGGTGTAAATGACTGAAAAAATTAGCTAAAAATAGCAACTCAGTAATCCAATTGTCGTGGCTGAAGCAACCAGAAATTATATGGATAAGCTTTCAAAAATGTGCTGATTTCATCACATAGATGTAGCCACTCTTTCCAGTAACTTTCCTCACGATAGTCAACGCACATTCGAAGAAACATGCTCAATGTGTTTTGCTCCCATCTCACCACACAATTCACGAAATAACGTAATTGAGTGCGCAAGGAATACTGACAGCGGAAAATGTTGGTGAAACAGTGTTTCTTCTCAGGATAAAAAATGGAAAAAATCGGATGCGATCTACCATCCAACGTTGCCCGACCAGGGGTGGACAGGATCCGAAAATCCGGCAGGAGTCGGCACATAATTAGCAAACCAGAACGGTTCTGGAATACGCTTTCATTCGTGTTTCTGGATCAAGATCATGGAATTTCATATTTTTGGTGTAGCTTATGTAGTGATTCGCCTGAAGCGACGGACTCCAAGAAATTTTCATCACACACGCTTTGTGCTGCGTTTGGACTAGGGGACCTCAAGCAGTCTGCAGCTCATCTCCGCTTACTCTAGGATGAACAGCAAAAAGCTTACCTGGGATGAACAGCAAAACGTTTTATGATTTCTAAAATGCTACCCGATAACAAGTTTCAGATTTGCTCGACACAGCATAGGCCAATTTTCAAGATCGGTCTGGGGGCAGCTGCTGACCCCTGCCATCATCCCAAGCGTTACAGCAGTGCTTCCTCAAAAGTGCCGTGCTAAGAATTGGAGGCCCTTGCTCTACAAACATAAAGGTTTGTATAAGTTTGTTTTTTGTGTTTAATTTCCGCAGGCTTTGCGCCAAGACCAAGTCTAAGATTAGTACCACTTACAGTGTTCAACCTCCAATATGCAGACGATACCATTCTTTCTTCTGCAAAGCCAACATATTGGCTTTGCGATCCTTTCAACAGCCTCACAATTGTAGGACGCAGAAGTACGATTTCTCAGCGAAGCAAACTGCGACACACACATGTACGACCAAACGGTTCCGCAGACGAGGGGTTCCCAAGCCAATATCTTTAGGAATAGGAGTCTCTCTGGGGTTGGAAAGGTTAAGAAATGCTGTATTAGATAGTGTGAGGGAAGAGAACGTTAACTTCGTTCCCGGTTGATGAAAGTGCAAAAGTTTTCTGATAAAATATTATAATTGTGTAATAGTGTTAAGGGATGGTCAAGATCGATTAGAATGTTTATGAGATCATTTCACTGTTCAAAAAATTGAAATTTTATGTGTGATGAAATATTGGGCAAAAAGTTTGCTGAAGTTAAAAATAAATATTGCCGTCTGTAGTGTTTTCAGATCACAGAGGCACTAAAAGTAACATTAATGAGATAACGTAGCAAACTAATCATAACCATCCGAGTGCTACAACGGCAATTAAATTGCAGTAGAAGGCAACAAGCGTGCCACATTGACAATTTGTATCAACCGAGTATAAAACGTATTTTAATTTTTACCTGAACACACACAAAATTAATTAGGCTCATGTGGCAATCAAACAGCTTGCAACCGTAATTAACGCTACCCTCCCAAATACATTTTTACTATGTGGCCATGGCATCATGTAAGATGGCATCAAAGTACCACCAAATTTCTCCTATGGGACTTGCAGCCAAGAACCGTGTAGCAGTGGAAGAGCATGGGGTGGATGTGAAAAACGAAGGGAAAAGTGGTTGAGTTGAGAGACGTCACTTTTAATGATTAGGCACGGTGTCACTTTTCACGCTTTTTGCTTTTTGTAATGTTTACAATTTGACACCTAGTGGTCTCGTTACGTTTTCCGTACAGACGTGCATACATGGACGACATGATTGCCGCTTTTGGGTATTCTGCACACACTTTGAGGTAAAAATGTTCGTTAAACTATCCTGAAATTTAGCGGTGCGCTACGTGTTACATAAAATCTGTTTGAGGCAGGGGAAGGAGTGCTGAGCAAAGACGTGGCGACTATAGGTAAATACTTCCAGACCTGGACGTTAAGCTCAGGACTACAAAAACAGTGTCGCCAGAACTAGCGCACGGAGGTGGGCACTGTGCCATGGCCCCCAACAATGTCATAAGTGCCTTTTCAATACAGTACATTTGCTTCCTAAAGACCTCAGGTTCGAACATGGGGACGCCAAACTTGCTTCTTGCCCCGGGCCCCATTTAACCTCGTTACGCCCCTGAATACTACAATTCGTCGTTGTTCTTGTGACGCCATATTTTCAGTTTATTGATCTTTCGTAGTCTGAATGCATCTTAAACATAAATTAAACGTTTAAACACGTTTATTTTATTTCAATAGCCTGCAATTTTTTGTCTTATTCTGTTTGAATAAGACTGAATTATTTACAGAGAAAAACAATGCTTTTATTTGAAAAATGATTTATTTGAAAAACTGCTTGTTTGATTTTTGTGTTAAGCCACAACGTTTTGGACACTATCACATTAAAAAAATTACATCAAAAATTTGAAAGTCAAAAAATCGAATTCGGGCTTATCAAGCTTCTGCTTGCATCTACCGATGTTTTCTCAATTCTTTCATAACACGTATTGTTCCTACAGCTATAAGTGGTTTGGTACACGAAAAGCGGAAGTACTGAATAGCTTTGTAATGAATATCACGGCAAAGCAAACGATACAAATGACATATTGCATATGAGTGGTTTGTTCTTATTGAAACATCATTTGTAGCAAAACAGTTATTATTCAGGCGAGGCACCGGCCAAGTCCACTGCACATTTTCAACATCTTGATCAAAGACAAAACGTTGCTTTGGTTGCGGTAGGTGCAAGGGTGTAGTGGGATGGTAACGCGTGGGAACGGCGTTCCCACACCTCTTTTTGGCGTGGGAACACGTTCCCACACCTTTTTGCACTAGCAACTTTACTTCAAGATGTGGGATCCAAACGATTACATTAAAACATGGCTACGATCTCACAGATGGGCAAGCGACACGCAGATTTGCACTGCTAGTCAATAGTTTACACAGTGAAACAAAAAGATCCAGTGTGGAAATTCTTGTAGGCGAATGCTCACTTTATTCGAACTAGTTGGTTCAGCTTTTTTCTTTTCATTCAGCTTTTTTATTTGGGAACGGCGTTCCCACACCTCTTTTTTAAAAGGTGTGGGAAAGCCTCTTTTGTGGAAACGGCGTTCCCACACCTCTTTTTTTAGCACTACACCCCTGGCTAGGTACTATCAACATTGGAAGCTTCATACGCTCCAACACCGCAAACCTCAGCATGCCCTTTTCTCAAACATGACCGGCCAGAATGCGTCCACGTCGATGTCTTTTTCAAAAAAACATTTTTGCGTCGACGTCACCGTGATGCGCAATCCGACTGCCTCTCGACAAGCGTCGATCGAAAGTTGCAAGAAGTATTCCTGTGTTATCGTAGATACAACCTCTTTGGTCGGAAATAAGCGCATGGCTACTTCAGAATTATTCGTTGAAAATCAGGGTGCTTTAGGAGCAAGAGGCAGTAGGCAGCATATTGTCAAGACAAAATAAAAAGCAATCTGTCACCGAAAATTATCTCAGGAGTGATGACAGCTGGACGTTCTTTCCGCCAGGCAAAGTTGGAGTTATTGCTGTGCATGTATTGCAAGAGAAAAGAGTGAGCAACGGATTGGAAATGTTCAACATGACGTTGCAGTCCCTCAAAGGAGCGGTTACCTACATATTTCATCTTCAAGATCAATACGACTCCATATTCAAAAGTTCTGAATTAAAACTCTCTCTTCCATGGCGGAAGACGTTGCTGACTGGCAGTGGGTATGTGGCATTGGGACACAGGACAACGTGAGTGGAAATCAAAATATACTGTAACTTGGTGGAACGAAACAACATTCACCGGAATTTTAACAGAACGTGCAATTGCAGTGGCGCTTTTTTGAACACTTACACCCTGTTGCTTGAGATTAAAACCACACCTGCAATTTCAGAGTTCATGTTGACCTTGTGCATCATTTCACAATTCGTGTCTGTCGTGAGCTTGCTTTTCGCCTTAGTTTTTCTCGTAAGCTTACGCGGGTCATCGAAATCTTCCTGCGCTGAAAGAACATTTAACAGCGACAGACGCACTCGCAAACATCTTTGCGCAGCGCCTGCTCTGCTGCACATTTGCATTCTGTTGCGGCCGGTCGCCATCGCCTTCGAAGCGTCGTGCAAACTCTTGGCCGTGTTGATTAATTTCTTTTTACTTTTTCCTGGTGTTTGGATGCTGACTAAAGGTCTACGTTTGTATCACCAAACGAGCAGCAAAGCGATCTACACTCGTGAAACTAAGGAATGGTGGAAGAAGGTTGTCATGGATGCTACCAGCACTGTTTGTAGCACTATGCCTCGGTTTGTCGTTTCTGAGCAACGGCTACACGCATTTATCAAAAAAATATGACTTGTTAATGGAGTTTCGTAGATTAACCTGCAGAACAAACGAGGAACGTTTGACAAGTGTGAAATACACGAGATATGCTGTGTGCTGGCTCAATCACAGCATAACCTGGACCGCGGTTCTTCCCACAGTTCTGATGCTTTGTCGAAACGTCGTGATTGCGCTTTCAATTGCTGTACGAGTCTGGGGTATCAAAAAGCGACACAAATAACCACAAAAAGTTTGTGCGCAGCCGACCGGGTGCTTTTGGACGAAAGGAAACCATTGCATTTATCACATCAACATCATCTTGCGCAAGCGCCTCAATCTCAAAACCAGTTGTTGCATCGTTTAGAGCTATTGTCCTTTTGCTTCCAGTAGTATAGGTATTCCTAGGATGAGAATGCTTGCCGATACAGTTCCTGGCACCGATTCGTATATCACCGTACTTCATCTGCTTGCCAGTAGCTTGCAGAGAGTTCTGGTATCATGTGTTTAATCAATCGTGGAGTGAGGGAGCGATTATTTCGTCGTTTCAAAATGAAGTGTGTTTTGACCAAGTCAAGAGCCCCATTTACCCTGTTTCCACATTGACTCTAATTTCTTGGTTATTGTATTGTATTTCTTGGATAGAAAAACTCATAAATATTGCATTCGATTGACATTAGCTCGAGTTGTTTGTTTATACAGTGGTTCCCAAACCATGCGCCGCGGCACACTGCTGCGCCGCCAGATGTCATTAGGTGTGCCGCAAAAAATATTGAAATTAAAATCAATCAAGTAGAGTTTCTGAAATTCCACCCTGCCGACTTCTGTCAGCACAGCACACTATCGATATTAATGGTAGCAATTCGATACGGGGCACAGTGTTACGACAATCGGGCTAGAGCATATGCCACTTAGCCAGTCGTGAAAGTAGAATAATTTTCTTACCAGAACGATCCAGTGTTTGTCAATACCCTTGCAGAATTTCAGCCATAAATGTAAAAAAGCAATCAAGAGCACGTCTACTTTTGACCCACCCTGTATTGTACATTTTTAAAATACAAAATACGTACGGTGCATTCTGAAAACCACCATTTCAAAATCAACCGAAAAGCGTCAGGCTATAGGCTACGTACAACAACTTGCACTATCGCCGAAAGTGGTTCAGGCAATGCAACTTGAGTTGTACAAATTTAACATCTCATACTACTTGCTAATACTGTATCTGGAATTTACATACCCTAAAATAGCAAACCTGATACAAATACTTTACATCGTTTGCAGGGCCCTGGGCTGTTTTAAAGGGGGCTCCTGTGAAAAGTTTGATGTTTGATGTCATGCAAATTAGTACTACACGCAGGAACGGATTTAACTGATGTGAGGCCCTAGGCTAATCCACTTGTGAGGACCCCTCAACCACTGTTGCGAGGAAAAAAATGGAAAGCGTCAATCAATTTGCGAAAATGGAAAATTACGCTCTGAAGGTGCGGTCATTAAAAAGCTCTCAATCATTACTGAAGTGCCCACGATCACTGCGTTTGTTGCTGCCTTCGACGCAAAAGCGTTAAATTGCACGGAATTGTTGGAATCTTACTTGGCTGGCGGGAACAGGATTATTAACTGCCACAGGCAAACCAACCGAAATCGCCACAATTGAAATATTTGACACAATACATGGTCTACGTTTTTTATAAGAATCACATC
>Ga0210059_1013267_pt1 | contig 12343 bp, 8 predicted proteins | sample Ectturendosymbi2_FD_188042 | JGI IMG/M metagenome (GOLD analysis project Ga0210059, IMG submission 188042) | Ecteinascidia turbinata endosymbiont from Florida, USA - Sample 2 (SPAdes) (version 2) | ecosystem: Host-associated > Tunicates > Ascidians > Unclassified | place: Key West, Florida...
CTGGTCCATTCGACTGCAGAGTACTGCGCGCCTGTCTGGCGCCGCAGTGCTCATACCCTCCTCAACCACCCCGCCATCAACGAAACCTTGCGAATTGTGACTGGATGCCTGCGTCCTACACCAACGGACAACCTTCCAATTCTCGCTGGCATCCAACCTGCTGAGCCTCATCGCAGTGGAGCAAACTGTCTCTAGGACGCCGTGCCATGGAGTCTGGACATCTGCTCTACTCAGCGCTCACCTGTCCATCGAGTGCAAACGCATGGCGCTTCAAATCGGGACACCCATTCGTACCCGTCGCACAACATCCCATCAGTTTATCTGACAACAACAACATGCGTGCGGCGATCTGCGCGGATCACCTATGGAATGCGGAGTGGGCGGACAACCCCACAAGATTCCGCATTTTCATCTCCGACACCGGCACCCACCGGAATGACCATCCCAAGAAGAACGTGGGTCTGGATTAACCGTCTCCGCACCGGTGTCGGGCGTTTCCGCTCGTGCTTGCACAAATGGGGTATGGCCTCCTCTGCGGCCTGTGAGTGTGGCGCAGAAGAACAAACCGTCGGCCATGTTGTCCTCCAATGTCCAATCCATCGACCCTCCCCATGGACTGCATGGCCTGACGACTCTGGACGATCAGACAAACGAATGGCTGCTCAACATCTGCCCCGAGATCTAGTGCGGCCAAGCAGCTGGTTTAAACAACTAGCTCAAAAGAAGAGAAGTAAATTAAAACTTTTTGGGTAGACGTTAGATACCCACATCAAGCTGCAGTACGGGAATAAGTGGGCCTGTAACCACTGAAATATATAATCTTAGACCTAAATTATTTTTCTTTTTCTAACCCTTACCCGACCCACGTACCTAAACACCAAACCCTAAGCCCTAATCATGAGTTTTCTCAGTGTATTTGATATGTATAAATATACTTTGTGCATGCGCACGTAGCGTGAAGTCAGAAATTTATGACCTAGTCAGGGATTTCGTGTGACAGGTCATGCGAAATTTATGATCTGTTTTTGTATGTCAGTTATTTTGCTTCTCAGAATGAAGGAGTAAAATTTGGCGATGAAGATTTTGATGTCTGTTGCGCAAATAAAAACTTTTGGTTGGATGTCAGATAGTTCACAATAAGCGACAGTTTGGGAATAACTAAACACTGAAAAATGCTTGAATTAGTCTTGGACGTCAATTAGTTTTCTTTTTCTAATCCTGCACCCTAACTAACTCTAAAGCTATACCCTATCAGTTCTCAGCATATTTGATATCTCAATGAACAGCCAGCGCTTGCGAAAAGCATGACCTGGAATATCACTCTGTACATGCGTAGTTGGCGTGAAGTCAGCGATTTCGCAAGTCAGAAATTTCGTTTGACATTGGCCTTCACACAGCAGCTTAAACACTTTATGCTTCGGCCTGCAACAAGATGCTATTAGTAAATCAGTAAAAAAATGAAAATCAACTTTGTATATATTGCAGTTTAGATATTGTAGACACAGGGGTGGATCTAGGGGGGTGATCATGCCAATCGCCTCCCTCCTGAAACCTATACGAAAGTAACTTTATTTACAATGATTTTGTACAACTCGGAAAACAGCATTCGCGATATAAGGCCATTTTGCGTCCCTTGTTTTGTCAGAGCAGTGTTGCGAAGTGTACTTCATCTCTTTTACAGTAGTGAACCCTTAATGACGGTTGACTACCAAATATTACTGAAATCGCGCCTTAACATTCCTGGCTGGATCTGCCTCTGCGTAGGCATGAGGACACACTTCACATTTTACAAGGTTTGACATTCGAAATCTGCTAACGGACATTTACAGCGTAACAATCGCTTAAAATGTACTCTTTTACAGCGCTAGATTTTAGTGCATTGCAGGGGTGTACAGACTTTCGAGCAAATTTAAAAGTGTGTACCAATACAAAAAAGGTTGACAACCACTGCCCTAGAGTGTGAATAAATGAATGCAGGGACGCCAGCGAGCGCGGAAATGGTGGCGACTTTGCCCTTGTGGTCTTTCAATAGTTGGCAACTGGGGCGGAGGTGTCTTTTTAAAACAATATCATAAGTAATTTCGTGGTTTATCCACACCGAATTGAAACAAATTTATTGCAGCTATTCGTGCACCCAAGAAATTCAGAAAGGTTTTCTATAATTTCTGTTGATATTTTAAAATTCAGCATTGCTGCTGAACAAAAACAAGCATATTTGATAACGATTTTTTGTTTTTTTGTGATTTTCCATTCCTCTCAACTCTATTAGTGTTCCCCCTGCCCTTCGTTTGCTCCGGCGTTCCTGAATGAATGTGATTGAAAAGTGCATTTGAAAGCCTTGTGTATTCCGATGGTAAATTTAATTTTATTCATGAAATCGTTCCATTATACGTGAGCATTCAAATCTCCTGTACTTGGTTTGATTAATTTCGATAAACTGTCGTTTCGATAATCTGTCGTTCGATAAACTGTCAGTTTGATAAAGTGTCAGTGTGACACACTGCCGGTTCGATAAACTGTCGTTTCGATAAACTATCGTTTCGATGAACTGTCGTTCGATAAATTTTCGCTAGATAAATGGTCGTGTCACGATTTAATTCAGCCAAAACAGCCAAAGTCGTCATTATTACTACATCTTCACGGCAACGTGTCATTGCAGTGAATGAATGTAAGTATTTGGGACTTTCAATCGATGCAAAATTGAATTGGAAAGCCGATGTTTCTTATGTAACTTCAACAGCTGCACAAACTGTTGGAGTCTTATATAAAATTAGGCAATAACTTTCAAAACAGATAAAATTACTATATAATACCCCTATCATATGCATATCATATGCAGTAACCTCTGGGCTTCAGCCTTTAAACTTGATTTACATCTCAATATCTTACAATCCGAGCAGTTATTTGTATAACATTTGCTAAGACACACTGTATAAAAATATGTATATAAAATTTTAAAACTCCATGAGCTGCAACAACATGAGCTTGGAAAGCACTTGGTTAGGTTACGTAACAATAAGACTCCCCTTTTACACATTGGAAAGTATCAACATGTTCGTGATAGGCATAGCAATAGGCATAGTTCCAACACCAGGCAAACAACAAAAGATTACTTGATTCCCTTGAGATATCGAAAAGATGATCAAAACAACTTTATGCACCTGACCCAAAAAATTTGAACTCTATGCCAATAACTATTAAAAACAAAACGTTTCTCCAATTTCAAACGCTTTACTACAATTACCTTCCAAAAAAGTACACTTAGTTTGTTCCCAGCCAAACCCTAACATTTCGCGTATAGAAAAGTGGACAGAAAGAACGATACGAGTATTTTGTGCATGTGTTGAATGGCGTTTTGAAGTGAACGATGGATATTGTCTAATCTTGTTGCTTTAATCATTACAATTTGTTTTTGCATTTTGATGTTAGAATGCCTTCATTTCTCTCACACTACTGAATCCCTGGATTATATCGGGTATATGACGCTACAGTTGGGGCACTGTTAAAATTTTTTGCTCCTATCAGTGTTGGCCGAGTGCAAACACCTATTCTGCAATGCGATATGGCCAATCATTTTTTGTGCTCCTACGTTGTTTGATTGTGCCTATGATATGGACCACGTGTCTCCAAGAAACGAATCATTTATATATGAGCTGTAACGTTACGGCTGGCTTGATTTTAGTACACTGAAGCTTGCTTAGTAAGTACGTTTGTTTGTTACGATATAGCATAGCAAGGCAGAAACAAACAGTGCTAGAATACACTTGCAACCAGGACGCCGAAAAAACGGTGAAGTTTCTAGTCGAGGCGCCACAAACATTTGTTAAACAGACATGGTACCACAATGCATAAACCCATTGTAGGCGTCGCAACGCAAAAAAACAATATTCAAAGCACGCAATTGACAAAAAACAAGTAAGCAAAAGCATTGCTCTCCTGAAGGAGACAGATGCAAACACAAGAAGCCGCACAGCTAAATATGGTTAAGTAACAACAAACCTATTCATACTGTAACAACACACCTATTCATACTGTATATGAGAAGAGACAATATTTATATTATATTTTCAGAAGGTGACATGGGGCTAGATTTTCAGACTCTGTTCAAATTTTGTCCAGAGCGCAGCATCTCTAAAAGAAATACGTTTTTTCCAGAATTTGTAGAAACCCTTTGTAGAAACAAATTTTGATGTCAGCGAAGCTGGATATAAATTTTGCCAATTCACGTCGATAGATATCATTTAGTTTCAACACAATAAGATTTTATATGAAAGAGTAACTTGACAACTACAATTACTAAACGTCATTATTCTTAACATACTATTATGCAAAACGTTTAAAAATCGATATAGATTCGACACACCCTACTGCACAAATGTCTGGGAAAGTTCTTCGGTAATTCTCTTGTTGAAACTACAACAGAAGCCTTGAATAACACATATTCACAACTTGTACCACCTCTTCTTCTTCTTCTTCTTGTTTTCCGTAATTATCTGGACCGGCTGAAAAGGCGGTTTAAGTTGCTTTTGTAGACGTTCTAAGCATAAGTTGGTGATAGCAGATTCAGGTAATTCCTGGCGAAGTTTTGAGCTCAGTGAATCAGATAATACCTGATGGTGCTGAAACAAAACGTTTGGATCCACATATCTTCCGTTGCACATCTGTAAAAAGCCACAATCAATATGAAATGAAATTGAGCGAAGATATTAGGAATATTATGTAAACGGTTTACAAAAATGATTTAATGAAGCATCTTTTCTGAAATATGTTCACAAAAGCAAAAGTTTCTCTCCTACACCAGTTTATTTTGTGCAGTTTGCAAAATAATTTGTGCGTTCTTTTTGTGTTTATCAACGGGCCTCTTCGTTTCGCCGATGCATTTTTTATTGCAATCAATGCACACGTTTGGATATTATATTGTAAAGTGCTACCCATTAAAATTGCATTAGCAAAACATGCAGTTGATGTGTGGCGCAGAATGGATTGAAAGCAGAGACTGTCGCTTTTAAGAACAATTTACGAAGATGTCGTTTCACTAATTTGTTTTTTGTAAACATTTAATAAAAATCTTTAGACTTATTTCCGAATGTTTGCAAAGAAATGTTTAAGTTCAAATAGTTTATGAATTGGTTGATGTTTATTTTGATTTTCACTGTGTTGTTGTTATCTAAACTGTTGTGGCCCATTCCTTCGCTGTGTTTGATATGTTGATTATTTTCCTTTAGTGAGTGCTTTCATTTTCTTTCTAATTATCGTGTTCCATCGCATTTTACCGCTGGCATTTCTTAGCTTTTAGCGGGTTTTCTCCATGCCTCACTGTACATTCTTCTTTCTACAAGTTTTTGCGTGGAATTAGTCTGATTAATTGTCATTTGGGCCAATTCGCGGCGTGTTGATCAGCGCGTCTGCTTCACTCATAGGTGTAGAAGCAGGCAAAGTTTTGGGGGTGCGAAGGATTTTTGCCCGAATTTCCCCAAACTATCCCGAAACGTTTTCGTGCGATTTTTGTCTACAAGGTTTCTCCCACAAACGCTTTTTTTGATGTGACCTCCAAAAAAGGGTCAAAAGGTCTTCATGTGTTTTTCTGCAAATGTTGGGCGCCATTTTTTGAAGACGAACAGCGTTGGGCGCCATTTTGGCTCTGATTTTCAGGGCTTTTGCCGGAATTTTCGACAAATCAAAACTTTTGAGGGTGCGCTTGCACCTCCTGCATCCTCGCCTCCTACACCACTGGCTTCACTGCTGATAAAACAGAAATTTATCTCACGCCGAGTTTTACCAACACTTGTTAAATTGGTGGTGTAGCCTTCTTGAAGGCTCGTAGTGTACGGAAGAGCTAGGGGGACAACATCTTACTTATATTGTTAATTGTTATAAGCAGGACTAGGAGCCGGATCTAAGCATTTTGCCTGGAACCTGAGCTCAGATTAAAAATCAGAGACCGGGGCCGGAGCTCAAATTGAAATTTTGGACCGGAGTTGGAGCTATGGCCATTCGAGAGGTAGCTCCAGCTCCGGGTCCATTCCTAGATACTAACAGTTTTGCTAAAATGACTGAAAATAAGACTTACTTTGCCTAAAACAGTGCTTTTTGTAGCACACTAAACGCGATTGTTTCGAGTTACGACACCAGACTGCAACAATGGATCTACGAATCTTCCATGTTTCTTTGGTTTTAATCATCGCTAAGGCTGTGGCATCGCAGCTGGACAGGCATGGTGTTGCTTGTAGAAGTAAGAAAAACGTCAACTACCACAACATCTTACTTTCTGCAGTAGTCAAAATGACCAAACTGGGTCTGTAGTAGCGTAGCGATCCAAAAAGAACTAAGCTATAATCAGTAGTTATATAATATCCACAGCTTTTGTAACTGTGTAATCATCCTGTTAGCAGTGAGAATGATTCAGATACGATACCATTGCAGACCTAAGTGTGATATGCACGGCACGCCATTGTACTGTAAAGTAGGATTTTTTATTAGAAACCATTAGGCTTCTAGTACACAAGGATAGCAAGGATTACTTGATTACTTGAAAAGTTTACTAGGAACCATTAGGCTACGTTCACTAGCAGCAGCATAGCATGAAAGTGATAACTAATTAGTAGCGAACTAGCATTGCTTTGCATGGCAGTACATTTTCAGGAGGGTATAAAAATGCAATGTAAGCAAATGTGGGCTTTTCTTGAGTTTTTCATCTTGGGAAACAAATGTATACGTTTTCAGCATGCTAATCAGTCTTATTTTCTCCTAAGGTTTGCAGGTTAAATTATGCTTTGCTTTGCGATTCATCACTGCTCATTATGAGTGCAAAAGATAAGAAATCAGAAGTTTTCAGCTATTTAAAAAAAGCCAAAGGTGAATTTCTTGCTAGACGTCATACTATTTCTTCGAATAAAGGGGTTTTTAGCACATCTTACATTTGTGTTAATGCAAATGTGGATACGTTAGCAAGGACACATGACAGAGGTACTCGACTGTGTGTTTTGCGCTCTTTGCATGGTTTTCCCGGGCAGAGCTGTTAGCTGGTACCGCCAAGACTGCAACAGGCAAAGCATGCAACGAGTACGAAACAATTGGTCGAATGGGACTGGCCTGTGTCGAAATGCTCGGACGCAAATGTAGTTTTCCAAACAACCGTTTTCTTGATTCCGGTTGTAAGAACTAATAAAAGGTCACCAGGCATCAGCAAATCCAGCAACTGCCTTTCCAGAATTTGTATAAATTACCTTTATCTTGAGTTACGTTTCTGTTAGCAACTGTTCTCTGAATCGTCTGAACCTGTGATTGTTGATTTTCCTCTGATTTTCTCATGGTATGAGCCCTGATTGTAAAAAACACCAGATTATCCCAATCAAATAAGTTTGGTACATTCCTTTTTATTTTTGTTTATTGGATGTATTTCATTTTCCATTCAACTTGAGACATACCACGACAAATGAAATTAGACAAATGAAAAAAATGTGTAAAAACAAACAGAAGCCGGAGTCATGGTATGAAAAAAGAGAGCTCCGAAGCCGGAGCTACACACATGAAAACCAAGACCCTCGGAGCTGGAGGCGGAGGCGGAGCCATGTTCATGAAAAGAAGATCTCCGGAGCCGGAGCAGTGTCATTTTCACGACGGCTCCGCAGCCCTGGTTATATGTTCTATCCCTTGCGTTATACTACTGTAGCTACATGTATTTCCACAATTGCGCATACCAATCGTGCATGTACATGTCTTGAGGCTACAAAACTTGACTGTTATATAATTTATTTATTATTTCTCCTGATGAAGGCCTACTACCAAGAGAGTTCAAACGTCGGCTTGTCAACAATGACGTTAGAATTTGCTTGTCAAACAATGACCTTAACATTTTCCCAGGATTGGCTTTGTTTCAAATCAACAATGGAGCGAAAGTTAATTTTGCAGTTAGGTTTCATGTAGGCTTGTTCAGGTATAATGAAATGCTTTTATTAATAATTCTCATATTTTTCACTGAATGTTCATAAATCAGTAGTCTAGATATCTTATAATTTGGTGTTAAAAGCATGATTTCCATTGTTTTGTTGTCTTCATTGTTGTCGTTCATTCCGTTGCCCTGTTTTTTGTTTGATCTTTTCCTGTTGTTTTGTTTTTTTTCCGCTAATATTACTTAGATTTGCCGTTTTTTCCTCTAGAAGGCCAATTAAGGGCTATGAATTTGCGGATGTTTGCCTGGTTTTTTTCAAACGAAAAAGCAAAAAAATTGCTGCTTGTATTTTATTCTCTGACCCGACGACGTTACCCCAAAGTCCATTGACCCACACCCACTCGCAACATCACCCCCAGAAAAGTTCAAATCCAAAAGATCTCGAATTTTTGAAAATCGAAGCCAGGTGGCTTTCTGCTTCTTCAGAGGGTTTGAACAGCTATCTAGCTCCATCGAGCGGCAATTTTGACAGGACCAAGTCCGAGCCACTATAGTGGTTTGCGGTTTTTAGAGAGTAGCACTTTTAGGAACTGCGTCTGCTCACTTGTCATTTTACCCTGATGAAGATCCGCTGCAAGTTGAAACGTCGGCATGGTTTTAAATCAACAATTGAACAAAAGTTTAGTTTATATTGAAGTACGCTTATAGATTATTTCCATCAAAATTTTATGAATACCACATTTAAGGTTTTACTTCTTGAAGTTACCTTATGTTTCCATGTATTCCCTATGATTAAATGCCACTGGAAAATTCATAAAACTTTCACACTTGACGGCACCAGCGTCTGTCAATCGTTCCATAAAAAACGAAACAGCAGTTACAATACCCACGAAATTAACTCAGGCAGAATGCAATACACAAGCAACTTTGAGTGGAAATCGCACATCAAACTCGCAACTTATTCACCGTCGTGGTTTCCAGATGCAAACATATCAAAAAATGTTTAAAGTCGTGTATATGTGATTCAGCAAATATTTTGAAACTACTACTGGACGCAAGTAACTGTTGATAATAAAGTCTGTTGTTTTTATATGATAACACAGTAAATGGTGAGAATCGGAGGGCGTTTCATTTATGGTTGAGAAACCGCGTGTTTCTTGTATGCCATTTATTGTTCTACTTTGAGTTTTTCACTGTAACATAGAGGAGATTCATCCCTTCAGAAATACCTAGTACCTTTCTGTCTCCTTTGAAGGATCGACAGGTGATAATTTAGATCAGTTGCCATGGAAATGTTTGTGAGCAAAACCTAATGTTTGTTCTTTAAATTTTGTCATCACTTTCCCTTGAGCCACCAATCAATATAGCAATTTCCGCGTTCCCAGTCAGTGCAAATTGCTAAGCTTAGATATTGTTAAAGAAACAGTTGCCTTGAACCACAGCTGGCGCAAATGAACACGCAAGCTTCTCCATCCAAGTATGTTCATTTGCTTTGTTATTGCTGCAGTTTTTTGCAGTCAACTCCGTCGAAGATTTTTAATCGATGCACCATCTTACGAGCCAATTTTTCTTCTCAAATTCTACTGTGTTGTACTTTCATCGAATCATATCAAACAATTAACGTGTTCTTGACTTACTCGCTTTGGATGAACTGTTTTCCCAAAACTAGGTAAACCTGAATTTGAACCAAAATTCAATTTTTAAACCTAGTTACGTTTTGACATTGCCAATGAAACCAGAACAGTAACTTTTCAATGCACGTTCGGGCTGTTCTGAGGAACTTAATATCCAAAAACACAATGGTAATAATTGTAACACAAAAAAGTATTCGGTAACATCAGTGTGACGTATGAGAGGGAGTTCTACTACTCATTCATTTCTTGACAACGGAATGGCAAGCTGCATCTTGACGTTTTGTTAAATATTTAACGCGCGTGTGGTAACTCACAACCAACCGAAGTCATCATGAGTATACTGATTTCGATGAATCACAAGAAAACTTTACTGATGATTATTGACTGACGTGAGTTAATCTAAGCACCAAAATGCATATACTGCAAAACAGGGTCTCAAATTCAAATTGCTCCGAGGGCCAAACAAAGAATTATGAAGTAACCGGAGGACCGCAATATGACTAACCGAGGGCCGCATTATAACGCTGATATAACAATGACGGTACATGAACCTTACTAGAAAAAGCTTGTACATAATTTCCTGCAAAAGGTATCGTGAGTTATAGGCAAAACATTTTTAGCTGTCTCTACTTTTGTTTGAACGGAAGTTGTTCACTCACTGGTCAAGCACTTTTGAACACCGTTGAATAATGTAAGTAACTTGAATGTTAGTTTATTTGAAAATTCCCACAAAGCACAGCGGGGGGCACAAAATCCCCTCGCCGGCCACATGTGGCCGTGGGTCGCATGTTTGAGAGCCCTAATATGAAAGTAGGTGGTATTTTGACAAAAATGCTTAAGTGGCTTCACTATTTCAGGATTTCGATACAAACATGCTGCAGCTCAAATCGTATGTATTTTCTTCCTCACATCACTTATAGTGCAATCGAAAAGTAAAGCCTTATGCTATACGTTTACCAGTTAATTTGCAATCGAGTCCTAATGCACAAGCTGGTCATGAAAACATACTACTGACAAAAATATTCGACGTGTGAACCTCCCCATAACGAATCTAAAAAAAGACTTCTTGTAATTACAGTACTATCGGTCTACCATTTCTCTGGCAAATGTTTCACTTTTTCCTTTACGCTGTTGCTAATAAGCGCAATTGACATTGAAACCGTTGCAATATGAGACAAATAAAAAAAAGAAAAATCCAGAAATTCATGCGAAATGAAACAGAACAAAATGGACACTTAGATTTTCATGCAAGTATTTGGTTGCAAAAATCCATCTTTGATAAGTACCACCACAGTTGCATGGAAGGAAAAAAATGAAACAAACGTATTAAATTTTCACATCAAATTTTGCACTTCAGTCCAGAAATTGCAATTAACAGAAAATTGAGCTAAATTAACGTCAAACGCTTCAACTTCATTTTGAAATCTACCTGCGTTTGAAAGACTTTGAATTACTTTATCCCAGAGTGCACCTGTATTCCAAAATCCTGTTTCTTATTTTCATCATAAAGCTTCTACAAAGAAAGCGGTTAAATCAAGCAAAAAGGCAGAGTTACTATACAACCAATCCCGCAACTAGTGTGCACAGGGAGGGTTTCGCCCCCGTGAAAAATGTGTTGGACATAGTTTAAAACTATTGGACATAGTTTAAAATCTTGTGCCCCTCTCAGAAATATCTTCGCCCCCCTAGTGTCCCAACTTGGTTACGGGCGTGCTTACCACACATTTATATTGTGCTTTGATTTACATTTCCATTTTGTCCACAATATTTTGTAAAAAATTGTGTTTGAGAAATCATTAATGACAGGAATGTTTCCATTTTAACAGCATAGTGTTTCAAGACTAACTTCTAAAAAACAACTGATCACGCAGTTGAAATTTCTTTATAGGACAAAGCTTGAGTGTTTCTTGACCACAACCCTTTTTTATTCAAAAATCCACCAAACCTTTTTACCTGCTGCATCTGTTTGTTGTAGTCTCCCGTCAGTTCTTGCACCAATCTTTCACATTTTGTTTCAAAGGTTTTCTGCAAAAACAAGCAAAACTGGTTATGAAGTTCAAAAGATTGCGAAAAAAAATTTCAAAATGATAAAAAAGTAGCTTTACTACTTATTTCTAATAATTTTATAAATGCACTAGCAAGAAGCTGCAAACACAGATTTCTTAAATAAAACAACATTATTTGACAGCAAACAACTTTGGACACCCTATCAGGCACTTTCCGAAATAATGTTAAACCTGCAGGTCTCAAGATGGAATGGAAAAGACAATTTTGCAAAATACAGGGTGACACAGAAAAAATGGTCATTACCTAAACTTGAATAACGTTTGAAACAATTAATCAATTCTTTTTGTTTTTCAGATTTATCAAGTAGAATTAATGTTCTAAGAGTCTACCACATTTGACCTACGAGCTGCCATGGACTACTGAGGAAAAGATATTTATAGTTGAGGCATATTTTCGGCAGAAGTCTATCCACGCAGGTCAATTGCAATTCAAAGAACGGTTCGGATGTCGTGGATTTCCTGTCCACTCAAACATTTTCTGTTGTCAGGTCACGTGAACTCTAAAAACAACATCTTCTGGGGTAGCACATCCCCTGAGCACTGTCTGCAAAGGCCATTACACTCTGTGAAGTTCACTGCCTGGGTTGCCACCTCCAAACATGGCATCACTGGACCATTCTGGTTCGAGGACGACAACGAGCGGTCTGTGACAATCAACACCGACCGATATATCCAGGTGCTTGGCAAGTTCTGGACAGCGCTTGGTCGACGGAGAGAGGTCGTCAGGGTCCTCCAGTGGTTCCAGCAGGATG
>Ga0210059_1013268_pt1 | contig 12339 bp, 10 predicted proteins | sample Ectturendosymbi2_FD_188042 | JGI IMG/M metagenome (GOLD analysis project Ga0210059, IMG submission 188042) | Ecteinascidia turbinata endosymbiont from Florida, USA - Sample 2 (SPAdes) (version 2) | ecosystem: Host-associated > Tunicates > Ascidians > Unclassified | place: Key West, Florida...
TGTTCTCAAATCGAGACACCCATTTGTACCCGCCGCACAGCAACTCATCAGTTCATCTGACAACAACAACATACTTGCGGTGCATCACCAATGGATGGCGGTGTGGTTGGACAACCTTTTGAGGTTCCGTACTTTCATCTCCGACAGCGGCACCCCCCCTGGAATGACCCTCCCAAGAGCAGCGTGGATCTGGCTAAACACACACCAGGTGACAAGATAAATATTTCTAGTTTCGTGGAAATCACACGAGACGGGACAGAGAAAAGTGTCCCATGGACAAGTCTGGTAACTTAAACATCTATTCACAACTTATCACTAAATCCAAATAACCGTGAGGGCTAAAAGCCAGAAAAAATATTTTGAAAACATTGTTTCAAAGTAATGATTTAGTGGTTTCCTACAGCAACAAATAATAAATGTTGCAAAGTGTTTAAAGAAAATCTTCATGAACTCATTGCATGGAACTAACCCCCATGATTTCCATGGAAGAAGATGCACTGCTAAGCAATGAACACATATTGGATATTGATCACATAGATTCGTAACATCTTCATCGGATTAAACACTTAAGAGTTGAGAGTACAATCGCTGCCACCTAACCTAAAATTCCCATAACATTGGTCACTATCTGTAAAAAATTTAGGACAGATCATTTTTAAAAGGCAGGTGGCAGCTTTGCTGACTTGTCCTGTGAAATTAATTAATGCTAAAAGAAAACTTTTACGATCAAAAGTTCTGCTTTGCAACAAACTGACCTCATAGAGCAAATAAGTCATCAACCAGTTGCTGGCAGAGGAACTTTTTAGCTTTTCCGCATAAGAAAGACCAAGTCTCTCCAGCAGATCAAAAACTCCTATGTTCTCCATCAACGGAATGACATCAATCCCCCTGGAAAACAGTTAAATTCAATTTAAGAACCAGATTTCTGTTTTAGTCCTAATCACTGAATGTGTTTCAGAACCAACTTAGTTCTGATCAAAATTTGAATCCCACGACGTTTGCAACTAGAAGTTGACTAACGCATTGCTCTGCTGATGTATCATGCTGGGAGTATACACTACCACCAAGAAGTTAGCAATATATATCTGCTCATGAAAGACATTATCTTATATATTGCTTTTATGGAATGTTACTAAGGACAAGTTTTTTCTCTATTCCTCAAGAACAACCTAAAATTGGCAAATTTTGGTTAGTAAATCATTATTTTGCAAAACCGCAAACTTTTTTGTATATTCTTCAGATATTTCCATGTACTTCAACATTTTCATGTACATGTTCAGTGATCTAGTCCCATTTTCCTGTGAATTGCTGTACTATATATGCACTAAAATGATTTCCATTGTGCTATGAGTATTACAAATATATATTGGGATCAGTTATCAGCATTGAAAATATTGGTATTTGCCCAAAAGTCTTATTGATCGAGCTCTAGTTGAAACACTGTCCACAGTACTCACTATGGAAAATAAACTTTGAGGTAAAGTAGGTCAGCTTGCAACAGAATAGAATCATTAACAATATAATCACTGAAATAGGCCAAGTACCAACATGAGAGTCCTTTGGGGCACATAAAACACCAAATACCTTCTGAAAATGGTAATTTATCCTGAACAAGATTCTGGTCTTAACAACTGACTAATGCTAATCTCTCTATAAATTTTAGATCTTAGTGAGCATACAATTTGCAAAGATATGCAACACATTATTTTAAATGTGCCTAGTGTGTTTCTGGTTCAAAAGTTATGCCCAAAAAATCTAAATTTGGGTAAAAAATATTTTTGCGTGATTGTTACCCAAATTTTTTTATTTTTAACCAGAAACATTAGAAAACACAATAGGGTCCTAGGGCCCAATGACCACAGTGAAAAAGACATAAACCTACCCCACCTATGACGTCACCCACAAAAAAACTGAAACCCAACTTTCATTTTTTTGTATCGAAACTAGAAAATTCGCCGCATCTTTTGAGGGTTTGAACAGCTCTCTAGGTTAATCGCATGGCAAGGTATGGAGTTGCTAAGTGACGCAAGAAACATTCATGTGAACTGTCCCAGCAGGGAAGGTGTTAAACTATGATTATTTTGCAACAATAACACAGATGTGGCCTGTATGGAAAATGCTCATGGTAGAGTGATCTCCAAAGTTATATAAACCTTAAATTACATTCAGCATGGAAAGTTTCAATATATACAGAATTTCTGAAACAGCTGAAACATACACAATGTTGGCACAGAACAGTATTCTCAGTTTACCTCCCTAAAATGAGCAACATAAAACAAGGTATGAGATTGGAAAGTGATATCTTTCGCATTAGATAAAGTCACTTACATTTTTGTGGATAATAAGAACGGTTATTATGACTCTACAAATGTAGTGTTGGCATCAAAATACTGAAGCCACAGTTTCATGCTTCAGTCAACCACAACACAAATTACAGGAAGCATGCTAATTTCTAGTTGAGCAAGTACTATATGCTTGACAAGCATGTGAAGTGACACAGTGACTGGCTATATCACGCCTAATTATGATAAGGTTTCATTGACCACATGTGCATTACCATAACTGGAAAATTTGATTAGAAAATTGCATGAACCCCTATTCTGAGTCTTTATTTTCATGAAAAATTTAACAATGTTTGCCTTATAGCTTCTATCAGTACAGTATATAATAGATTGGCATGATTAAGGAATTGATTAAGTGGAAATCATAATTCTGTTGATCAAAATATCTAAATCAGGGGTTCAGAAATGTGGTCACGCACTCACGCTGCACAACCAAAAACTTGGAGTCCACAAACAGGATTTGTAACAACATAGCAATGCCCAGTTTATAATTTTAAATGTAACTTTATGGCAAAATTTAAACATGCGCTCTGCTAAAATTTATACGCCGTGATAATATGCATAGAAACTTTTTGCAACCACGATCTACTTAATTGTAATCCCTTCAAGCATAACACACTAACGATCCAGTATTGAATTGCTTACCTGTCAAGAGCAATGTAAAATAATGTCACCCAAAACGCTGCAGTTACAAGGTGTACAGCAATCATTACAACGCCATATTGTTTAAACAGCAGTTTAAATTTTGCAGTTAAACCCATTGATCTGTCTTTTAAAATTGCTTGCAAATCATCCATTTCTTCATTGTCTTTTTTGCGAGGACTTGAAGACAGACGTCTTGATGCACGGATATATTTGCATTGCTTTAGTCTTTTGGGTGTTGTTACCGAAGTTGTTGCTGGCAAAAAACTATTCAATGGCTGAGTAAGAGAGCAAGCAAACTTTTGCTGATGAAGAAAGACATTCTGTGCCAAACAAGGCAGTGTCCTCACTGCTTGCCAAGCACAGCAAGAAACCCTCAAGGTCAGTTGAAGTCTATGAAGATTGGAAACAGAAAGTTTTGCTGGCAGGGCATAATACAAAGACATTTGTCAATATTGACAAAATGCTTTTAAACAATGAGAGGCTGAATTCTCCACTATGCTTAGGGATATGATAGATTCATAAATCATGTTACCAGTGTTCATAGCATGATGCTGACTGTTTGGTTAACCAAACCTAGCAAAAGAAACACCTGCCAAGTAACCAAAAAATGCATCATTAATAATATTAGCAGCCACTACAATGAAGTAACCAAATCATTCACATTAGGGAGAACAATTCCCTGCATACAGTGATTTTACAATTTATTTTGGCAGACAGCAAATCTTGCCTTTCCTGTCAAACTCCAAAAATAGCACATAGATAGTTCCATTACTGGCTGTCATGTGCTGCATTTTTGCCATCATACAACTGCTTGTTGAAAAAGACTTAATTCCAGTCAGGTGTGACTCCATATAGTGTGAATAATGAAAAATATTCTGCCATCAATAAAAAACAGAGTACAGAAGGATAACTGCAATGTAAAACTGCACAAAATAAATACTTTGCACAATGTGTATAAGTATTGTGGGCCCATTAGCAATCAGCTACTTCCATGGGATACTTTTCCCACATTCACACCAATGCTGTAAATGTCTGTTATCTTGGTAAATGAACTTAGCAACACTAGTTGCTCTCAGTCAGAATGACACTCGAGAAAGTGGATTTAAACACTCCAAAGAAGCAACTTTAGCACATAAAAAGTGTCTCTCTTTTTGTTTAACATAAAAGTGGAAACATTTTTTGGTACAACTATTGATTGAGATACATCTAAACCAGGGGTTCCCAACCTGGGGTACATGTACCCCTGGGTGTACATTTGCCTATGCAAAGGGGTACATTTAAGGTTAGCAACAGAAAGTAAAAATATATTTACATGTTGTTTATTTTCAAATATTCGTACATACACCACTTAAAATTATTTTCAAAAGTCATTATATGCTTATTGTTAAATATATCTGCGAAAAATCACGAGAAAAGATTTTGTCATAAGGAGTTCTAGGGGTACATGTTCATCTGTCAAAACTCTGAAGGGGTACATCCATATCTGTTGAAATGCTGTAGGGGTACATGCTCATTTGTTGGAATGCTGAAGAGGTACATGGTAAGAAAAAGGTTGGGAACCCCTGACCTAAATAATGTTACACTTACAGCAAATAAGCTTGTCTTTGGCATCTATGAACTAGAGTTCTGTGCTGGGCAGGAACCCACATTTGCGGGGCAGGTATGAGAACCTGCAGAGTTATGTGTGCGAGTGTGGGTTGAACTTAGTGTGGAGCAGGCGCGAGAACCCGCAAAGTTATGCATGCAGGTGCGAGGTGGGTCAAACTTGGTACGGAGCGGGCGCAGGATAAAAAATTTTTTGTGCGGGCAACTGAATGTTGACTCAATGCATGCAAAAGTGACATGAGCAAAAAAAATTTATGCTACAGAAAGCTTGTGGTGTAAAGGTGAAAAAAAAGCTTTGCCAATTAAAATGTCTTACAGGGCCAAAAATTATGTCATTGTATATCTTCATGAGAGCTACACACTGGATGGCTTACTTTCATCTTAGCAAACCAAAATTTAGTTCAACAGCTACTGAGAGCATTCAATTACTAACTGCATTTGACTCGATTATGAACACAACAGATCAGAGTTGCTAAAAAATGTGGCTGGTGTTGGCTTAAATTTGCAGCTAAAGAGATCTTTAAAAAAGCCAAAATTGATTACTGCAGTTAATACAAAGAGAATTTATTTGTTATGTATTTGTTGCACAAAGCTATTTAGACACGAATGCAGATTACTTTAGTAACTTAAATGACAAACTTAATCAAAGACAAAAGAAAAATGCAACAACACACAAAACGATATTAAAACCAAAGGAAAGACAAACATCATTGGCAAAAAAATTAAGTTATTTTTTATCAAAGAGAAAGTTAATAAGCAAAAACAATAATGTTACAAATTTTTCAAAGAACAAATTGTTCTAAGCAACAAATTAAGCTGCCTGGCATGCATAAACAAAAAAGATATATTTAACATGCTAAAAGAAACACTATATATTAGTTTGATCAAAAATTTGCATTGTTCTTTTGTTATTTTTTTTCATTCAATAAAGTATGGCAATGAATGTTCGAAAACACCCACCATTGTAAGTTAAATTCACATGTGCCCTTGCCTTCAATGTTAAACCACTGAAAAAAAGCTTGGGATTTGTGATACAAATGCTTTTTATCTATAAACCAAGTTAAAACGAGGTTAAGCATGTCTTGTCTAGCATACAGTTGTCTTATCCGGATTCTTTTTGTTGTCTATGCTGCTTTTCTTTATGTAGTCATTGTTTTAGTTTGGTTTCCCTTTTCTCTGGTTGAAATTTGGGGGTGTTATGAAATTTGACTGCATTATAGATTAAAATGATTATTCCAACATCCAGTTTGTCACACATTTTTATGCAATGAGCCCGTTCAACACTTTCACTACTACATAGAGCAACATGATTGGTTAAGGATAGCATAATTATGATGCCACATAAATCAACATCATATCTGATATGATAGAAGTCTCCTTTGACGTATCTACAACATGCTTGTCATGACTGCAGCAACTGCCCAGTACCTAACCTATATTTTACTAAGCAAACTGCTCAGTAACAGAAGTGGCGGTTCATTGTGAATATGCACTTTAGTTGGGAATGTGCATTAATTAACAACTTGTGCACAATGCACATTTTAATTTTTTCTGTTAAAGTAAACATCAGGGCATTTATAAAAGCCACCAGTGACCTCAATGTTTAATACCAATACACAAAAAAGCAAAGATTAATTATTAATGAGAAGTAATTCTTCTCAAATGTAAAAATTAAGTCAGACAGGAAAACTACATAAATCTAAATTACTAGTGTCTATTTGCTGTCAGCAGCAAAAGCTCTGCTGAGGCTACTTTGAAATTCAAACCATATCCAGCTTTGTCCACATGGCACGAGCAGTATAGTCAACCTGATCAAGTGAGAATTGTCTATACCTGTTGTGCGATTGGTCATCGGTTCGGCTCTCACCATCGCTGTTATTGCTTTACTAATATAGATCACATTCAATTGATGGGAGTGATTTTTGTGTACTTTTCATGTACGGTTTAGAATTTTAGGTCATCTGACTAGGATGACACACTAATCCAAGCATATCGCCTTTGTCACGCAACCAATTCAGGTTCTGCTAATGGAAAAATAGCTTCAGCAATAATTTTGCTGCTGACACTGCCAAAATTACAGACCAACATAAAAATAAAAGAACATAAAATTATTTCACTGCCGATGGGAGTGAGAGTATATTTTAATTGTCTAAAATAATACAGCGACAGCAACTCTTTATGCATCTTTACAAGTTGAAATGGTTTACTGTATAGTGCATTACACAATATAGCCAATTATTGCAAAGTAAATGTACTTGCTTAAGTCTAAGCATGCGAATTGTCAAAATTGGTTGTGTAGACTAGGTACTGATTGGTAAGTTTTTGTCAACAGCTATAATCAAGAAAAAAAAACGAAGAGATTCTTTTTTGGATGCTAATGCAAAACTGAGTCTTTTTCGGGCATAGACCGCAACTTTTTTGAAATGATCAAAAAAATTAAGTCATTTCAATCAGAATGTTTTAAAATATAGGCTAAAAAACAAGGTTATGGTGAGTTTTAATAGAACTGTGAGACAAATGACCAAAATGTCTCAGCAAAAAAAGCAGATGCAAGACATTAACGCATGATTTTGAAATACTATGGATCATCAACATACATCAAAATCATAATAAGAAACAGTGCCAGAAAAAATTTGCATTTCCCAGGAATTTCACTGATTTCCCATGAGCTGTCGTAGAGTTTTGTCAAACGTACTTTCCACTATTGTAAAAATTTTGCATATTGAGCAGCACATTTAGAATTGTTGTCTTTCTGAAGTAAACCTATCAACATTCGCGACTCGATACATCAGTCATCATGGATTCATAAAGCCCTTATCCACCTCCCTCGTTTTTCATTTCAAGCTTTTTTTGCCAGTGCCAACATCTGAAACACCCTGCCATCTATGACAGTTAAATGCAGACTAAATGCAGCGAGTGATCATTCAAGGCAACCATCTCATCTGCCACACAAAATGCAGGCAACAGAAATAGGATGAAATACAATACATACTGTGGTAGCATTATCAAGTAAAGACTGATGTCAATCGATTATGAGTTTTCAAACTTGGCCTATATCATATAGGCATTTACTATAAATATATATTATTTATATATGCATCCATTCAACTTAAGTACAGCCAGAGCACAAGTGACAGAAATCAGCACGCACAGATGTTATTTAATGGAAATCGATTTCGCCATACGGCATCTTCATTCCAAGTAAATTAAAGGTAAAAACGAGTGGAAGTATGCAAAGCAGTGATTATTACGAAACAAAGACAAAGGTTGTGTGAAAAACATTTTGAGCTAACGTTGACAGTACCATAGAAAAGCAGTTAGATTAAGCACAAACAAGTAGTTAAAAACACCAAATATGATAAGACAAGACTTACTAGCGACAATCAGTTAAAACACAAAGCGAGAGGAAAGAGCAATAAATTAGGAGAAAAAATGGTGTGCCAAAACAAAAGTTATGATAAAAGCAGCGTCTAAACAAAGGTAAGTCTATTTCCTCGGACATGGCTTGGATCATCTCTTGCTTTCGGCGCAGTCTGTACCTCTTCCTGTAAGTTTGTACTTACTTTCCTCCGTTGATGTTCTAACAAAGAGTCAAGGCCAATACACTTGTGATGAATATCTTCTTTTAAACAACGTTTCAAGAATATTATCTTTGCTCTTGCTTTTGCGCAATCCACACATTTTTTTGAAAGAAAAGACTGTCAGGGATACTGATCACTTGTGTACAATACTTGGAAGCTCTACTTGTTTCTTGAGCATCAGTATCAACCTGTCCCTTCCTTTCTATTAACTGCAGCGATTCTTGTCTACCCATATTTTCAACTTAAATACAGCCTGTGCACAAGTGACAGAAATCAGCACGCGTAGATGTTATTAAATGGAAATCGATTTCGCCATACGGCATCTTCAGTCCAAGTAAATTAAAAGTAAAAACGAGTGGAAGTATGTAAAGCAGTGAATATTACGAAACAAAAACAAAGGTTGCGTGAAAAACATTTTGAGCTAACGTTGACAGTACCGTAGAAAAGCAGTTAGATTATGCACAAACAAGTAGTAAAAAACACCAAATATGATAAGACATGACTTACTAGCGACAATCAGTTAAAACACAAAGCAAGAGGAAAGAGCAATAAATTAGGAGAAAAAAAGGGTGTGCCAAGACAAAAGTTATGATAAAATGCATCCATGGTGCAAAAAAGAAGAGCACTTCTTTGCAAAACAAAGAGCGGATCTTCGCAAAAAGAAGAGTGGATTTATCGACATAATACTCAACGTTAGCTGAAGTTTGGTGTCAAAGTCCTAGCATTACATTTCATTAATGTAAATGCACAACATTAAACACTTAACTTGTTGCTTTAAACTGTATGAAAAACTTTTTTTTGGTGCCATACTCAACAACACAAGATGGAACAATATCCTTGACTGACCAGCTGCTAGAACGGGCATTAGCCTACTGCAATAATCTTGTGCTGGCCTGGCCCTAGTGCAAGTGTTTTTCCTGATGATTTGTTCGCATTTGAACTCCAATATTTCCATTGTAGCACTGGAATAACTTTCAGAGTTGCATCTTGCAAACATGGGACTGGGAGTCCTGCCATGTCGGTGCAGGTGTTCGCTTGCCACTTTACATAATAGCACAGGCATAATGATTTCATTTACAATGGCTGTTGGTGCTCAGTCCACTTGAGGAATAATCAGTCAATGTCAGCGCTCTTGCAATGGGGTTAATAGTGCGCAACACACATTCATTGCTGTTGATTGGTATAGCACAGGCATAAGGTCAAATTCATACTAGCATCTCTCCTTTCCTTGGAACCACAGACAATTAATTTGTTTTTGAAGCTGGACATAGTACTGATCAATGTACATTTTTGTTGAAGCAAACCCCTTTGTACTTTGTAATCCATGGTTCATCTGTGCATGCTGTGTTTTTAAATGTCTCTAAAGCATTTGATCGAGTACTACACATGAAATTATTTGAGAAACTCTAGTTCAAAGAAAGGTGCCAATGTGTTTTGTGTGCCAAATGCCAACATGTGTCCCTACTGAAACATTAGTACAAGGAACAAACGATGCAAACAAAATGGGGAAAGCATTTTTCTGAACCGTTTTATGTGTCTAATGGGATTAGACAAGGGGAGTACTAAGTCCATATTTGTTTGCTGTTTATTTAGATGAGTTATCCAATGAACTAAACAAAATTAAAGCAGGGTGTTGTATTGGTTAAGTCCAAATCATTTGATGTTTGCTGATGATATTTGTGTGTTCTGTCCAAGTGTAGGCTACGTTGGTTGCAAAGAATACTACTAGATGTGTGCCCAGTTTATGCAGAATGGCATGGGAATATTTTGAACTGCAACAAAACTGTTTGTATGACAGTTAAGACTAAGAGTGCAAAAAGCACAGTCACCCCATTATTTACATTGGGTAGTCAAAACGTAAAATCTGTTAACCAATACAAATATCCGGGGATTGTATTGGATACTGAGCTGTCAGATGACAAAGACATTCGGAAACAATTGCGATATCAATATTGTGCAGCAAACAAGTTGCGAGCCTCTGTTTCCCAATGTTCAAATAGAATATAAAATGTATTTTTTCTTTGCTTTCGTACGCCCATGTATGCATCACAATTATGGTGTAATTTCAGGAAGTCATGCATGCAGAGATTGTGTGGCCTACAACCTTGTCTGCAGAGATCTATACAACCTGCCTTGGAGAGTGAGTGTTAGTAGCCACCATGTACAATGTAACAATCCTACTTTTGAGGCTCTGTTACAAAAAAACACGTACCTCAGCCTGTTTCTCGGAAGATGCAGAAAATATAGCCACACAACATGGCCGCAATTTGGTGGGGGACACGTCCCCCGTGTCCCCCCAACGTTTTTAGATGAGGGGACATAATATGTCATGACCCCCCACTTTTTCTCATAGGGTTTGTATTTGGAGAGGTTTCAAAACTAAATGTTACATTTGTCACGTTTTATGTCGAGTTTTTCATGTTAGATATTACACATACCTATGTTGATGTTGAAACAGTTTGGTGTGGTATCACTGATTCTGCTATTTTTGTGAATTTTTACGTCAAAATTGATTTTTTGCATTTTGCAAGTTTCTAGAGACCGCAAAAGATTGTTTACTGCCGCTGTCCGACATTTATCTAGACTGGTTTACTGTAAGAAGGTCACTTTCTTGAAACAGTGAAGTTTAACGGCTGTGCACATGAGAGACCACAGTACAGCCGTGATTTGTTTTGTGCAAAAACGTTGGCTAACTTGCTTTAATGTAACGGTGGTTGTCATGTATTGAGAAACAGACAGCATAAAACAAAGATGCAAGCGTAGCCTATAATCTTAGAGTTACATTTTCAGGCAAAAGTCTGCAAAGTTTTTGCCGAAAACAAACAACAGCACTATTGTGGAGACTAAGTTTTAGGATGGGTAGTTTTGCAAATGACTGTCTTCAACCATTAGTAAACAGGATTTCCATCAAAATTTTAGAAAAGCATTGACCTAGTTATATATTGTCCTATAGCTCAAAACTTAATGACTTGACTAGGAATTGAAGACAGCTTATACATTAAGCCTTTTTTCTTGTATGCCATGACAAGGGGTGACCAACAAATTCAAAAGATATTTGTACACACAATGCAGCAATGCTTTCATCCAAGTGCGATACATTTGCTTTACACGTAGCCTACGCATGGGTAGCGGAACTATTTTCAAAGTGGGAGGAAGAAGTGCACGTCAAAAGAATTAGAACATTTAATATGACGTCATTAACTTTTGTCAGCATGTTTAAGCAATTTTTTTTTAAATTTGATAAGCCCTCAACAACCTCTATCTGCACAACACTCTATCTATCATACACTACATTGTCTTGAGCACATAAATACAACTAGTTGTTCTTAGTCTTACACAAAAATAATTTACTTTGACAATGAACCCAATATGAATTGTGTTACTTAAACATATTTAGGCAAAATTAGAAATGTAAAAGTGGGAGGGCCAGTCCTTCCAAGAAAAAAGTGGGAGAGCCTAGACCCATGCGGCCCTCCAGGTTCTGCCACCTGCGAGCCTATGTAACACCTAGTTTTATTGGACATTCTTTCGTGGTAATTTCAGGTGAAACGTGGTACTATTTTCTAATTCACCATTGTTCATTTTGATTTCTGTTTAATCTCAAATATATTTGTGCCGTTATGCATGTATAACTCTAGAATAAAACTTTTGACATTAATTTTGCCTATTAAAATTTGATGTTAAACCTAAAAAATTTGATTGTGAAGACTGAAATGAGTGGAATAACTGACAGAAGGCACAAGGCAACAGTCACCAGCAGACCCGTAACCAGCTTGGGACACCAGAGGGATATAATATTGCGTTGCTTGATTGTATCATAGTCTGATAGTAATGTAATCAAGTTGAACTGCAATACCATGTCCAACAACAAAATTAAGTTTATTAATTTCTGAATCATTTGTAGCGACAAAGCAAAGTGTGATTAGTGTTGCTTTGAAAACACCTCTAATTTTAATTTAATTTAATTTATTTGTTTGTGAGCAGACACGAAGTCCATAGTATGAACACACACACTCTGCAGAACGCAGGTTGATAAAATCAGACAATACAGAACGTAGTACAAGACATTGAAGCCGGCGAAATCATAGGGTTACAGACACTTTTTGCAACTGCATTGAAGACAGAACCATAGGGTTACAGACACATTCTTAACACTATTGTTAGCT
>Ga0210059_1013269_pt1 | contig 12339 bp, 6 predicted proteins | sample Ectturendosymbi2_FD_188042 | JGI IMG/M metagenome (GOLD analysis project Ga0210059, IMG submission 188042) | Ecteinascidia turbinata endosymbiont from Florida, USA - Sample 2 (SPAdes) (version 2) | ecosystem: Host-associated > Tunicates > Ascidians > Unclassified | place: Key West, Florida...
ATCGTATCCATTATTTCTTGGACTTGCTCATTATTTGGAATGTACAAGTATGATTGAGGTTAAAACAGTGTTCTGCTCTTTGCTTTCGCTTCTGCTGGTTAGCTCAGGGCCTTTGAGCGCGTTCGTTCAGGGTCTTTGACAACATGTATTTGGGTGGTGGCAGACGGGATGACCGAAGTGTCTTTTCGCCGCCTCCCGGCCTTACTGTGTCTGTATTGTTAAGATTGTTAAGTGTACTTGCGTTGAGGTAAAAAAAGAATAAAATTGTTGTTGTTGATATCGCAATGTGTGCTTTTCGCGGTTCTTGTCTCTTCGACTGTTGAATAAGCTTTGGGAATCTTTTCCAAGGCTTTCCCTTTTCGACAATGGAACACTTGCGCATAGCTTACTTTACCATTCAACTATATGCAAATTCATGACAGCAAAGCGTAAAATTCGCTAGTTTTTACCGTACAGTGGTGACGACCTAGTAGGGAAAACGTCTTAGACAAATGGTAAGTTCCAAGACTACTTACCCAAAAACGGCTTCCTACGTTAAAGTTTCTACAACACTATTGAAAAGTGAAAAAGCTCAGTCACAGTAGGTTTGATCCTTCAGCAAAAGTTTTAATTTGTTTTGCTTTGAAAAAAGTTATTCGCAGCCTTTTGCCGTTTTATCAGCTTTACTTTCGTCGATATTCAATTTGCTGGAAGACAAGGAATGCCAAACCAATGTCGCCTATCTACCTAAACCAGGTTTCTCAAATGGGGGTAAATGTATCCCTTGGGGGTTAATTTTACCTATCCTGGGGGTAAATTTAATGACGCTGTTGTACATTTTTCTACAGAGCTAGCAGGTAAACAAAAAACAGGCGGTAAGCTTTTTGTTAGGAAGCTGGCAAGGGGTAAACGGGAGAAAGAAGGTCGAGAACCCCTGACCTAAGCATACAGACTATCATATCATCATGGATTCTAGCCGAAGTGGTTGGACTACTGTGAAGATGACAACGGCAGGCTACTGCATTAAATAATAAGGTGCGAAGAGTGTAGAACTCAATACAGTTTGTTAAGACCGTACAGTGCACTGTTTGTGAGCTTATACAAATTCTTAGTTTACCACCAGCACTAACTTACGTATCGAATGCGTGCATCATTAGCTTAATCTCCGCGTCAGGTTCGTTTTATTTCTAAAACATACGCAACAAGCTTTTTGACGCTACGCACACACGTTTGTATTTTAACAAAACCGTATGGCTTTATGATTTCATTGGCAAAATGAAGTAGATTTGCTGGCAAATGCCCTGGCTGTTGCCAGCACGATATCAAATCGGGTCGTTATGAATGCACGAAATTAGCAAATGAGGTCTAAATATCCAGCTTCAGTGAAAACAGCGTACACTCAGGTTCAACGTGTGTCTGGAAGTACCGAAAGCAAACACAGGTTCTAAACCTAGACATAAATCAGTGATCCAAAGTCCGTCCTTTCGACATGGACAACTTACCACAGAACTTCAGTGATGTTTACCAAAGGCCTTGAATGCTAATGAGCTCACAACGAACATGCATGTTTACGTCTGACAGACGCATGTCATTAAATTACTGTTTGGTCGACGTCCTGTCCGTTTGATGAAACGCACACGAACGCGTGAAAACCTGTTGACACCACTGCATTCATCTTGCCCTCGTGGAAAATGAGAAAACTCTAAAACATTACCTTCGAAATCGGTAAAATTAATCTGGAGCATAAAATTACGGTAACTGACATCCCAAAACCTTCAACAATCTTTTCAACGCCACCCGCGATATCAACCAACGAATGATTTCAACGTTGAAAATAATGCGAAAGAAACGCAGGAGACAGATTCGACACAAGCACGAATAGGTTAAGAGCTTACTCCGGGTAATATTTGGCGTGCTCCACCCACGGGTCATCTTCTGCTTGAAAATTCTGAAGGCCTCCTCCGCAAAACCAGCAAATCACTCCGTCGCCTTCACCTGTTGCAACATCGATTCACAACGTCACAGTATTTTTCCACGAAGTCGAACGACGCTCATAGGGGCGATTTTATTCAACAACTGCACCGTAACATATTTAATACATTCAGTGAAAAGGGGTTTATTTGGCACACCCTGAAATACGCGGACATGATGGGTTCAGCAAAACAGTGCGAGAACGACATTACTGTTTTCCGCACAGATACAGCAGATCCTGGTATAACAGAAATACAAACTTGCCTGCAAAACCTCTCGAAACAAGAACCTGCAACGAGCAGCATTTCTGTGTAAAAGCTTTTGCAGGCAAAAACTGTCAGGCATTTTTTATCTGTGGGCAAAGTTGTCGTGAATGTGGCATGGCTCCTCGCACAAGTTCACGTTGAGTGACGTTGGCTAACGCCAGCGAAAATCAGCAGCAGTTCGATGCATCTCTGAATAGAAACGCTTCGAACAACACAAATGCAAATACTCACCAACAGCGTAAAATCCTGCGTCGGCAATTTGCCTGTCAGATACACAAAGTTGTCTTGCAGGTCGAAAATTCCGAAACGTTCTGAGCCTTGCCGACACTTCTCTCATTGAAAAATAGTGGGCGTGATTGAGAACTTCATTCTGTGCAAAATGACATGCTGCGAGTCATACAATTGTTCCAACATATTTCACAGATGTTTGTGATACGGTCGATACTAGGTTTGAAACTCAATCACACCGCAAGTGTTGTAAAAGCTTCTCATGTTTAGGGAAGCCCTACACAAGAAGCACGTTCACCGTTCCACCTTCTATCAATCTGTCCGAATGTCACTAACCCAGGGGTGCACAACCTTTTCGCTATTGCCGACCACATAAAGTTTCTTTTTTGAATGACGGCCGCCAGTGAGTTCAAAATGTTTTCATTTTTTTACATTGTTTCTGCTCAGCTTTTACACACTGAGCCTAGCCTACTTCTAAGTACCCTTATAGAGCAGATAGAGATTTTATTGATGGACGACCGCCGTAAGCTTATATCTTAAATTACATGTGCATGGCCGTATAAATTTTTATCAAAGGCTGCATGCGGCCGCAGGTTGTGCAGCCCTGCATTAACCCAACTATTCACAGCTGCAAGCAGGCCCGCAACCAGGGAACGGACGACCAAAGCAGGCCCGCAACCAGGGAGCGGACGAATCATTTTGCCCGCCCCTGAGAATATGGACCGGTTGCGGCCCTGGTTGCAAGCAGAGTGCAGACGGTTGGAACGCACTGACGTCATACAACAAAACGCTCAAATCAAAACGCTTTAAGACTGAGCTAATACACAAAACACATCTTTGCAAAAGTCCGCAGATGTCGTGAAACTTAATTTAATATCAGGGATGGGTTTCAGGCTTGCTACATCAGCTACGATTCATGATTTCACGATTGGAGTTTTGTTGTGACAGAGGCAGATTTGATTTTCTTCTGCAGATTACCTGCTCATTACATAAAGTCCATGCAAATCACAAACAGTTAAAATTCAAGCTGTACAGCACCCGCTTAAACACAAGAGCATCGGCTCTAAATATCGTTCGCTTTGTTTTCCGTTTCGACCCTAAAGCCGGGTTTACACAAGGTATGGTGAAGTGCAATTCCTTGTTTGTTTTATTATCTCGAAAATGAAGCGTGACCTCACTTGACCACGCGCAAGTCGCATATTTTCACGGAGCGCGGCTACACTTTACAACGCTTCGGGAGCGTTCCAACTGGCGTGAAGCTGAGTGAAGTGCAAGTTTTTTCCTGGGGTCGTGGCGTTGGTAACGTGAAGGATTAAAATAACACACGTATACAGCACAACACGACAAGTATACAGCACAATAGATAATGTGAGCTCAACTTTTATTAATTAGCATGTTTGCATGGAATAGTATCCTTTTACCGGCTTTCATATTCAGTTACAATTCTTATATGTTATTGCTTAAAATAAGTTGCAGTAACAGTTAAGATGTAACTTTGCTTGAGAAAGTACAAACTTCTGGGTACATGATGTTGAAGCTAGTGATTCTTGATTTTTTAAATTCAGTTTTAAATTTTATGTTTATCTAATAATGAATAATAAACCAGAAATATATTTTTAGGACAGGTCAGGTGTTGTAAAGCATTAGAATAAATTTTGAAGTCCTGTCAGTGTTGTACTAGACCACAAAATTAGCATGGTATTGTAGGTATTAAGCAATGCAATGTATAAGATTTTCAAAGGTTTGCAAGAGGTAATGTACATTGAAACTTGCTTTATGTTTATCAATTGTTCTGAGCACAATTAAACTAACTTTTTAAATTGTAGAAAAGTTTCATCCTCAGACAAATTTTGTGCAATGCTGAAAGTGTTTCAAAACCGCTTTGCTTCATCAGCTTAGTATAGTGGTATTCTGTCCAACGTAAATGATCTGCAGCATGGTGCTTTTTGGACACAGATTGTCACAGAAGATGAACAAAACACATTTTTTAAGTTGCAAAAGGCTTACTTTGGTTACATTACAAAAGGTTACAGACATTTCATTATGCCAATTTCTTTAGTTTGCTTAAGAAATGTCATATGAAAGGAGTTATGACCCAAAGGGTGGATCCATGAGAACATCAACTGAAGGCTTTGAGATTGTATGTATTGTGTCAATCATATACAAATGTCTCTTTGAAATGTGTGATGCAGAGCAAGTTTCCTTAAAGACTTAATAACAAAGATTTACCACATTTTAATGAACAATTAAAAAAAAATTTGTTCAGAAGTTGCATTAGGTTGATAGCGGTGTGGATTTTGAAATGCACTGAGTTTCATATAATTACTTCAAGTGACTATACCATTGGAAAAGTATTCGATTATTTAGGAATATGGTTCTGAATATCCTGAATAGCAACCACATCACAACCACCATGAGTGTTTTTTCATGAAGTCATTATACATTTGCAATCTATGGTATACCAAAAAGTGAGCATGTTATATCATATGTCTACAAATATGTAATTAGTTGCCCTCTACAAATAAACAGTGCAATCAAATATACACCTGATGTTTCAGTCACTGTAAGTTTTTAGTACTTGTTTTAAATTGGCATTTATACAGCAATTTCTCCTTGTGTTCACAGGAAGGTCAAACGTTTCATTTACAGACGTTGTGCTGCTGAGTTGAGATCAATCTACAACATTATGCATTATAATAGGTTAAGATCACTCAAGATCAATATTATTTATGCATGTTAATCGCAAAGAGATGGTTGTAATACAGAAAGAAAATCGTTTTCAAACATTTGAACAACATGTAAGAACTGCTTTAAATGCATCAAGATGTATGCTTCGGACATAAGGGAGCTAGATTTTGCTTATGTACATGTGCCTGCCTGCTGGGTTGCGCGCTAGTTAGTGGTCACAATCAAGACTCAAACTAAAAAATTTCGGTTTTAAAAGCTGTACTGTTTCAAAATAGTTGTTTTGAAAACGAAAATCCTCAGTAAATTTCACCAAAATATTGTTGTAACATGTTCATACTAAATGGTGCAACTAGCCAACGAGAAATTTTTGCACATCCCCTTCGTAGTTGGTCGTGCGCAAGTCCTGGTAATCAAAAAAACACCATGTAGAGTACAGCTTTTAGCCACAAGTGTTAGGCCGGCAGCAATTATCGTGTGCCAGTATGTAAACACAGCAAGATAATTTTTGGCTTCGGGGAAAACCCCGCACTCGACTTCGCGAAGATGAAAACCGTTACAAAATTCTGGGCTGCACTTCGCTCCACTTTACGTCGCTGCAGTGTAAACCGGCCTTAAGTGTCGTTTTTTAAGTCTACAGTATGACCTGACCGGGAATGAAACGCAGCCTACCACTTTGAAAGGCATACTGTGCCACCGTCTAACACTGGCTCTTTCGCATTTTAAAACCAACAACAGTAAAAAAGCAAACATCCTTAAGGAATGAAGAACAAAACAACACGGTTTATTATCATATACAACCAAACAAGTCCGTAATCAGTACTCACTCATCCCAAAAACCCACTCTGGTCCAAGGCCAAAATGAGCGGCGCTCACCAACATTTGATGATTTTCCTTTATTGCTAAAACTTACAAAGTCACCGATAGGACACTCAACAGCTTATTAAATTCATCACATCCTCATTAGGTAGTTTTGCATGATGGACAAACGCCAGCGAGCACCAACCCAACGTCAGGCACACTGACCGATGTCACCGTGATATGACTCTCTATCGGCGGCCTTGGGCTAACACACCAAAACAATAGCATGACTTACGTTTGATCTTTGCTGTTGTGACTGAATATGTTGCATTGGAGAAATATTTCTCTGATTGCGTGACGTAGAACTTAGTCGTCGACCGGTGCGAATATACTCACACGAAGACGTTCTCGAACATGAACGCGTGTGTTGACGTAAGTGACTGCAACGACAGCAAGAGTTGCGGACCAAGCCATTGCAGAAACGAACCGGCTGCATTGCATATATGCAGTAGGATGTATCCAACATTATATTAAGACAATAAAACATTCCACGTCGGAATAGAAGATGTGTTTACACACGTTTTGAGGTCCAACCGCGTGTGTTTCACAGATTTAAAAGAAAGTAACTAGCAGGGCGTCACAAAGCAATGCTCACAGTAACAGCACGTCACGAATTGGACACCCTGCAAAGACGCAAAGAACAGAAGCCAACATCAAAAATTTTGAAACAAAGATTCAGAGGAGAAATTTTTGCATTAAAAAAGATAAATTTCCATTTAAATTTTAACTTGTTTCCACCGCTTTTTCAAATGTTTCGAAAGTTCCAGGGTGTTCAGATGACAGCGACTGCCACTCACACGTATATCTAAACCGATACGTAAGCATAAATGCATAATGGCATCATCGTGTAATTCGGCAGGATTGCTTCCCTTAGTGTCCATAGGGAAAAAAGGAATTTCGTTGCAAAACGGAATTCATCAATTAAGCCGTACAGCGTTTAAAAATTTTATAGGGAAAAAAGGAATTCATCAATTAAGCCGTACAGCGTTTAAAATTTTATTAATAGCGTGTCACACCACACAATTTCGGTAAAACCGATCTTGACGAAAAGCACCTGGAAACACTTTCTCGATTTTTCTTACAAAATAACCTCCAACAATCAGGAATTTTCTAATGGGCTGTTGCAACGTGTGATAAATGTTGAGAGTCCATACCTTTTACCCTTGGATAGCACTGTAGTTTCTACTTTAAAAACCAAAATAAACTTGCCTATCCTAATTTAAGCTGAGACGATAATCTCAAGATATACTGTACAACTGCTATATTTTTATCAGGGCAACATATGACTAAAAACGCAGCTATTGCATTAGTTTCATCACATGATATCAAAGAACTTCAGCAGGGAAGCACAACCACAAAAAGACACCTGCAATTCGGTTTGGATCGACGGTGTCTGATTTCCGGATCTTCATTGGTTGCCCAGTTTCCCAGAAGCAACATGCAACAGAAGCATTCTACCATATCTCCAACGCCAACAAAGTAAAATCCATCTGATGCGAACGCATGACTGTTTATTCGAACATTGGTAGACGGCCAGTAATCAAATGTTCGCCTGGAATTAAGACACGGTCTTTTAGGCATAGCGAAACTTCAACTAATCAAATCAACGTCGATTTGTAAACAAGCTTGGGATTTAGGAATTCTTATGAACTGGTGTAAAAAGTATATCCAGTTCAAAACTCTTTTCGTAAAGATCTACCGGTAAATTCAGTTACATCAGTTGGTTAAGTCACATCATACGCAAGCCTCAAACAACTCAGACATTTGAAATGCAAAAGTTTAGCGACTTCACTCCCAGACTGAAGTTCCGTAGGAAAGAAATCAGAGTTGAATAACATCTTTGTTAAAGCATTTTTATGAAAGGTTGCTATAAGAAAATCCTTCACATATTCAATACTATTTAGAGTATACAAGTGGTTAACGCAATTGATCTACGCTAGGGGCATGGGTCAGTCGGGTCGAATCATGGGATTTTCTCGGGCCTGTGTCAAGTGAAATTTCTGACTTGCGAAATCATTGACTTCACGCCATCTGTTATCTTCCAGGTAACGCATTTTGCAAGCGGTGGCTGCTCATTGAAATATCAAATATGCTGAGAACTGAAGATTAGGGTTTAGTTTTAGGGTTAGAAAAAGAAAACTAATTGACGTCTACGACTAAGTCAATTATTTTTCAGTGGTTAAGTGACTATCTCACGTCTAACTGAAGTTTTCAATTTCGCAACAGACATCAAAAACTTCATCGCCAAAGTTTATTGCGTTGCTCTGAAAAGCGAAATTACTGACATGCAAGAATAAATCAGACATTTCGCAAAGGTCAAAAATTTCGCTTGACACCTGCAGTAAAAACATCACTTCATGAATCACTCCAGCAGTGCCTATTGAGTGACATACCAGGTGATATTTACGTTTTTATCTACACCTTTGTGCAGAAGATATGCTTTATGTCCGACTGTAAGTTACTAAGTTCCTGGAGAAACCAGCTCTACATTAGTGGACGGGCTACACCGAGTTAAAAATATCTAAACTGAGCGTCGGGCTGGACCGAGTTTAAAAAATTGGAAATTGAGCGGGTTGGGCTTAATTCATGACGGGCCACTAAAATGTCAGCTCGTACAGGCCCATAACCTGCACACTGATCAACAAAAAACATAATACTTTCTTAAATATGTTTACAAATGGTTTCCATATTCCCTACAATGGGAAGTTCAACACGAAGAACGTAGTTTTTTTTCAACATGCGATGCTAGACGAAGTTACTTATATTGAAGAGCAAGAATGTCACTATCTCATATTACATTTCAGTTAAGGAATAGATGGGTTTTTCCTGAATACCGCCAAAATAATAATCAACATGTAAAATAATCACACCGGGACCAATACAGAGGAAAACGCTGCAGTACAAGTATAGGCACATTACCTAAGGATAGATGGTTACGCAGCAAAATTTCGCGTGACTCGATTATAAAATATTGTTGAAAACAATGGGAACTTTTTCCATAGTCATAGACAATAGATCTACTGCTTTACATGATTTGCGACTCATAATGAGGGGCAGCAGAGTCGGCTTTTTAGGTTAACATCGGTACAAGCACGGATTACATCCGAAGGTAACAAAAGATCACGTAATTTTATAGTGGGGCGCGCGTATCATTTGTGGTCAATGGTTACATAACAAGCACGTCTTTGTGACGTTGTGCAGTAATGCATTACAAAAATGGTTTCGCACTTAAACAGGTGCATATTGACTACAATCACGGCCTGACTAAAAAGAAGAGTGACCAACACAAGCGGATACAAACTAGTGCATTTTCTTGATTAGATTTCCTTTTACAATCTAGTGGCTGACCGGATTACCTGATCGACCAGAGGAAATCTACCATATCCCATATGTTGCAATTTTTCCAATGTTATATGCTTAAACCTTGTCCACGAATAAAAGCAACTGTTGAAAGACACTTACAAACTAACGTTTTGGAAAAAACGGTTCAACGCAATATTCCTAAAACAAATTAAAAATGTATCGTGAACATAAAAACAGCAGGGGTGGGCTAACTTAAAATAGCACATTTACTGTGTTTCCATGGCTGCTTTACTATAGGCCGAGGAGATGGCCTATAGACCATACTTGGAAGTAATTTTGCTGACTCAGCAGAATTAAGGCCAATCGTCGGCTGCTAATGAAGGTGGACGAGTGTCGGCTTTGGACGGTTTATGTCAGAAAAGTTGCTGGTTTTTCGTTCAAGGTCTGAGACTGCGTGCTTCCCAGATGTATTATAAGATGCTGGTGCAGAGATGATGTTCAATGGTGAAAATGTAATACTAATGCAATTAAGCATGTATTCATAAGTCGAAAAAGCGGAAGTTTTGTGCAGCATTATTGTACAAATCTGGTTTGCGGTTGCAGTTGAATATCTGAACAGCCTACTATGCTGTAAGTGGAAGAGCCGTTAAAACAAACGTTATATTTACCTTCAGTAATGCAATCGGACGTTAAACAGTACCACTTGTAATTTCAGTTTACTTTTTTGTGTTCAAAACTTTCTGGACCTACTCAAAAATGTTTTCTGGATTGCACGGATGGCTGGCTCCACTAGAGATGGCAGGGCCGCTAAGGTTGAACCTGCGGACTGCTAATGATATTTTTAGCGGTTAGATTTCACCGGGCCTCTCCTGCCCGATAATGACGTGAAAACTTTAAAGAAATCTTTGAGTTACAAGAACCACTCGGTGGCTTGAAAAGTGAGAGAAACCACCCGGTTTGTGATGAGACTAGTCACTTAAAAATTAATAGACCCCATTCGGGTCCCTAGAATCAGAGAAAATTATCATCGGGTTCCTAGGATAAGAGAAAATCGGGCCCCTAGAATCAGAGAAATCAGGTCCCTATCGGGTACCTAACATTTTCCTTAAAAAAACTGCTATAGCAATAAACTTATTTTGTTTGATATTTGTAAGTAAACTTCCTAATTGTGAAGTGGGCCATGGCTGGGCCAGATTGAAAAAGATAAAATGTCATCGGTCCATGGGCAGCCTGGGCACAAAAAGTCTTGAACCGTCCCATCTCTATCCCACATCTCTTCGAAAGGCATACGCATTACATATGTCTATTTTCAATTAATTTCATACGTAGATTTACCATTTTCATTACCAATGTGCAAAATAAATGCAACAATTGTAAGATGTGCGCATCACCAGCCATTTATCTCAGCAATACGCTACTGCTGCTAGAGTATATTCTATCTAACTAAGCGAAAGTCATGCATGAATGACATTATAGACATGGAAACCAAAACAACAAAAGACCAACCTTTGTCGACTAGGTAGACGGCCTGGCCGGATAGTATAATGTTGATGTACTGCATTAGCATAGCACATCACACAGAGTATCAATAAAACCTTATAAAGTGACAGCAACCATCTCAAAAACATTTTATCCACATATATCATAACTCACAATCTATCTTCTTCCAGCTGCAGGCTTAAGCTGTGGAGGAAGGCCTTATACTGCAAATACAAAAGTCTGGTAAGAAATATCTTTGAAAAGTTGCTTTTCCAAGTTGATAAAATGTATTGTAGACACATTCACCTATAATTTAAACTATGTTCCCTCTAAGTTTTTGGAAGTCACTTGTTATAGCACATACATTCCGTGACATTTGAACACTACCAGCAGCAATGGTTAAATGCAGAAATACATTTTGAAACTTTTATTTTTTCAGAGGCATGCAAAACAATATCACAATGAACACGTCGAACCCCACTGCCCCTCATTTATGACAAAAGGCTGAACTTCATGCTGCAACTGACTTTGCTTAAACTACAATGCATTTTAAAAATATTGTACTCACTTCTCCAACTTGTAGTACTGGACCAATAGCTGTTTGTGAAATTTCTACAAAAACATGTGGAATGTATGATATCAATACTTTTGCACAACATGCAGAGCTGGTCACTTGTGAAATAAACACCACACGATGCCATTTGGCTACAAAGAGCTAATGGATAAAAACCAAGTTGAAATTTCATACTGAGTAAAACTTTGTGTAATGCTATCAATATAGACTTCACCATGAGTCACAAGCTGAGGATTGAAAATAATACTTTGAGTTTTCACTCCATTATCCATTATGATTTGGCAGTGAGTTATCACGTTGGGAGCAGGTGTACGATGTACTCGTACTTAATAATCATACGTGAGCCACGTTCCTGGCCTCACTTTGTATCACCATAACTCGCCAGCCAATTGAGTCAGAGAGCTGTTCAAACCCTCTAAAGATGTGGTATGTCTTCTAGTTTGCATTAAAAGTGTCCTCCAGCACTAGTAGTGGGGTAACTGACAGCCGTGACGGGGCCGAGCCGCCCTCCCTGGCAAGATAAATACACAAACCAGCCTCCCATTAGCTGACATTTTGACATTTAGTTTTCTTTTGGTTCTCAGTAGGTTATTGCTTTTTTGCATTTTTATGGGTGTTTGGTTTTTTTTTTATCTTGTATCCACATCCACGACATCTGGATTCACTTTGACTAAGATGCAAGGACTGACGAAGCGTAGTGTTATGTGTAATCGATTTCCTAGTAAATATCTGCCATAGATTCCTTGCTTCAGCAATATTTGTAAAGCCACAACAGTGGCCCATACCAAGCGAATCTATCGCAATTTATTGCGTGAGGAAACTAGTTTCGTGTGTTACACATCTTCAGTCCTGCGCAAAAGTCGACATATGAAACAAAAAGAAAAAATTACGCACTGTTGCTAAGATCAAACCTCAAGGTTACAAAAATTGCAGATTACCAAAATTTAGCACAAATGTAACTCCTCCACTGTACACAGCTACAACACTGTTCAA
>Ga0210059_1013270_pt1 | contig 12339 bp, 10 predicted proteins | sample Ectturendosymbi2_FD_188042 | JGI IMG/M metagenome (GOLD analysis project Ga0210059, IMG submission 188042) | Ecteinascidia turbinata endosymbiont from Florida, USA - Sample 2 (SPAdes) (version 2) | ecosystem: Host-associated > Tunicates > Ascidians > Unclassified | place: Key West, Florida...
AACATAAGTGTTTACTGAAAGGCCGGAAGAAACTTTCTTACGACGCTTTCCTGCCTCAAACGATCGCTTGGTCTTTGATGTTATTTCGCCGACAAATTTTCGAGTCGATTTGCCTAATTGTCGCAAATGCTGATCGTTTGATATTTTCAATGAATCTTCAGATTGTATCTTGTTGTGGCGGTTTGAGAGCATTTCAGCGTGTGGTGATTTGTTCTGATTCGGTGAAATCTTTATTTTTTCTAATTGGTTTTTGAAACAACATTTTCCGATTTTTTCCTTTCCAGATCTTAGGTAAGTTTCTTTAGCTCTTCTGTGTTCCACTTTGTTTGAGTTTTGTTCAACGATGAACATGATTTTCATGCTCGTTGGCTCACGCAACATTGATCTTTTTGTTACGGTTTCGTCCAAGTGTTCACTACCTGTTGGTTAAACATGCAATGCTTTTACAGTTTTTAGGACTATTGTTTGCAATTTATATCAACTTTGATATACAACCATATAACTTTTATAAAGAAACTTCCTTGTGTTAATAAAAGTATCTGTTGTTGCCAGCCACTCCATGGTAATATTTTTTGCAAGCGTAGACGTTTTTATTTGTCAGAGATCATATGCTTTTTTAGTCTTCTTGCGACTTTCGCTTTTCACGTTTTTCACAAATAAATGTAGAAACAACAATAACTCTTTGTAAATGTTTTATAACCTACAAAAAAAAGCAATGAACAACTCGATTTTTCGAACACGTACCTGAAATTCCTGATCCAGCGTTTAGATATTTTTGATCGTCATCTGCATTTGACGTGCTTGAAAACGGGAAACTGAAAATGGTTGAAAAGAACAAAACGGTAAAGCACATCAAGCTTTTTGTTGTTCATGGGCGTCGGAAGGACATTTTTCAGGGGAGAGCTATAATGGATATTTCCAGGGTGCGGCCATAACGGTGTTTCTTTAAGAGGAGCCAACAGTGGTGAAATATCATTTTTCATTTCGAAACTGTATGAAAAACGTAAAAAGGTTTTCTACGAAAATGTTAACAGGAAAATCCCAAACTTCCGTATCTAGGTGGGCCAAAACTCTCCCAGTCTCCCATTGCGACGCCCATCCACATGTGTTCCCAGTTTATATGCCTATCTAACTGCACGTTTCAGTATGTCCCTCTAACGTGCGTAAACGCACAACCAAGGCTCCCTCTGAGGTGTGCACATGCACAGCACCTCCAGAACATTTGCGCAGTTAAATCTCATTCTTGCGCACTTAAAACATTCCAAATTGAATACGGTATTTTATCGCATAGCTCTTTAACGCTAGAAGCGCTTCACTAGTTGTGATTGCACATGGTTGAGAAATTGCATGCGCACGAAAACAAATATTTGCTCAGTGTAAAATATTCTGAGAGGAAACACTGTTGACAACAGTTTCACATTTTTTTTAACTTTCTGCAGAAAAATCTTTTTCAAACTGTTTGTAACATACGCGTTTTGACTTGATGCTTTGTGGATTAATGTTTCATCATGAAAAATTTATAAAACACGTTTTGTTCAAATGATGATGTAACCAGGATTGGATTAAGACATGTGGGGACCTAGGAGTGGTCGGAGTGAAAGTGGAGGGTCTGCAAAACGGGGGGCCCCCATTTCAGATCAACGCGCTTTGAGAGGATCCCCATTTTTAGTTGACGCGCTTCAAAAATTTGTGCTTTTGTTTATGATTGTGCTTTTAGTATAATTACACATTATTTACTGGAAAATTTCATTTGGTTGGCTAAAAAATCTTGTGATTGTTAAATTAATATGTATGAGCACATTTGTTTTTTCAACCTGAAGATGGAAAGCCACACTAAAATGATATAACATGAACATGCAGGGTTGAGAAGTCAGAAACGGAGTAGAGAGGAGGTGGAGATTTGAGTGGCGTCGGATTCCTAACAACACTGGGAGTACGAGTCGAATTTTTTTGTCCAACTCCGACCTCGGATGTCCAATTGGATCATTTTTTACCCCACACCCCTAACTTCGGTATCTGTACAAATGGTTCGATTTCTTTTGAAACTTTTGTTGAAACAGAGATTTTTTGCTGTGCACCACGATTTCCATTGATTTTAACAGCCAAATTTCATTCTCTTTATGTTAAGGAGTAGCAGTCAGAAATTTTGTTAAGATCGGAGTCGAAAATTTTGAAAAGTCGAAGTCGGGAGTCGAAGATTTTGGAAAGGTCGAAGTTGAAGTCAGATATTTTACCTCCGACGCCGCAACCCTGAGCATAAATAGACTACTGTATAATTAAAGGACAAGGAGCCCATTAAAAAGAGGCCCCCAAGTCAGATGTTCTTGGCCACCACACTTTTCCGTCCGTTAACATTTTGAGTAACGTGACTGCAGCTTACCTCCTTTTATGACTGAGAATTTTTGACAATCGGATCTAATTGTTCGCATGTGTAAGAACAATGCTCAGTGATGCACAGACTGAGCATAGCTTCAGCTACAGTATATAACTTCGTAAATCCGGTCTTTGTAACTCAAAACTTATGTTTTTTCCATTTGTGTATACGCAAAAAGTTCTTACGCCCGAGTGCTTTTTGCTTCAAGCATGCTTGAAAGTTCACGACGTTTCGCTATGATTGTACTGCATTATTGCAAACTTCGCAATAGACTCTTCTTGCTTGAATCAGCAGGATAGGCAGTAGGTCTATAGGCACTGAGCCAACTTTTAAATTATGAATCTTGCAACCATATATGTTGAAACATTTGACAATATTGCTTTGGTCTTCCAGCGAGTTTTTTTAACAGACAATTACTTTGTGGCACACCTGAACCACCTGGAAATATCATATGTGTCGTGGTATAAAAATATATTCCACCAAAGTAGCCTTTTTAACCTAACACGCTCACTAAGCACAGAAGCAAATGATTTAGGGCCTTTTAGGCTCTACCTAGCCATTTACTCACTTTTTATTATGTTGCAATTATGCTTGAAGCAGCTTCAATGCGTCATAATAAAAATTCAAAATTATAGACAGCTGGTTATGCGTGGTCCTTTTGTTACCATGGGGGTCGGAAGGATTTTTTCTAGGGGGGCCACTAGGGGATTTTTCCAAATTTTTTCTAACGGGAGCCAAAACTGTTGAGATTTGTTTTTTCCACTCGAAACTATAAAAACAACCTTTTTTTGCTGAAATTTTCAAAATACAGGGGGTGGCCAATGCCCCCCTGACCCTTTTCGATGCTCATGGATGTTACCAAATATAAAGCGTTAGAAAGAAGATAAGGAATTTTTTGATAAAGAAGGTGTAAAAGTTTACATCTCCAAAACTTGTTGGAATTGGAACAAATGTTTATTTAGGAGACAACTGTTATCTGCTAAACCTGCCAAACGGTTTTTAAAATTCTGCTAGAAAACCAGCTAACTGCTGGATTGAAAATTTTGCAGCTAACAGTGAGAAAAACTCCTAGATCTAGCAGCAAATCAGCTGAAATGGCAACACTGCCGTCCAGGAAATAAACGGCAGAGTAGAATTTCGATAAATAATTTAATTAACAATGCTCATTATGTGTCGTAAACTGTCTCCATTCTCCGGATTTGGAATGATAAACCGAGTAATTTCAACTGTCAGGAAGGGAAGCGTGCTTGTGAGTGCACATAGAGACATTCTAAATGTTTAAATTCCGAAATGTGGCACCACATTCAAATTAGGCCAAAATGGGGTCGGGAAAATTTCCAAAAATACTCACAAAAGGCCAAACATAATATTTGCAGCCAAGGCACTTCTGAAAACTCCGAAATTTTCACAATTCGCCCGAAAAAAAGCCAAGTTCCCAATCCTGTGCAGACGTATTTTCTGCCCATTTAAGATAGCAGTGGGATGTTATATTTTGCTGTATGTTGTGTGCAATTGTGTTACTTGTGTCGTGGATTATGTTGGACATATGGGAAGGATAATGTATTACCTAAGAAAGCAGGGAATGAGTTTCAGGGGGAACGGGAGGCGTGTCCCCAACCAGGGGCGGCTCGTCTAGACGGGCTGCCGGGCTGCAGCCCTCCCTGAAAAATGTAAGGCAAAAGATTCCGCCAAACGGCCAAACTCGCCTTAAGTTTGGATATAGTTGCGACAATTTCACAACACAATCATTTTCGGTACTTTCGACATCATTTTTTCTCAACGTTTCCTAGGAATCCAACAAAACCGATGTTTCGCTGTTTTTCAACGACGCCGCTTATGCAATGACGTTTTCAGTACACTTGTCGATGAATTTGGCGATTTCGGAGCTGTCTTCGGCACAGCCCTAAAGGAAAGAAACCAAACAATTGGCTACAAAAAACATGGTGGTATATCCGCCTATCGCAAAGCGTTTTTGAAATTTTGACGATTTTCAAAGAAAAAACGGAGGAAATATGATCTTGACTGTTTTTTACTACCTGAATTTCATGGATATCGAATTTTATAATTAAATTTAACAATGCTTTTACTAGTACTTTGGCGATATTGGCGGCATTGGATTCACATCTGGTCGCCAATCTCGGTCTGCGAAAATACAGCCCTTCCTTTATCTGCACCAGTGCAGCTTGCCACAGTAGGCTAAGCTGATGAGCTTTCTAGGGTTGGCGTTTGAAGATGTACGGCAGTAGTTGATGGATCTCATTCTTAGACAACAAAAGATATGACTGATTTAAAACATTGAAATATGAAAATTTTGAAGCATGAGAAATCTGGCAAGCCTATAAGCATTCAAGTAGACCTTTAATTTTTTGGAAAGGTGAACATTGCAGCTGTAACTGATGCAGGATACAAACTTTTACTGGAAAAGCATAACAATCCAGATAAAAAAAACGAGAAATCTTGTGTAAAATCATAAACTGTTCGAAATTTTTGGAAAATTTAAACTTCATTTGAAAAAACATGATTAAAGTCCCAGCTCAAAGAAAGTGGTTCTGGCCTAGGTCTGCTGCCATGACGCGGTTTGAATAAAATGCTAAGCTTTGTCTTATTAACAACAGCGCCTCAGTAGTCGAGCGGAATGTTCCAAATTTAGTATGCGAGTGGTGCTGGGTTCGACTCTCACCTTTGCGTTGAGAGTTTAGGGTTTGGTTTCATTAAACTAAAGTGAATGTTTTCTATGTATTAATAAAGACAACTGAAAATTACGAGTTTGATAAGATTAGGACTGCTGGAGTGACTGGAAACGCCACTAATTATAAATACAGCCATGACGACAATCCCATATGTTCAACAAGAGATGAAATCTCGCAGCCCTCCCGACCAATTTCACCACGAGCCGCCATTGCCCCACCAACGTTTGGGCAAGGGGAGCCGCAATAACTATTTTCCCCACAGTATTTGTGATAAATACAATATTAATGGCTACATTACTGCCCGGGAATAATTTAAGAAGAATGGACATTATATCATGGGATTACCTATATAGACACGTGTACAGATTCACTATGTAAACCAAATTATGATGTCATTTCGATATCGACCTCAAAAAATATTATTTTTATAATTTGCCAAAAAGGTCGTACGATGGTCGAATGAAAATGGTGACGTCATCGAAACGCAATCACGCGAACGAAGGGGGCCCCTAAAATATTCTGCACAGGGCCCCGACATTGCTGAGACCACCGCTGTGGAGCCCACAGGGCAGCTTTTGTATGGAGGCTCTCAGTACCTCATACCTCAAGGAAATAACTAGGTGTAATCATAGCTAAAGTCGTTACATTAAATTTATTTTCGTAAATGATTGTACATTTTATGTTTACATCAAATACATATATATGCTGTATATGCATATTAAACCAGCCTTTTATTCACATTAAATGTGTTAAACTAGCCTGAACCAAAGGACTCACAGCATATAACTGTAGACACCCCAGTTTGTGAAACCCCAAAACCGGCCCAGGATGTCATAATATTATATTGCTGAAGTGTAAAAATATTTTCAATTTTGCTTCTTGTTTAGAACTAGTTAAGGTTGTCAGACGTCCTTGAGCGCCAAGGACTTTCCTTGAATTCGCTGTCAAAACTGGTTATGTCCTTGATCCTTGAAAAACGTTTTGTTGTCCTTGAGTATTTCCTGACGGGCTTTGAACAGGTGTGAATGTGTTCTTTATTGAACTGTTGATTACATTAAACATTCAAGAATCAAGATTAAATGCTGTAGGGTAATTAAACAGAATAACGTGTAGATTTGTTCCATTTTAAACAATTGTGTTGTAAAAAGTACGCATTGATACTCAGAATTGTTTGTTTGAAAAAATGTGCTACACCACAATAGCTAAAAATTATTCACAATAGGCATACAGTAAAATTGAAATATTCAGAAAACGATAAAATGTCCTTGAAAAAATTTCGAGTGATATGGCAACCCTAGAACTAGTATTGTTAACTCAACACGTTACTTCCGGGGATAACTCACTTGCAATAAACTTAACTCCATTACTAACAGGTTCTGTATATAGCAGCAAACAATTATTTTTACGAAGTTTTTTTCAAACTTGCCTTGAAGTCTCGTTCATCAACTCGACATAGCTTCTAAGCTGTTCGCCGATGGCTGAGGCGCTTTCACTCGCAAGCGAAACCTGTATGAACACCACATCAGTAATAAGTTTTAAAATAATTTATCCAGTACGTGAAAACTAAGCTGCATTTAGAAAAAATAACCTTGAAAAAGTAAAAACAAACACTATCTTTTGTGGATATTGCTTTATGATGCTTTAAAACGTTCACAGTTAAAAATAAAGTTTGAACTTCCTGAAAACCGATATAACCACAATGGTTTTACTGATAATTATCCTTTTCACCTTTAATGTAGTGCACAAAGTTTCTAAAATCAAACTGTAACTGAAGAAATACTTTGTTTGCTTGAAATCGAAACTAGTTTCTTACTTCTGATATTGATACATCTGTTCGCTGGATTCCATCGAAACACTTCCAAGTCACAGACATTTTCAAATCTCAATTTTGTATTGTCACGTTTAAAGAAAAATGCCCTACCAAATCTCTGTAAAAATTGAAAAAGTCATGGAGGGCAAAACAAAATTTATCAAATGTTTAACCAAACGCGTGATTTCCAAAAACGATTCTAAATTTTTAAATAATTGTCAAAATTTTCAGAAGCTTGATCGCAGTGAAAACCTTCCCCTTTCTATTTTTCCATTTCACAAATACCCAGTTATGTCATTTACTATCAACAGACAAATTAATTAACATGGCAGGAATTGAAGGCTCCAGGATTCCTGTGAGCGTCCAGAGAATCTGCCTTCCATTCTCGGCTTTCATCACTTGCAATGTCTCGGTCTTGCACATATCAACAATTCAGCAATAAGTCTCCATAAAGGAGACGCAATCAAATCACATGTTAAAATGTTTCACCAGGAAATCGATTTCGCGTCAAATACGCATCCGCAGTCCTCTAATATGCAAGAAAAAGTTTACGGGTGAAATCACAACAAAGCTAAAGCAAGATTTAGCGCAAGCACCAAGGAATCAAACGTTTTTGAAAAGCACATTCTGTACTTACCAACAGCAAAAGCATTGCAATATAATTTTGAAAACATTTGCTGTTTAGATCGTAGATCGGTCATGATTTAAGGTATCCTACCGGGTAAACGTGACAGTAATTTGGGAAGCATTATACTTTGAGCAGAAAATGTTGCTTTTCACCAACATTTAAAAGTTCGAATCATGTCGCAATCCGTTGGTTTTGTTCTGAACGACTCGAAAATTTTCATTGTGATTGCACTCCCTGCTCAGTCAACCCTGCCAAATTTGGGCAAATCGTTTTTAACTTAATTGCAAAAACACTTACAGTTGACATCTGAAGCTCGTTCGTACAGTAACTGGATTTTCAGGCGCTCTGTCATTCAGTCTTTTCACAATCTGCATACGTCATCCAGTTTTTGGGTATGGGGAGATTTGCCCAAACGGTCTTAAAGTTCCCCACCGTGTGACAACAAATAGTGTGCGTAAAGTAACCCGCCCGATTTAGGCAAAAACATTTCCCGCACGATGTGCACGAGCAAGCAAGGAGTCATGCCAGTGTTGATTGCGCAACGTGTGCGAAGGCGTCAGAGCAGAAGTTCTCAAACTTTCTCTTACCATGTACCCCTTCAGCATTTAGACAGATGAGCATTCACTTCAAAAAGTTCTTATGACAGAAAGGCTGAATAAAATAACAAAAAGCCACTAGTTTTTAATCGAATTCAGATTTTTTGAACTATAAAAGTGTATTTCGTTTTCGTGTCTCATGTTCATATACTTAACAATAAACATAATATTATTTTTGAGAAAAATGTTCATTGATAACTCCATAAACATCTGGAAGCAAACAATATACAAATACATTTTCTCCTTTTGTGTCTAACTTCAATTGTATCACTTCAAATATGCAAATGCACCTCTAGAAGTTGTAAAATGGAATCCCTGAAGGATGCAACTGCTAGTGGAGATTTGTATCGGCACTTGAATGAGTGCTTTGATCGAAATAAGTTAGACTGGAGCAGAATGAGCTTACGAATAGTTTCAAAGTTGTTGAAAAATCTGCTCGAGAAATTAAGCCGTCTGAAGCATCGCAGGCAATTTGGGGAAATGTTCCCCATTTTGGGCAGGGTTACCAATGGTACAAGTGCTTGTAGGTTACCTGAGCAGAGATTGTTTGCGAGGTTTAACTGACGAAATCCGTTCATCATCAATCTGAAAGTAGACCGATGTGCTTCAAATACAAGAAGTGATTATTTGCGTCGTTCGCAGGTGTTAAGATTCAGCTTAACTTCCATTTCTTCACCAAATCAAAGCACTGTAAACTTCCAAACGTAATTTTCATGTAAATTTTAATGTGTTTGCACACTATATGCAATCCTTGTTTTTTTGTGTCACAAGTCAAAGCAAACATGACAAGTTCATACCTCGTACATGGCGCATGAATGCTACACTGTATCACCTTACGTTTCACATTATCTTGGTATCGCTGATGTCCAACTCACCAAACTCAAACCGAAACTGGATTTATGTCTTCTCTACAGTAATATATGGATGCATAAGCGCATATCGATTATGGCCTGTTACATAAAACTAGCTGTATAGAAAGTTCACCTTACTAAAATTTGCATTGCTAAGAATAAAATCTTTCGTTAAAGACCACTGCAAACTATTTGCACCTTTTTCTATCCACACGGTTATAATTATAAAATAATGTTAACGAAACGTGCTTTCAAACGGTAGAAAAAAGGTGTTTCGGTACAAAAAATACAACTATTGTTGGGGTAATTACGTTGTGACGAGACAATGGCTAGCACCAGTCAGTCACTCAAGCCTGCTATTCTTAAAAGCTGATCCTAGCGAAGAGTGCTCTGCAAAAATCTACCACTACTGGATTAGAACTAACGAAGCATTTCTTTCGGTCGCTCAATCTGCTCTTCTGCAGTCAGTCAATAAAGATAACGATAGAGGTGATGACACAATGCTGGGCAAACTAGCTCTATTGTTTAATCACATTTCTCCTTTAAGTGTATTCTTTAGCTTTTGCTATTTGAACGCGCAACGGAAGGAACGCTATTTTCCACCAGTGCAAGAAACAATAGATATTCGCTGCTCGGCCAGGTTCATTCTATTGTTGCTTGTGCAAAGCTTCCTTATGAAGCGCTTCCTGACTGCGCACTCTGGGCATGTGATGCCGCCGTCACAGGTCTTACGTCGAGGATTGTAACTCGAGCTCATAGCAGAAGAGGCGTACGGTGGCCTTGTTGGTAGGGGGTTCACCAAGCTCCCAACCAGTCCAAAAACTGTGAAGGTTCACCAGCCGTGGTGGTTGTCACCTACCACAAGCCATTCGAAAACTTGAACAGATTGGTAGTCGATCACAATAATCAATCTACGCCCAGCACGTACGCTAGAACGCCAACAACATCGTGCACGAACACGAATTATTTACCTTCGCTTCTCGTGACATAACCCTTTTCAAATTGAACTCACTGATAAGGAATAAATTCCATTTTCGACACAAAATCATCAAATCTATTGGCTTGCATTTCAGGGAGCGTCCGTTTTTCGACAGCTATCAACATTCCACATTGTAGCGTTAGGCTGCTTTGCACGCTAGCGCAACTCTACCACTGTGAAAAACTTCACCTCATCTGCGTTCCTCAACAAACCGCAAAATATGCCATTCCTTCCAAACACTGGAGCATAAAATGAGTAAGTAGCCTGCTGTAACTAAAACCAATAAAGACTAAAACTGGCATTTACTCTGCAACACTTTTTGGTGTACATGATATTCTCTCGTGCAGCAGTTTCACTACCATGTAGATTTTATAAAGTAATTGCAGTGTCAATTATTTCGCGTCAATATGCATTTTTAGTTTCAAATAGTGGGCAACGATTCGGCAGGCATGGTTGTGGCACAAAGGCAAGGTGTGGTGCAATCAGATAAAGACATTGCCAGAATGATTTCCAGTTACCATGTATTACGGTCAAAAACACATTCAATTTTTTTATTGTCAGAAGCATCCGCAGACTTTTAGCCAAAAAGTGACAGAAAGTTTGTTTGGGTAATTATTTAAAGTAATCTCCCGTCTGAAAAGTAAATCTCCCGTCTAGACCCGTCTGAAAACTTCCTGAGATTTTGACGTCACAGAATTGACCTGTGATTATCTAACTTCAAAGAAAAAGGTTTTTGCCTTTACTGCAAATAATTTGTCGATTGTTCCTTAAAAAACTGCTATAAATCACATGTGTCACATCCACTAATCTAAGAATGATCTAAGATCAGTGACGCTCCGTGCGAAGTTCCGGGTTAATAATTGTGTGACCTGATATTCGACAATCAAGTCCATGGAAATGGTCAGTTTCTAGACCAAAGTGATATAAAGCACATGTAGCAGTAACTGAAAGTTCACAATAACTAGTATACTCAATTTGTTACACAGCTGCAGTTATAATTTTTGCAAAAAGTATTCAGCGTTTATTTAAATATTCCACCAACAAATTTATCATAACTTTCTTCAGAACCACACCAAAACCATTTCAATATGAAGTTTATCAAACCATAAAAGCTCAAAAACTTTTATAAACATCAGATATGTAGTCGTAACAATTTCCAGGGGCATGCAGATATGTCAGGTGATTCTCAGGGCAACTGCTTGATTGCATGTCCCCCACCAAATGCTAGTATTGAGGAATGTGAAAAATACATGCCTTTGAAATAAGTAAAAACTAGTAATGACAAATAAACAAGTTTTGAAAAATTGAATTAAAGTGAATTCAAAGAGTATTTTTTTAATGTGTTGGGTTTTTAATAATTTGTTTCATTCTGTGCGCTTGAGGCATCTGTTTACAAGGAAATTTCTTCCATTCATGGGTGAGCTATGCATTGAGGAATTTGATATTCCATTTATTCATGCAAGTACATATCAGATAGATCCACCAAAAGAAGATAGCACTTATGTCATTTTAGGAGATAGAGTTGTCTATTGTTTTTCTTAGAAATAGTATCTGAAAAATGTAGTACAACCATGCAATTTGATGCATTGCCGCCCTTTATATTTGCTGAATTATAAATAAATTGCGAAGAATGTTTTGTTTAGTAAAAACAGACAAAGGTAACGATGGCAGTTCTTCATCTCTCTTTCAGGTCACTTAACATACAGTACATTTGCATGCTCCCTTAGGAAAGTTCCCATCAGATCCATGCAGCACATTTTAGTAGTCAATAAGAAGAGTCTAGTTCAGGGGTGCAAAAATGCGATCGCGCACTCGCGACCAAAAACGTGGAGTGCGCGAACGTTTTCAACCTTTCATATTTCATGCATGTGAATGCTGTATGGCAAAGCTTATATGTGTTCGCTACTAAAAATTGCTGCGCACTACTAACATTCACAGATAATTTTGCACCTTTGGTCTGGTTACAATATTTTGATAAATGCACTTTTTGTTATTTACTCTTTGGATGACGCACCGCCTTGGATGTCCGGGGTCGTCGCCTCGTTCATCTTCCCTCTGCACAAGCCTGGTAACAACAATGTATAAGTTTTATCGCTGTTCTAAAAGCATGCGAAATATAGCATTCTGCATGCACTGTGAACCCTGGAATTCCATCCTAACAACAACGTCAATGAGTTCAGTAGAAACTTAGAAAATACTATCATAATATTAAATAATCAAAGACAAACATTTTATGTTCTAGGAGACTTTAATATTAACTTGTTATCAGACAGTCGCTTGACTCGCGCTTACGTAAATTCCCTCACATCCCTTGGAGTCCACTGCTTAATAAATAAGCCTACTAGATTTATGCATAATTGCACTCCTTCTCTTTTGGATCATATCTATACTAATGATAATCTCCATTACTT
>Ga0210059_1013271_pt1 | contig 12338 bp, 7 predicted proteins | sample Ectturendosymbi2_FD_188042 | JGI IMG/M metagenome (GOLD analysis project Ga0210059, IMG submission 188042) | Ecteinascidia turbinata endosymbiont from Florida, USA - Sample 2 (SPAdes) (version 2) | ecosystem: Host-associated > Tunicates > Ascidians > Unclassified | place: Key West, Florida...
AGCCAAGTACAAATTTTACAGAAATAAAATAACTCACCTCAAAGAATCCCTAAAACAAAACTACTATAGATCAAAATTTGAAAACTGTAGAAATGATGTCAAAAAAACCTGGAAAGTTATTAATGAATTTATTTTTACAAAAACAAAAAAAGCAAAATAGGTGCAAAAACCTACAATGCTGACTTTACTTATCAAAACCATTGTGAAGAACTAAATATACATTTTTCCGAAATTGGCAAAAATATATCCTCCGAAACCCTCTTGACCCTCCCCCTGCAACTTTTAGTAACTTTCTTATTGAGTCTTTCCCCAATTTGTGTACATTCCCACCAACTAGTGCTGATGAAATCAGACAAATAATTGCATCACCAAAATGCAAAACAACATCTAACTCCTATGACATCCCAACAAAGTTTTTAAAATTTCTGCCAGTAGTTTATCCTCATGGTTATCTGAATTTTTTAATAAATGTATGGCAAAAGGTGAATTTCCCAATCTTCTAAAATTGCATAAATTACACCCATTCCTAAAATAACTTCTTCCAAATCCCCTAACGACTGTAGGCCAATATCCATACTTCCAACTCTCTCCAAAGTTATTGAAAAAGTAATTTACAGCAGATTGTACTCTTTTGTCACCAGTAATTGTACACTGAGCCCACAACAATATGGCTTCCGTACAATCACTCTACTGAATTAGCAATTGCTGCCATCTATGATGACATGATTTATAATAAAGATAACAAATTAATAACCTGTACTCTGTTTCTAGACCTAAGCAAAGCCTTTGACTGTGTTGATCATAAAATATTACTTGAAAAATTGTTTTACTATCGAGTAAAAGGAACACCCCTAAAACTACTTGCTTCTTACTTGGACAACATGTTTCAGTGTACTAAAATAGGAGATACTAAATCTTCTTTTTATAACATGTGGTGTGCCCCAGGGATCTGTTGTTGGGCCTTTACTATTCCTTATATATATTAATGACATTGTGAAAGCCTCCAACTTTAATACTGCTTTATATGCCAATGATATCAATCAGCATATTTCGGAGAAAAACCACGAAATCTTAGAAAAACAGTTAACCATGAGCTCAAAAAATCGATCACTGGGTTCGTGCTAATAAATTAGGTATCAATTATTCCAAAAGCAATTTTCATGCTCATGAACAACCATAAAAATATCAATTTCTCAGTGTCAATTAATCATTACCCAATATCAAAACAAAGCAGCTTAAAATATCTTGGCGTTATACTGGATGATAAACTTAATTGGAAGCCTCAAATTGAAAAGTTGGTAACACAGCTCTCCAAATCATGTGGAATGTTGTTCAAATTAAAACACTATACCAACATTTCAGTGCTCAAATCTGTTTACTTCGCTCTTTTCCATGCCTATTTAACTTACTCAATACTTAACTGGGGAAGAGCCAACAAAACGACTTTACTCCCTTTAATTAGATTGCAAAATAAAGCTGTGAGAACACTTGAATATAACAAAACTAAAACCACTGTACTCTATTCCAAGAACAAAATTTTAGAAATGCTTGATTTAGTTCAATTGTCAGTTGCCAAATTCATGTACTCCTTTTATAATGGTGGATTACTTAATCACTTAACTACTTTGTTGAGAGTGCATCAGTCCACAAATATCAAACAAGACTTGCTTCTCTGCAAAAATATTATTTACCCAGAATAAAAACATCTCTGGATCAGCTTTCTCTAAAGTATATTGGTCCGAAAATTTGGTCTAACATTCCGTAAAAATTGAAATCATCTTCGCCTTATTCATTTGGCAAAAAATATAAAAAAGTCCTGCTATCGTGCCAGACTTCCTGTTGATCTTCGTTTTATATTCTTGTCACATTCTGTAATATTGCGCTGATGCCACTATTTTCCCTCCTATATACCTCTATAGTTGCTCCCCTCACCCCCTGTACATAAGGATGCTTTTCCCCACTGTTTTTTGTTGTTGTTTTTATACTTATTTCACCTGACGTTGATTTGACGCTTTTTATTACTTTTATTACTACTTGTAAAACGTCTTCAATTAAAATTTGGTTTGTGTTAGCAGCAGGGCTGGCTGAGAACTTGACTCAGGTGGTCCAACCCTTTGTGATTCAACACGTTAGAACACAATTACTAAGCTGCGAAACGTGAAATGTCTTATTTTTTATATTTTTTCATCACTATATAATCAACTAGTGATGTATTATGTCATTGTATTTCTTCTTGCTGCTTCGTGTTATTTCGTGATTAGAGTCACAAAAATGCATGATTAAACCATACTATACCATTCTAAAGTTCAAAACGTTCTAAGTTTTTAGAGGGTTTGAACAGTTCTCTAGCTCAATTTGCTGGCGAAGAATGGGCATGGCCCGGCATGGATACAATATAGCCTACCCGAGGTCAGTGTTTGTGGGAGCAGAATTTTCCCCGATTTTTGTTTTTTCAGCTGTAATTTTGGCTCCAGATATGCTAGCAAGACAATCAAGGGCTTAAAAGACTCTGGTGATAGCCTTGAATCCAAAAAAGCTCGAACCAAAATAATGACCATTTGGGTCGGAGCCTAGTGCCAGGTAAACTCAGCTATAAAATCGCCATGAAATCGCGAAAACATGCCACCATTGTGACGTCACCCACAGAGAACCCCAAACCCAAAACAAAAAAAAATTAAGTTGACTAGAAGACTTACCTAATCCGGAGAGGGTTTGAACACCTCTCTAGCTCATTCGGCCGGCGAGTTATGGAGTTGCAAAAAGTTGCAAAGTCGGGTCAAAAAAGTGGCCCGTACGGAACTTAACTGCATTGAATAGTCCTAGCCCAGTGGTTCCCAAACCGGGGGTAAATTACTCCCCGGGGGCAAGATGCGATTCTTCGAGAGGTAACGCAGAACCAAACCGCATTGTTGTTCTCTATTATGAGCGATCACTGCAAAAGAAATTTTCGACATGAAATGCGAAAATTTTTTATTGGTGGGTAATAGGACATAATCGCTACCTTGATTTGGGTGACGGTTCGAACAAGTTTGGGAACCACTGTCCTAACTAACCCTATACATGCTGCAGATAGGCATTGCACTCGTAATAGTAGTTGCATAACAGAGTTACGGTTACACCACAATCACAAAATGTCCATAAGCTACCACAAAAACGGATTAGTCAGTGGTCACCAATCTGTTGGCAGATGGTTTATTTTATGTGCTTTTCAGCAAGAATATTTTGATGAAACTAATTGTTGGCTTTCAACAGCCTACTTGTCTCCGTGTCAACTGTCAAGATGGAATTCGTGGTTGGAAACATTTCGCTTTCATGTGAATTGTAGTCACTATCGTGGAGCTATTTTCGTTCATGTGGGGTCGGCACATTTGTGTACGGAAAATGGTGTTTCGTTTTAAGTGTGCAGTGCTGTGGAAGTTGTATGATTAGCACAGAATATTCGACAAAGCAATACACGTGTGTTATTGCATCTACACTGGCGTTTAGGTGTCTCTGGTGAATAATAACGCTAGTTCATATTTAAAAATATTCACAAGCCTGTGTTGGGTTTGATAGGGTTAATCATAGCAACCTATTCTTAAAAATAACGAAGAATCACCATGCAAGATTGACATTTATGTTGGCCCCCTTACTTTTTCCTTGGCTCCCCAGTGCCCCTCACCTTTATAATTCTAGAATTGCCACTGGTCAGAGATGTAGATGTTGGAGAGAGGGGGTGGCAGGTCGAGTTGCTGAGGGACACCATTCCTGAGGCTTCGTAACCTACTCTATTTACTCTATTTGCCGTTAGTGGTGGTGCGGGTGAAGCTGCGATTATCAACCAGCACCATAATCAAGCGGCGGACCATGCGCCAGTCAAGTAGTAAATCGCAGTAACTTGCAGGCACAACTGCAGTGAGTGAGCCTGTTTGGTTCATAATCGTCTGCTGTGTCTTCGCAGTGGGTAGCGTGAAATTTTTGCAATCATAATTTGTGATCTTTGTTGGGGAGGAGCTGACAGTGTTTGGGTTTGTAAGGGAGGAATGTGAAAAAAACTTGAAGAACCACTGGTTTAAACAAACAGCATAATATCAACTCTTAGTGCAAATACGTAACAACAAGCAAAGCTATAGCTAAACGTGTATTTTTATAACTGATATTCACCGAAGCCCTACTTCAGCGAAAGTTTTTGCTGACAACCTAGAGTATGGAGGAAAACAAGGAGCACTCGAAATGTGTCTTCGATCACGATTTTCAGCAATTTCAAATTGCTCTGCTGGCTCCACACCAAGACACGACCATAAACCAGGTCGGAGATGTAGTCACGGCCCTTGGCCCTCGGTCGACCATAAGGCCGGTTTTCAGTGGTTGGGGCCAGCAGGACTGCCGCGCCAATCTTTACTATGGCCTTCTAGACGCGTGGACGAAGCATCGTAACTGAGATCTCTCGGTTCAGAGAAGAGGTTACTCGACACTCAGGACGTTACGAATTTCACAGCTGCGCACTTTTTCGCGAAGTATCATGCCGTGAACTCTGACAAAATCCCATCCCTGCTGCGTGTGTTTGAGATATCATTTTTTCAGTCATTGTTCAAGATTCATGCCCACAGGTGAGGATAATAACTAAGACCGTTTTAGTAACTGACCTCTTTACAGTGTTTGAAAAACCCGTTTTTCTGATCGCAGAGCGATAAAGCTCACGCAGAACTACGTTAGCTTTATCAATCCGTATCAATCTCCTTGTTCCGTCTTCCGTCACTCGCGAATACCACCCCAAAGTACTTGAACTTCTGCTGCAGTGTATTGCCGCTTACTTGCAGCATACCTGGGCTTCTGGGGAGACAAAATATCTCGGTATGATAATTTTCATTCCCGCTTGGTCACACGCAGCAAAGACAAAGCTTGGTACAAGGTGAAATAAATAAATAGATATTCAATCAAATAACCGAGCAAATTAATGGTTTTAACAAAATGCGCTTCACCATCAACCGCGTTTTGTTATTCGTACGGTGTAGTCCACTGCTTAATTGTGACAGTTACGAATTTTCGCACTAGAAACTTGTTAAATCGCAAAGTGATGTATATTCTATTGCTTTCACTTACAATAAGTTTTTAACCACACTAAATGTCTTACACAGTCAATATTAGAAAATTTTTTTGGTGTTTTGAGGCACTTTATAACTACAGTGAACTTGTAGCGTCCCGACTGAGTTTGAAAATGTTTGTTTCATTTGATCCGGTTTGTTTTGTAAGGTCTTGGTAAGGCCCAGCTGGGAGTTGAACTCCAGATCTACCGGCACGGAAATGGACGCACTCATCACTTGGTTCGTCTTTAATCAAAAATGGCAACTTGCGTTCAGCAGGTACAGAGTTGTAACGTTCGCGGAACTGCGGCCTATTTTGCTTGCGCATTGTCCTCACGTGACGTTTCCCCGTAGTTGTAAATCAGGCCTCGAGTAATTGTCGGGCTGCATTTTTACCTTGTTCCGCATCCCTTGGCGACAGTTGTGGTGGTCATTTTAGTTGCGGAGAACTTGGGTGCATCTCTCTATTCCGAGCATAACAAGGACCGAGAAGGTTGGTCCGTTAGTTGAGAAGATGTAAGGTCTTTGCGTCTCTGCAGCACTAGGCTGCCCCACAGCATAAGGCTGTTTCTCAGAAAGACATAGGCTCTTCGCAGCACAAGGCTCTTCCTCAAAATTTTCGTTTATCACTTTTTGTTGGCTTGTTCGAGTAAAGCCGGTAACGTTCATTAACTGAATTTTATGGTTCGCTTGATGTGGGCCTGAACTAAGCGTCAGGAAGCTACAGAGTTGTGTTACCTTTTGTGCAAAAGCAAAGAGTGGTTTTCCGACATTTCTAGTTGGTCACCTTAGTTTTAGTTTGAACAGGAAGCAAGGACGAGGTTCAGGGGATGGGGGACATGTCCCCCAAATTGTGGACAAAGGGGGCCACATTTTTTTCCCTCCCAATATTTTGTGATAAAAAATAATGTAGTTGTGCAAATCGGGATATATTAAGTGAATTGTCCTGCCAAGATATTGCCAAGGAATTTGTGAAGTCCAATGATGCGAGGTGCCGTGTGTTTGGAAAAATTTAAATGATATCCCGATGTACATGACATACAACGGTATGATTTCGGCGTACTTGTGGGTCATTGTAGGGCTCAGCCATGCCAGTTAATGGAATTTCAGAGATAAACGTTCATAAAATCTACTTTTAATATAGGTCTATTGCTTGTTTTTTAAAGAATAATTGAAGCTTTGTACTTTGACAAAGAACACTTCAAGCGTTAATACTAAATTTTTGTGTACTTGGTACAGAAGCAAATACAGTACCTAGTAATCATTGTCAAGTACTAGCACAGTACTATGTAACTACCATAACACCATTGATGTAGCCAATTAAGGCATTTAGGCAAGGCACCGGGCTTTCGTAGGCAGTGCCCTATATTTTTTGTGCCCCCCAAATTTTCTTGTTCCCAAAAAAATTTGTTCCGAACATATAACAAAAATCACTCTGGACCCATAAAATGTATTGCCACCAAAAAACCTTAAAACCTGGCAAATTATATCATTTCCCATGATTTGCTTCACATTTTGCCAATTTTACGAAAAGGTTGTACTACGGTTGATTGAACATGGTGATGTTAACGAAACACAAAAAATAATATTATATTTGTGTGAAATGCACAATAACATGTATATCACACAAAGTTTGTATCCCCAGAAAGCTTTTCTAGAAAACTCGGCTCCTGATTGGAAGACAAATGGCTGAACGTGTGCGGTTGAAGCGAGACAAAAATTTTTAAAGTTAAAACACGTCTAATTCAGTAGTTAGTTTTATAGCGACTCAAAAATACTTCAGTTCGTTCACTGGTCAGTGGTCAACGCAACTTGTGTATAGTTTTTAATCCTCCCAGTCTTTGGTGGCACCACACAAGAAGCACATTAAACGAAATTATGTACCTCTGAACATGTTTACAGGCAGTGACAACGCCAGTGCAATGATAAAATACTCGTGCATATTGGCTGTGAATACGTCACGGGCATAACGAGGGGTGGCAAGGGGGAACAGTTTCCGGGGCGCTGAATTACTATGGGGGTTCCAAATCACTGCGGGGTCCGCCGAATGACCGCGGGAGGCGCGGAAATGTACCAACAATGTCACAAGTGCTTTCTTCAATATAGTGCATTTGCTTCCGAAAGACCTTATGTTGGAAGAGGGGGGCGCCAAACTTGCTTCTTTCCCCGGGCGCCATCTAACTTTGTTACGCCCCTGGAATACTTCATATTATAATTGCAATAATGTGATACCGGAAATCGAAGTTCGTCGGCAGTTGCTCACCTATACACGTTGACACGTTTCGAAATCCGCCCATCAATTACGCGTTTCCCTTTGTAAACCCGTGCAAAGCGTACGTTGAGCTACAGAGGCTTGGCATGTTTGTAGAACAAACAGAAGTGGCTTTTTACACGCAATGGGAACTTGTTCGCAGCTTGTGGTTAATGTCACGGCTGAGTAAGAATATTACGAGTGAAAATGTTGTAAATCAACACCGTTTGTCTTGGTGGTGAAGCGCAGGAAGACACAGTTCCGACGTATTTTTGACTTGGAGAGACGCATGCACTTGCAGTGAGGCTATTGTTTAACACGCTAATGTTTTACAGTTGGCTATGTAGACGCTGCGATCATTCTTGACTGAAGTTAAGTTTCAGCGTGGGTGTGTTATGGGACAATCAAGAACAAGTTAGTGGTTCGTTGATGCTGTGCAATATGTCCAAGGTAGACTGTCAAATAATTCCTAACGATATGAGGTTGTGAAATCTTGGTGTGTATCTCCCCTACACCATATGTTGTGGCGTACTGTGATTTGCTGGATATGCAAAAAATAGGCAGCGGTTGGATTGGATCTGCGACCACTACACCTTCGGTTGAAAAATTGCACGCCTGCGACTTGTCAGAATGATATAATCAGGCCACCCATGACTTTAAACAGGGACTGTTCGTATCTTAATCTTGTGGTGGGATGTTGCTTATGGAATTGCAGTATGCAATATTCAGATGTGATGTCAAGCCAATAACATTTTCTGACGTGGGCTTGGTAGGGTAATGGCAGAAGTTGCCGGAAGTCCCTGACATGGCGTAGATTCAACAGCAATGGACACAGCATTAGAACATTGATCTACATCTGAGGGCTAACGGACGAAATGTTGTTTGATTTGCCCACCACTTGGTGGGAGCCGAGTTGCGAAAAGGGATATTGACACTGTTTCTAACTGCAGCAGGAATCGTTGACCAGTTCTATCAGTGGTACAGGGTTATTCAATTTTGGCGGTGAAAAATGGACATCGTCGCCGCTTTTAGAGTGATATACTAAAAAAGAAAAATGGTAATTAGTCTCCACGAAGGTGACACAATCGAATCTACTCTTATCAGCAAATTTTTCAATGGGAAACCGATTTCACGTAACTCTACACATCTTCAGTTATGAAATCTTATTCAAAAAGAAAAAATAAATAAAGATATTCGATTCTAGGTATCACTGTACATAGAAGGTGTAGATGTAACCTTTTTTAGCAGCAGATCGGTGAAAATTTTCTTCACTGCCAAGGCTTATGTAACTTGGCTTAAAAAGTCTGCTGTAGATTTAGTTGTTCCTTGTTTACAACATGCTTGTAGCAAGTTTCTGTGCCTACGGACTAGCTTGACTGGTATAAAAGACTCTAGGTCTAGGATGAGCGGTTTTAGGCTAGAATAGACTTAGAGCAAGCACTACGAAGTACGAAATACATGAGTAGCAGAAAGACCAGGAATCTTATAGAAACGTTTAACGAGTTTCAACATGTTACGTACCATTTTAGGTCGAGCTCAAACGCAAACACCACACTGTACCAAACAGCTTTAAATCTTAACCGTTTTGTGGCAAACCGCTCTTGTTTTATCACTGTTACAATACAACCGCGATGGCTGCTTCCTATCTTTGTTAGGAAGTCTCGCTTACAGATGCTATAAACCTTGAAAACAGGGAAAATTCGCATTCATGGATAAAAATCATGAAAAGTTACTTATTTTTGAAAATTTGAGGAAATCGTTTCCGACATGCTTTGACCCAGATGCCGGTAGTTAACCGACAATGCGAAACAGAACCAACAATAACTTCAGTAACATGCGAGGATTTCACTTGGGTACTTCACATGAGCTTGTGCCAATGTTCGGAGAAATCTTGGAGTGCTACTTATGTGTGAGTCATCACAGAACGCTGCCACCAAACAACCTGGAGCTGCTCAACGACAGCGCTATTCATTGTCAGCAAGTTTTAGTGAATGAATCTTGCTGACGAGTCACTGAATACTACCGACAATGAAAATTATTGATTTGAAACGTCCTATCTACATTGTTTTATTGAAATCTTTTGTGTTTGCGTTGGTATTACCAATACAATTTAAAACCTTTCGAGTTTTACTGTGTTCGAAAATGACGTTTATTTTTTTGTTCCCGTTGGTCTTTCTCATTCAGCGTTTTATATGTTCTTGCTCAAAACACTTTTAGACTATACTGTATTTGCAATTAACCTAGAGACATTGCGCGTTCAAAGACACAAGTTCAAAAGTTGTCGCCAAGCATATCAAAACATATTTATGGGCTTTGTATGAAACTGGGGTCTTTCAACTCAGCTATCAGTGGCGAATTAAGGGGGACTGACTGGGCTACAGCCAATGGTCCACAATTTAGGAGCCCCAATTTCTACGTCGGTAAAAATGAGTAATGTGTGAACAATACACAATACGTTGTAAAAGATACCATCGCCAATCGGGATTGATAATAGGCACTCTGTTCACTCGTAGAAAATGCTTCGTTGACGTAAAGTAGTTCATCTTCTGACGTTTGGTCTGGCCGACACTCACTAGCAAGTTGGTACTTCAAAGTCTAAAAAGGTAAGGTCTTCCACCCGCTTGTCTTATTTCCGTTTCGGATGCGCATGCGGTATTCACGTCATTTGAACATCGGCCCTACAGAGAGCCCTGAAGCAAGTTGGGTACTTGTTAAGTGGTGTCAGGTCTCTCAACAATGGTCAACTGAAGTAGATTTTAGCTAAGGATAATAAACCATGGTGTTATAAGGCAGGACTATCAGAGTTGGTACTTCATTACCAAATCTGGCTCTATTCACTTCCAAGATGCAAGTTTGGATATTTTGGTACATACTACGTTTATGTGAATCGCCATTATTTGGTACTATTCTTGATAACTGACTTAAAACAGAATAAATGCAATGATAAACAGAAAGGTGGCAGTTATCAAGATACTTCAAATGTTAACTGATATCAAGAAATAAACCGTATCAAGAACGTTTTAGTTTTGTTTGTATTTCGTTCAAGTAACTCTGAACTTGCTCGCGCTAAACTGTGACTCGTTTGATTTTGGTACGTCGTAAGATGGGCTTTTAGTTAAGAATTTTGCTGAGTGCCATTCGATATTCTAAGTGCAGTAGCAAAATAAGAACAATTCAGTAGTGTTATGTCTATGAATGAACGTAAAACTATACATAATAAGTGAAAGTGAGTTTCATAACAGTTATCGATAAGTGAGTGCATGCTCTTGTTCTTACTAATAGCTTTACTGATTTGTCCTTGATTGTGAGCAGAAAGAATGAAATACTAAATTACAATGAGTACAATTATATATTTTTACCATAACAGTTTAGGACAAATCAAACTGGGCTATTATGGGAGGTAAGCTAGGTTGAACTTTCGTTAGGTTAGTTTTAAGGTTGAACTTTCGGTAGGTTAGTTTTAAGGTTGAAAACTTTCGCCAGGTTAGTTTTAAGGTTGAGGAACCTGATATGGAAAGCTGATGTTTCTGAAAATATTTTTTAAAGAAAATTTTATTTACCCAAAAATTATCATTTTGATCAATATATGTGCAGTGGAACCCCGTTAGCACGACCACCCACTGGACGGCAATGAACTGGCCGTGATAGCGGCGCCGGAGGGATCGTGTTAGTGGATTTAATCACATTTGCATTCCTAAAGGTTTCATGTATTAGCTTCCCAAACGTTCATATTGGAGTTCGCATTTATCTGTCCATGACAACATCAGACTGCAGTGGGGAGAGATCTTTTTCAAAAATATAAAGAATAAAATATGAGGTTCGAAGTTGCATGGCTCAACAGCGGCTCTGTTTTCTCTCCCTGGTGAGCATTGAAAATGATATTGTAGAGTCACTAACAGTGGCTTGCAAAGAGGAGGGGGAACGGAGCGACGGCCCTAGGCATCCAAGGCAGAGGGGGATCAAACGAATGAAATTACAAAAATGAAAAGGATGTAACTAGAGATTTGTGCTATTGTAAAGCTGCTAACACATGCTGCATCCATTAAATTTTTCGAAACTTTTTGTAATTTTTCGAAAGCTTTGCTAACACTAGTTTTACGTATTCAAATGCCAGTGATTTTCACATTTTTCAATGCCAGGGTCCTATACTCTAGGTGTGCGGCGCACACCCAATCAAACTGACAGTGACGTGACTTTTTTCCAGATCGTGCGATCAAGGTAGCATCACGAAAAAGGCTTGAAAGATATAAATGGACGTTTAATTGATCTTCAGGGACAAATTTCAAAGCTGTCCTATTTCAACTTGCTTGATTTACCTGGTTTCCCGTTGCTTTTTTTAATGTGGCAACCCTGGATGTGCGCTAATACAGCCGCACACCTGTGCTTGCAATATGTGCATCATTTCGAGCGTTGTCACTAATTGGCAGTGTAAGCGGATTGATTATAACGGCCACACAACCCCGTATCTGTTCTGCCCCTCCGGTAGTTGTACATATAAGGCTAACAGTCACGTAATAAAAAATGAATTTTTCTTGCATACTTTATGCCCATTCTTAATTCTTGTGTAGTTTAGCAAGTTTCAAACTGTCATCCCTGGCTGTCCGCCATCCCAGCCGCATACCTTCTTTGCTCAACTGCCATTCAACGAGACATTCGGGCAGACAGTTTTGCAGTTGTGAACTGCGCTGACGTAGCACTGTGTTCTACTCCCATTTTTAACGAGTTGCCGGATATTTTTGCAGTTGCTGTATAAATTGCTCCGTGGTAGCGTTGGTTGCTGTGTTTTTCTCCGGTCTCTTAACTTGAAGCGCTGATAATAATTTATGCTCATTACAGTGGCACATTGTACAACAACGAGTAAGTAGAGTGCGTGTAGAATAATATGATTGCGTCTATAAACTTCGCCAAAATATTGGTTTGAAAACGCCAATATGACGTCAGATTATGACTTTGCAAACAGCGTATATCCAGTAACAATGACCATCATACGCTGCTTCTCAATACTACAATTTGGTAGGCCGTAG
>Ga0210059_1013273_pt1 | contig 12337 bp, 8 predicted proteins | sample Ectturendosymbi2_FD_188042 | JGI IMG/M metagenome (GOLD analysis project Ga0210059, IMG submission 188042) | Ecteinascidia turbinata endosymbiont from Florida, USA - Sample 2 (SPAdes) (version 2) | ecosystem: Host-associated > Tunicates > Ascidians > Unclassified | place: Key West, Florida...
CTCTTCAAGACTGTGATGCGTGATGTCAGCTTTCTGAGAAGTGACTCAAGGTGTCGGCGATAGGTGAGTGTCTTGTCCAACGTTACCCCGAAATATGTAGGCTCGGAGCAGAAGGGCATAATTTCTATCAAAACTATGAATAGCCACGTCAAAGTCCCCCAAGCTTCACTGAGCGCTGAACCTTGATCTCAGACCTTCCACGACATGCCAGGTTTGATGTACTGCGGGACATTTGCATGAAAAACAAATTTACACTTGTAACGTTTCTGGTGAAAAGACTGTAGTTCACGTGGTCGAACGAGTTGCTGTTGATAATAATCTTCTATTTAAGGACAAAAACAACGCTTTGCAGGCATTTTTTTGATACCAGCACTTGTTGCTAAACCTCCGAGTTGACTTTCCTCAGCTTCAATTCTTTGACCTTTCACGACATGTCAGGTTTGATGTACTGCAGGACATTTATATGGAAAAGAAACGTACACATGTAACGTCTCCCGTGAAAGACTATAGTTTGTATAGTTCAACAAATTGCAAGTTATATTTAGAAAAAAAGTTTTCTCGGAACCAAAATGCTTGGTATTGGAGTCATGGTTTGAAAACAAACACTTGTTGTTAATTTTTTAATTTGCACTTTCTCTGATCCAATCAGAAAGTTTCAATCGTTTGAATTTTGTTCAGGACATTCTATTCACGTTTTTTCTCCAAGTTAATGAAACACTTGCGTTGGTACATTATATCCTTTTGTTGCTGATAACTTTACTGTAAATGTTAGTGTTTCGCGTATTTGCCACAAGCTACATTGAAACAGATTTTCTGTAAGGAATACAGCACTCTGCACAAAATAGTCCACTACGTCTTACTAAGCAATCCCAAAAAACTTCCAGAAACGTCTATTTTTCCAGCGCCACAAAGCATGGTTGAAAGCTGGCATTGCTTGGTTGTTGTGCTGTTGATCAAAGTTAGTGGTCCTGCAGTTAGCATGCGTTTTGCACTGCATTCCAAACCTGAATATACAAACAACAGATAGTATAAAAATCGTACCAGTCTGCGAGCAAGTTGCTAAAAGCTGAAGTTCCAAAATGGTTAAACCTGAAAGTCAAAATAGGAAGCCAACTACCGTAACATTGCAATACCACGAATTGTAACCTAAACTTTTTATAGCAGCATCAAGTAAAACCTATACCGTATTTGGCCAGTCCTACACAATGTTCAGTTTTGCAAAAACATTGTGGTGAAAATGAAAACACTATGACAATCCTAAATATTATTTTTCATAAATGTATATTCTTTAATATATTGGTCACCTTGCTTTAACCTGCAGTACAAATGCAAAGATTATTTTGATTTTTCCGAAATAAAGGGACAAATCAGTACGAAACTTGCTATTTTGTAATCGGGATTACGCCAACGTAACAATCAACTTGTATACGATCCTCTACAAATAAGTTTTTGAAAACCAAAGATAAAGGTTATTCTTGAAGAAAACAGGTCAGACATGACATGTATTTATTAATCACATGAAATTGAATTTTATTCACGAGAGTGACCATTTTTACCCTCTGTCGATGATGAACAACCGAAGATGATCAAAGCTGCTGCAATCGTTAGGAACTTCATGTCTAGCAAGAGTTTTTGCTATGATTATGAGCTCTTACATTTACAAATCTGCAAATAACATTTTTTTACTGTGGTTAATTCTTCCATCAGCAATGCCATCAACCACTTCTAAATTGTAGTTTACCGAACACGAGTTTGTTGCTAAACAATTTAACTTTACATTTTCTGTTGCCGATTTAGGAAAACGATTGCACATCGTCCAATTTATAGGTATTTCCTTGCAAACATATTTACTTTACTTGATAATGTGATTCACTAATTCACTCTAACCCGAGACGGCCTCGTCAGTCATTGTGAACATAAAACACAAAGCAGACTGGGATTTGAAGCTGGACATGTGCGCCAGCAATGATACGTGGTACAGTGAAGGTAGGTGAAGAAATCCATAAAGCATGTGGGCCAAAAATACGTGTGGAATAATACAGACAAAAAAATATAGACAACCGCATTCAACTTTCTTTGTTTCACAACTAAAACATTACAAATGTTTCAAAAATCTTTCAACCAAAAATACAAAACGAACAAATTCAATCGGATCCTCCTGTGGAGCTGGCAGCAGATGCTGACAAATTGTGTTATGAATTTCAGTGTGACAGGAAAGCACTGTTTAACCTCATTTACAATTGGTGAAAAAGTCCTGGCTGTCCATACAAGACGTACTTCAGTTGAGGGAGTATTTAATCATGGTGGAAAAATCGTAATTTCCATTGTGCTCAGCTGAATACTTCCCTCAAAGTTGAATTTCCAGAAATGCAGTCAACCATATATTTGAATCCGCTCTTGTCGTTTATTCACATAAGTGTCCATGAGCTTCATTTTTGTGCTTCTTGTTAGTTTTTAGTTTGAGATTTCACTGAACTATTTTTGTTCAATTTATATGCCTTTTCAATCTTTGACTGCGAATTTTTGTCTTCACTTGAAGAGCTGTCTTACTAACAATAAACGTTTGCACACAATTTTAATTAGATAAGTTGATTCACTCTGGTCCATGATGATGTGTCAAAAGCTAACTTCAGGCTCGCAGCGTGAGCATAAAACAGAAGGCAGTCTGGGAATTTCAAACATTACTTCGTGCAGTTTATTGCCTTCGATATAACATCACATTTAAAAAGGTGCAACACCAACTTTAACCAACCACAGGCGCCCAAAAGATGTTAATCCGAAGTGGAAACCATGTGGAAGTCATGCAAGGCATGTGAAATAACCGGGGCTGCGGAACCGTTGTGAAAATACTCTGCTCCGTCGCTCTTATTTTCATGAACATGGCTCCGGCTCGAGCTTTGGAGCTCTTGGTTTTCATGATTGTAGCTCCGGCTTCGGCGCTCGCTTTTTTCATAACATGGCTCAGGCTCTAGCTCCGTTTTCTGTTCATTTTTTCACACTAATATTTTCAATTGTCTTGATGCGCCTCACGTTGAATGAAAAATGAAGTATATCAAGTACACAAAACTAGAAGAATATGCCAAATTGTTTGAATAGGTTAATCTGGTATTCTTTTACCATCAGCGCTCTTAACAGGTACTACCTGAAACGTAACTCAAGATTACGATAACATAAACAAATTCAGGAAATGCAGTCGCTGTTTTTGCTGTTAATGCCTGGCGACTTTTTGTTATTTCTTGTGACCGGAATCAAGGAAACGTCTGTTTGGAAAACTGCATTTGTGTCGGATCATTTAGACCAGCTATGTCCAACTCGCGGTCGTGTCGATGTCTTTTTTCGGCCCAGTTTAGGTTTTTGCTGTAATGTAAGTCGCCTACATACTGACAACCTGTCCATTGGCACTAAACGTGTCTATAAAATGACACTTACGGAGTGGTTAAAGGTGCCTAACAGTCGTTACCACTGCAGTTAAGATTCGAACGCTTTCAGTACATAAGCTTTAAACTAAATTTAGTTTGATAGGATCAAAGTAAGTCATTAACTGTGCGGCCCTCATTATTATGTTATTCAATGCGCCGACCTGGTTAAGGTAGCGATATAATTTTTGACTCAGTAAGCAATTTGGGTTGGACACAACTGATTTAGACACACTCCAGTCTTAATCAATTAAGTGTTTTGCACTCGTTGCATACTTTGCCTGTTGCAGTTTTGGCGACTCCAGTTAGGAGCTCTGCACAGGCAAACTATGCAAAGAGCACAAAACACTGTCGATTAAAACTCTCTCGTGTGTTCTTCCTCACGTGCACACATTTGCACCAACACAAATGCCAAGATATGATTTCAAAGCCACTTGTTCGAAGAAATAGTATGGCGTCCACCACGAATCACTTTTGGCTTTTTAAAAATAGCTGAAAATGTCCGATTTCGTATTTTTTGCATTCACAATAAACAGTGATTAATCGCAAAGAAAAGCGCAATTTAACTCGCAAAATTAGGAGAAAATAAGACTGGTTACCGTACTGAAAACATAAAATTTGTTTTCACATAGGAAAATCTTTCAGTAAGCCAAATGCTTTATAATAAAAAATCTTACTTTACAATGGCGCGCTTTGCATTTCACGTTTAGGTCTGCAATGGTATCAAATCTGAATCATACTCGCTGCTAAAAGCATGATTGCACAGCTACGAAGCTATGGATGCTATATAGGCTTAGTCCCAGCTACGATGCCACAGCGTAACGATGATTACACCAAGGAAACATCAACGAATCGCAAATCCTTTGTTGCAGTCTGGTGTCGTAACTCGTGACAATCGCGTTTAGCATGTTATACATGACACTGTTTTAGGTACCGGTAAAGTAAGTGTAGTTTTCAGTCAACTTGGCAAACCGTTGGTATCAAGGAAGGAGCCCGGAGCCGGAGGTACCTCTCAAATGGCCATAGCTGCAGCTCCGTCAAAATCTTAGACAGAGCTTCGGCTTCCGCATCTACCCAACTTAATGAACAGCTCTTATTAGTCTAAACAAGGAAATTTCTAAATTACGCGAAGTATGTTTCTGTGTAATGGTTTTCCTTTGAATTTTTACGACTACATAACGCAGTGATGCATGAACTAAAACAAGGAAAAACTCTCTTCAGGACCAGACCCAAGAAGCGCTTGGTTTCTGGATTCTGTTTTATCAGCTAGAGGTCGCTCTTGTCGCCATGTCTTTCTTTTTTTTATGAAGCGTCTCCAGTGTTGCCATTTATTAGTTAATCTTTCCCTCACTCAATATGAGTGACAAGTACAATAAAGCTCTGATGAACGTTGAACAACCCACTGAACCCAGATGTAGAGAGGCGTCTCGCAATTTATTCAACGATATTTGTTGGGAATGGAAACAACTATTTTTTGAAAAGCTTCACATTGTTTCATATTAATCACGGGATTTGCGTTGCTCTGTTGGATACAACTTTGTCTGTGTTCCAGATGTTAAGCGAAGTTATTGTGTTTGATACAGTTTCTGCATCTAACAAATAATTCATTACGGTTATGTTTCTTTTTTAAAGTATTGTCAGTGTAGCTGCGCTGCAACTATAACATGAAACTTGGCAAGGTCGAGTAGCTCCATCCTTTCGCATGTCGAGAAAGTCCCGAATCGCTCGTGGCAATGTGATTCAGATGGTGATTCTCAAAACGCATGCAAAACCTCCGAAAAGCTACACCTACATCTATGCACGTTAGACAAAAAGCAGCCTTAATGGGCATGGTACACGTACATTGCAAGAAATCTAAATTCACCACAAACTTTATCAGTGACTTTGAAAAGACTGTCACCAAAGCGCTAGTACATTTTCGTACAAATTTTGTAACAACAAACTTAAGTCCATCGACTTCCAGCAGTGCTGGTAGAGTTCCATACCAAGGAAGCTATTTCGACAGGTATCGTTTATAAACACCAGCTGCTTAATAAAAAGAAAAAGTTCACAAACACGATCTGTTTTAAGTGCAGGGTTCCACCAAGGTCTTTTTTGTGAGCGAACATCTATACATTTTGTAAAATATCTCTAGCCAGCAAGCAGATAAGTTATTCTGGCGATTGCGTTTATTATTAGTTATTATATATATCCATTTCCTTTTGTACATTTGCCTGTTTAACTCGTAAAAACACGAATGTAGTAAGTTTTGAACGAGATACAATGTTTGCATCATTGCAGTTCTTCATTATAATGATCATGGTGGCGTCTTTCATGCGTGTGCTTTAAAAAGTGTCTGAAAAAGCTTGTATTTCATCAAAGTACGGGGTAACTGTAACAAAGTATAGTAAAAGCTTGTATTTCATCAAAGTACAGTCCTTAGCTGTTTGGGTAGCATTAGCGCCATCAAGCGTATACTCTACACTACCGCCATGTATACATCCTGGTCTTCTTTCGTGTACTTGCGTTTTCTTTTCTCTTTACTGCGATGCATGTTAAAAACCTAGCGCTTTGCATGTGGGAGTGAAGACGTTACACAATACAATACAATAGCACCTGCCAATGGGGTTCATCACGCCCCTGGTTAGTGGGGTACGTCACATCCCTTGTTACCTGAATCAAAACAAGCACTTGGGATAAAATGAGGTTTGTGGAGGTAATGAATTTTTTCTGAAACAGTCTATACTTTTTTAAAATGCTTTCAACCACTGTGACTCTTCAAAAATTCTTGCCAGTGTTGTTGGCATCTAAACTGCAAAACATGCTTGAGTTTTTGTACTGTGCCAAGTTAGACTGGGTGGAGAATTTAAATTCTGTCTTATGTCTTTGAACCGGGGAAGAACTGCTGTTAAAACGCAAGTTTCGACACAAGAGAATGAAAATTTTAATTTCGTTATATTTTGAACATAACCTACAAAAAACAATCAAATATTTGCAAAAATATTTGAAATTGAAACCCAGAAAAGGAGCTGCTGTTCAGAAACAAAGTTTAAGGCCAGAAAACCGAACAGTTGAATTTAATTGTCTATTAAGATGAATGACTGTCGTTGGTGCCTTGAACAAACCAGAAAAATGGTGTAAAGCCTTATATTATGAAATTCCTACGTTAACGTTCATGTCAAAACCGATATCCAGTACATTTTATTTTTCCATCTGTCTTTCCACATTTCACAAGAACTTTCTTCTCTGAAATGTTTCAATTCGCTCAATATTTGGGTATAGCCCTTAGCCCCGAAAAAGAGTAAATGCAATTTGCTGCCTGAAAAAGAATTTAAGAACACGAATTTTTCAGAATAAATAAACTTGAAATCCGAGACGAACCAAGTTTTTAGAAGAGCTGGGACAATATTTTGCTTTTATGTTACGTTTTTGGTTTTACTTTTTTATTCAAGCGTAAGGTAATGATCTTTTTCCTGACGTTTAGTTTCGGCCAAGATAAAACACGACACTTTATCGTAAGTGGGAACACTGCGGTTAGATACCACTAGCTGTTAAAAACGATCTGAAACAGTGTTGTGCAAATACTGACCGAGAACCACCAGTGGCAGCCGGTTGACTGACTGCAGGCACTTGTATTATAAGTTTACTTTTATTCACGAAAAGCCGTTTCTGTGTCTGTATAAGAAACAGAAGCAACTATTAGGATCGCCTGTGCTTGCCTGTCATGGTGACAATCCTCTGAAAGCATACGAATGATTCAAGCGCATTATAGAATGATACGCATACAGCAACCCCACCAGACGTGCCGATACTGCATCACACTAAAACCCCTGTGCACCATACACCAGCTTAGCAACTTCTTTCTCACCTTTGTCCTCCCGCTACTACGATATACCCACCAAAATTCAACAAAAGTTTAATATTAAGTGACAGTACGAAACACTGCACAGCGCACAATATGTCCAGTATGAAGGAAAATCGCGCAGCAGTATATTCACCAACCGGCAAAGCAAGCATGAGAAACAAGAGGAGCTGTCTTATTTTGGAAGGCCTCAGACAAGACGTCTTACACCATCACATTGAGTTGCTATGATAATTATGAAAAACAGAAAATATTTTAGGAAGCGGCGTCCGCAGATGTCTATTTAAAAGTCGGTACAAAGGAGTGCCATCGCGTTTGTAATTAAATTTTGGTGTAGAAAACGGAAGCGCCCACTAGTGGTACTTTTATGTGGTGCATACCCGTGCACTGTGTCTCCAGGTTGGCTAGATATTGCACGTGGGTAGCAAAGTAGGGTATTTTTTGTGTGTATAGTATGTTGAATTTGTGTTGTCGTGTTGCTCACTGGAAGCAACACTAACTCTTATTATGAGGATGTAAATTAGGGTTGCCATATTTTTAGGTACATGTCCCGTATTTTGGCGCTGAAATATGTGTTCCGAAAAAAAGCATAAAAACTCACCTAAGCCCCGAGTTTGACTGTAGTACAGAGATTACTTACAAGAGAACAGCGTTTCTTAAGTATTTGCGGGTCACGGCCCCTAATACATCCTAATAAAAGTTACGAACACCTCAAGTAGAAAACTTACAAAAAATATTTGAAATCAGGTCTCAAATCATCATAGTAGTAATCGAAATGTCGGCAAAATGCCTGTCAACTCTGTAAACCACATTGCTGGAACCCTTAAATCATATTTATGAACCTCTTAGGGGTTCATGGACCCAGGTTAAGAACCCATGGAGCAGACAGTCTGAAAAGATCTAAAGTAGATCACCAGCGCCACACTCTGCGCAAAAATTCGTAAAAATCTCTTCGCAGGGAAGGTGCTAAAGTTCCTGCTGCAAAGTCATATTCCACCTTCATACTTGTAGGAATTCAGGTGTTGTTAACTTGTAGCATAACAGCTTCGCATAACTTTGTTATTACGTCATAGTAGTTGTCTGTATCATTCGTTCTATAACTGCATGATGCTGTATCACAGCAGCTGTAATGTTCGTGAGCAAGAAAGGAGGGAGAAGGAAGTTAGTGTAAAGTAAAAATTACACAATGAAAATCTTTATTGCCAAAACTATCTGTTCAGTTCCGTGACAGGTGGGTATTGTGACTGTCGGTATCGGGAATGCGTCCCGATGTTTGCCTACTCAGAAACGGAAACCCGAAAGTTAAGTGCATTGGGGAAAATTGAGACCAGTGGCGTACGTGGAAAATTTTCATGGGGGGTTTCATTCAGTGGTGTATGGTGTCATTTGTATTTAGTGTGCGTTGTTTGTGACGTCATAATTTGACCTCATGTTCATGTGTTTCAAACCAACGTTTTGGCGAAATTTGCGCTGATCAGCCATAGCGGACGAAATAAAGGCAATTGTTTCCGATAAAGTGAACTGTCACGGAACACGATCTTTAAACACGCGTAGCGGACGAAAGGTCTGCAAAAAGTGGTGAGATGGTTTCTGGATACAAACGATATCCCAGATTCCCACCAAAACCTAATCATTACATTTTGGCCCATTTACGATATACCTTGAAATTTGCATGCAAATTCATTCCGTGGTATTTGCATTAAGTCGACAAAGTAACAAGCAAAAAGTATGCAAAAACAGTTAATCCCCTTTGAGTAGGTAATAAAGTGTTTGTAAATATCAAGCTGAAGGAGGGGTTTAACTCCCCAAAAAAACTTGCGTACGCCCTTGGTTGAGACAGACAGTAGACAGACCGAAGCTAGAGCATTCCTACCTCGAACAGTTAAGTCCTAGAGACCAACTTGATTGTATTTTCACTTAGTATTACAGTAGTGTCTGCTCTGTATTCTGCCATCTTTGCTGCTGGTGAGTTAGTTCATTTGTCGCGACTCGCGAGCATATTTGCGGTGACTTCACGTGATTGGACGCTCGATTAAGCCCGAATGACGTTCTGTCGTGACCAGACAAGCGTAAAATGTGGGGGAAGAATATCCACAGGTGCTGCTGCGCCAAACCAAAGTAGGTAGTAGTCTTGTTTCAGGTACGCATAAGCCTTACTTATTAAATTAAATTATATAAATATATGTATACCGATATATACATATTCAAACTTGCATATATATATATTGGTGGCCTTCAATCCAATCTTTTAGTGCTGAAGCGGGTTATGATATCGGAAAAGTGACCACCTTATTCTGTAGCAATGGTTCTTAATCACTGTTCTGAGAGCACCATGCGCCCCCCAAGCACCCTCGTGCGGCCCTCAGCAGGTTTTAAATACATCCTTTAATATTTTGTGTAACAGACTCCAATTCTGCTACAAAATAAAATGTGTCAATTGACTTGTGCGAAAATTTCTTTAGTACGGTTTTCTAACAAAGTCGTAGCTCTGGATTTGGCTTCCTTCAGCGAAAATGTTGAGAAACATTGTGTCTGAAGCATCAGCTCGCTTGTGCCCGAGAAAACCTTCTCTCGTCATTAGGGAATCCCCATTGAGTTGCCTTGTGTTTCCTCATTGCTGCTGTTGCGGAAGCAACAAAGCTGCGTCATCACGCAGCACATTTCAAACTTTGCTTACAGGCGCATTAACTTCTAACGTCATTAAAATGTTTAACAAACTTCCTTTTCAGTAGCAACGCACACCTGTGGTCTAGCAGGACCTGAAGTAGATGACAGTAAACCGTTGCATTTTGAGTTAAAATCGCTTCGTGAACAAATTCTGTTTGAAGCACATAAAGTACATGTTTTGTGTATTATTCGCGCTATCAAGTTCGTTCAGAAGTGTTTAAATCGCATTGTGCAATCTTTCCAGGTGTATTTTAGCGTTCTACAATCATTGCGTGTGAATTCATTTTGTGCAATATTCCTTGTGCATGTTTGTTCAGCTGAGTTCAAATCGCGTTGTGAAAAGGCCTTTTGAAGTTTGGCGCTTTTACACGTAGACACGCTAAGACCATAGCTTGCGGTGCAAGCCAAACGCTAAAGCGCATAACAGGATTTCACGTGTATTTCCTGCGAACATGCAAATCACTCGCGCTTTCCACAGAGCAAACCCGCACGGCGTTTGCATCTTGGAGAAAGTTCCAGGCTTAAGACCTGACAGTGATGTACTTACTTTAAAGTTTAAAGTAAGTAATAATTAAAAGGGACACGCGCAAAGTCAAACCTTGCTGACCCCAACACAAACCTTGTGACTGACTGACCGCCAAGCCGCAGCGCGAAAGCATACGCTTCTGGCGATTTTACAGAATCTTGAAAGCGAACCGCGGTGAACAAAGTCAGCGCGCAGCAAGCGTGACGTCACGTGCTTGGAGGGCGCGCCGCTGATATAAGGAAAAAATGCGCCCTTGGTTGCCACGTGCAAAAGCTTTGTGAATGCGGTTTTTCACGCAGGCAGCTTTGAACGAAAAAAAGCTGTATTTAGACCGTGGTATCGAATCGGAAAGATTTCATTCTGGTGTTCTGTTATTCTGCTTCGACCATCATATGCTGACGTGCGAACATTGCATCTCTACTCGACGAACATTCGCATAATTTGCCGAGATCAGCAGCTGTGGGATTATTGAATTGAAAACCTCGAGCAAGGTAAGTTTGGGCTGTGCGTGAGCATTGGGCTAAGGGCTACGAATTTTAGGTGAGTTTTTCCCCAAAATTTCAGGGGCCACTTTAAATTTGTTTAAATCGCACATAAAATCAAGCAATCGGATTTGCTCTGATCGTGTGTTGAGTTTTTTCGTAACGAGCGGAGCCGTTTTATCATTCCATTGTGTTTGCGAGCGCCAGCGTGCTTGTTGAGTTGTGAATTGACCAGTGTGCGATTGCGAAATCTCGTGCGTTGTGTGTTAGTGTTCAACATTTACAGAGTCGTGAGCATGTTCGGTTGTCGTTTAGTGTGCTCTAATTCGGGAAAAAACTTGCTTTTACGCCTCGTAGTAACCCAGTCATCACGTTTTTTAACGCATTGCTTGTATAAAACGATTGTTGCTTATGCATTGAGCAGAGGTTACTGATCAGAATAAAACTGAATTTCAATCAAACCTTTCACTAATTCGTAAAGTCGGGTTTGTCTTAGTTGATTAACTAATGAGCGTAGAAGGTGCCATTCCTTCACCCCACGCCTATTATGGTCAGGTCCCTTACGACAGGTATCTAGAAACACACCCCGGTTACCGAGCAAGAAACGGTGACGTTCTAATTTTTCTAATCGGTCGCTTTCCGCTGGAATTCATGGCATCGAAGAAGGAACAGACTAGGAAGGCCAGCTTTAATCCCGTCGCTAATTTTATGAATTTATGAGGGAAAGCAAGCTAGGATTTTTTAAACACGTAACCAAGGCTTTCCTCAGCAATTCATAATCACAAGGCGACAAAACTTGCAACTTGACTTTATAGTATTTTCATAACATCTCATTTATAAGAAAACGGATAAAATACTTAGGGTTGCACAGCATGGCTTAGCGGTTTTGATGTAGAGTAATTAATGGCTTGGATTGTTACGACAAAAACCGGAATTAATTATTTACTGACGATTCCTCACTGAACTGAAGCCGCACTCTCCTTTAATGTTGTGCTTTGCGAGGCAAAGAAATGGAGTCAACTCCATTTAACATTCAGAAAACTTTTACCTTGTTTTCAGCTATTTTCATTCATTAAGTGCTTGGTTTGACTCTTCTGTGTCACAAAACAGACGATATGCTTCTGATGTCAGCAAGGATGCACAAAACAAAATTAATGAAAAATAAATTTAAAAAACTACTGCAATGAATCCTTTTTGCTCTTGAAGTATTCCCTAGAATTTCGTTTTCGAAGATGGCGTGAAGTAGGTGTTTTGGTCCGCCTACCCTCTCCAGCGCACCGTCCCTTCTTAAAGAGGGAAGGGGCATGGCCGAAAATAGGTGGGAATTTTTTTTTTCGGTATTTAATTGTCTGTTTTGTGTCGGAAATTGTATGGTGGGGGAAAGAAAACGTGAAGCAGATTCGCG
>Ga0210059_1013275_pt1 | contig 12335 bp, 5 predicted proteins | sample Ectturendosymbi2_FD_188042 | JGI IMG/M metagenome (GOLD analysis project Ga0210059, IMG submission 188042) | Ecteinascidia turbinata endosymbiont from Florida, USA - Sample 2 (SPAdes) (version 2) | ecosystem: Host-associated > Tunicates > Ascidians > Unclassified | place: Key West, Florida...
TCATGCAGGAGTTGCCTGCCAAACATTACATCAGGTACAAAGAGGAAGATAATTATAAACCTCATCCATGCCAAAAATACGGCTTTCTCGCTTTGGAGTGGCTTAGTTGGTTAGAAATATCCAACCATATCGAAATCCAACACGCTTTTAACAAAGGTGAAAAAGTAATCGGTTCCAGGCAGATTCCGGGAGATGGGTTTTGCGAAGCAACAAAAACAATTTACCAGTTCTTCGGCTGTTACTGGCATGGTCATCAGTGCGCACTAAACGTAGATAAACACGGCAATATGAAAACTTTAAACCAAGTGAACGGAAAGCTAATGTCCACTTTGCGCAAAGATACTGAAGACATAACCAACTATCTGCGTTATGAGGGTTATGCAGTGGTAACAATACACGAGTGTCAATGGCTTAGTCACAAATCAAAAAATGGTGTCATTGAGGAGGTACTTAAAAAAACTGTTAAGATTGTCCGACCTCGACGCAACCTTAACCGCCAATCAATCTTGAATGGCATTCTAACTGGTGAATTGTTTGGGGTGCTGTTGTGCGACATTCACACCCCCGATCATTTGAAAGAACACTTTTCCGAATTCTGTCCAATCTTTAAAAACGCTCTGATCTCCGCAAAGGATGTTGGCCCTCACATGAGAGCCTACGCGGAAAGTCATAACATTTTTCGCAAACCTGTTAAAAGTCTTATTTCCAGCTACTTCGGAGAGAAAGTATTTTTGATCACCCCTCTTGTCAGGTGGCATTTGCAACACGGTTTACAGGTTACTCGAATTTATCAGTTTGTCGAGTACCAACCAAGCAAAAGCTTCGAGGCTTTTGGGCAGAGCGTTTCTGATGCGAGGCGCGCAGGAGATGCAGATCCATCCAAGTCAATTCTTGCAGAATCTTCAAAGCTTATGGGCAATTCCAGTTATGGTAAGACAATTACAGACAAGTGCAAACATAGAGTTGTAAGTTATTGCAACGATGAAACAGTGAATGATGCCATCAACAGCAAACGTTTTACCCATTGGAATGTTCTTTCAAACGACTTGTATGAGGTAAAGTCTCTCAAAGAAACTGTCAAACTAGATCTTCCACTTCAAACTGGGTTCTTTGTTTACGGTTACGCAAAACTTAGGATGCTCCAATTCTACTACGATTTTCTTGATTATTACCTCGATAGAAAATCTTTTGCATTAATGGAAATGGACACAGATTCTTGTTATTTTGCATGTGCGACTTCGTCTCTTGAAGAGGCTGTTAAAATTGAAAAACGCACACATTTTTACAACAATTTACATCTTTGGCTCCCAGCACAAGCTTGCGATGATCACCGGCGTGATTTCATTGCGAACAAAGCTCGCAGGCTTGACTGGTCTCCTCAACCGTGTTGCTTAGAGCGCCAACGATATGACAAACGTACACCAGGTCTTTTCAAGCTCGAGCGGAGTGGGGATGGGATGGTGTGTTTATGTCCTAAAACATATTTTTGTCTGTCTTCCAGAGACTCCACTGTTCAAGGGCGTGGTAACAAACAAACTTCCAAAGGTTTAAATAAACGCCAAAACCGTTTCACTTTTGACTCTTACCTCAATGTGCTAGAAAAACAAACAGACGGTTCAGGAACTAACACCGCGTTTCGTGTTAAAAACAACCAAATTTACACTTATGCTCAGACGAGAACCGCTTTATCCTATTTGTATGTGAAGCATCGCGTATACGATGACGGTGTTACCACTACTCCTTTGCATTTGTGAATGATTTTTCGCGAGTTTCTCCAAAAAATTGCTGTATTGTCATAAATGGACAGAATAAGCTTACCAGCGATTCATTAAGCTCGAGAACTGCGTTGTTTTATTTGAAGCGTCGTGTTGCCATTACTCCTTTGCATTTGTGAATGATTTCGCCGTTTGCAAAATGTCTTTTGAACAATTAGGGTGTTTTTTCTTTAAGGGAAATGCACAGCATAGATTACCAAGAGTTCATTTAAGCAGACAGATAAGGTTATTAAAAAAATAAAATAAAAATAGAAATTCAAATATCGATGCGAAGTCAATAGTCGTACTACCAACCAAACCAAACAGGACAGGTTAATCAAAATTGAAATTATCAATTATGAAGGTGTTTATCCTTTTAAAGCAATACGCAGCATAAGCTGACCAGAAGTTCATTTAAGCAAGCCGGATAGGTTAAGCAACAAACATTACAATTCCGACGCGAAATGAATAGTCTTACTCCCCGCAAAACCCAGTGGTCAGCATGCTGGGGCATAACGACAGTACGACGTACACAACAATAACCGCTAGGTGACAGCCCAAGGTTTGTAACATCTCTGCATGAACGCCGCGACCACTGCGTCCCAGGGGGTGCAAGTTACCCCCGCATGCTGACCGTCCAAGTCTTCTTGGAAGACTTAGGCAAAAGCTGACAGACTCAAACGTCTAGCGACAGTGCGACATACAAAACCATAACCGCTAGGTGACAGCCCAAGGCTCGTAACATTTCTACAGACCCACCGCGACCACTGCGTCCCAGGTGGTGTGCAAGTTAGCCCCGCTTGCTGACTGTCCAGGGTTGGTTGGTAGAGTTAGGCAAATGACAGCCCCATAAGGTTGCTGACAGTACGACAAAATCACAACTGCTAGATGACAAGTCAAGGCTTGTGAGGTTTCTGAAGGATCGCCGCGCTGATCCCGTCCAAGGGGGTGCAAGTTACCCCCCACATGCTGACAGCCCGGGTGATGACAGTACAGGTTCGCCACCTATCAAAGTCCCTAACAAGGTGTGAAAACCTCATAAGATACTACTCATATGTATATAAGACATCTTCCTTCTCATGCTATAAGAAAGGCGATGTCAATCTGTGCTGCTGCGATTCAGGCAAGAGGATAGAATATTAGTCAGAATCTGGTTGAGGCGAGTCTAAATCCATGGCTGTACCTGTGAGAATCTTACTGTTACGCAAATAACTGCTGTGAAGCTCCCACAAATTTACAAATTACTTAAACAACTCATTGTATGGTCCAAATTTAAATGTGCTTCATTTTCAGGAAATAGTCGTTTGCAGTTGCAATATGTTGTACGATTTTTTTGTACCACTTACGATCTGGTCAGCCAAAAATATATATAAATTATAATAACGGTGTCACTTGAAATACTTGTTGTTTTATGAATATCAATTTATTTAACGACAATCTTGCTACAGGCGGTAGCCTGACTGGTGAAATCTTGTGTCACCTCGAACTCTCAAAATACAACCACGCAAGAAAAACTAAAAACCGAACGGAAATGCAAAAACGAATACACTGCATTGATAGCATCTAATACAGCACTGCAGAAACTCATCAACAGTACTAAATACAGTATCTGAAACGGAGGTCGACGCATCAGGCACATCATATAGATATAATTTCAACAGATCGGCATGAACAAAAAATACAACAAAAAAGCACGAATCTCCCATAAATGATCCACAAGGTCGAGCGAATGTTGTCAAAATCTATTACAATACTTAAGAAATCATCCACGGCGCAGAACACAGCAACCGAGACATGTGATGGCTCATCATCAAGCAGGCCAAATAAGAATATACGCAGCAACTCAACGTTACTCAGACAATCAAACAGCTCAGGTGATTTGTTGTCGGTAACAATACAGTATTACTGACCCTATTTCAAAGGATCGCTCGTGCGGCATTATGGAATTACAGTAAAAGAAAAGGTGAATCTGTTTCGATATCACCGCAAACCCATGTAAGATAAGAGTGGTGTTACGAGGCGGGGGTGCAGGCAGTCCCGCTGTCGTGGGGGGCTTTGGTGGGCTTAGCCCCCTCAACCAAAGCTCCAAGTCCCCTAAATTGAAACGCGAAACACTTTAAATAAGTGGAGTTTTGGTTAATTTTATAATGTCAAGCCCCCCCTCACAAACGAAAGCCCCCCTATTGAATACTTTCTGGCGACGGTTCTGAGTGCAGGGGGTGCAAGCGCACCCCCAAAAGTTTTGCTTTGTTGAGAATTTGGACAAAATTCCTGAAAATTTGGGCAAAACCTCTGAAAATCTGGGTAAAATCCCTGAATATCTGGGCAAAAATGGTGCCCAACGTTGTTGGACTTCAAAGAATGGCGCCCAACGTTTGCACAAAAACACAATTAAGACCATTTTTTTGGAGGTCACACCAAAAACAGGTCTTCATATTCTTTGTGGGAGAAAATTTGTGGGCAAAAGGCACACAAAAACTTTTTCGTCAAGTTTGGGGAAATTCGGGCAAAAATCCTTCGCACCCCCAAAAATTTGCCTGCTCTTACACCTATGTGCGATATTGACAGGAAACTAAACATTCAGAAAGTAATCTCTACGCATTGAATAAAGAGGGGCCGATTGGCATGCATCAATACTGGTTAGCATGCTGGGCTTGTCTGAAGTATGCGACTTCGAACTTGCACACAGGCCAATGTGCTGGAAGCATTTCATCTGACGACAGCCAGGGACAGGCGTTGGGGGAACCACCGTTGTCCCAGGGATTACCAGACAAATCAGCAAGTTGTTTTGCATTAAGGCTGCGCAAATAAGGGACAATTGATTTGCCATACACACAAGTGGTTTCAATTACGACTGGTTGCAATTAAAAGAGGTGATTGTATTTTTGGCATTTTACAGCTTCGGCCTCTGTCGCTGCATTGCCTATCTGAATGGCGCTGTCTTGATAGTGGAACTGAGCAAAGGTGTGAACAACTGTCGCGTCGGAAAGTTGTCGAGTCGTTGCCCCTGACTTGTGGGTAATCTCTATCACAAACAAGGTTCAGATAAAAAATTTTCGTATACATGGCAAAGAGCTGCCAGATAATCAACACAGTTGCGCGCAGAGTGCTGGGTCGCAACCGGTCTCTCTCGGTCGATCTGGTGCTTCCAATCATGAGCGTCGGAAGGGGTTTGAAAATTTCAGCAAAAAAAGATTGTTTTCTAGTTTCGGGAAGGAAAACGAAATTTCACGATTTTTGGCGCCCCCTAGAAAAACGTTTCAAAAAATGCATTAATCCCCCTCCCTTAAAAAGTCCTTCCGACGCCCATGGCTCCAATTAGCAAGCATCTGTTCGTGGCAAAGGAAGTGGAAACCCAGCTAAAATGAAACTCTGCCCGGGTTGTCATAACCCTTTCCCAGCTCTACAATTTTTGTAGCGGTTATAGTATTAGGATGATCCAGTTGGATGAGTCAACCAGTACAGCCATAATGTTGGGCCCGTATACAATCCCTTTATTTCTGCCACACGCCCAACATGCATGTAAAAATTTTAAGAACACTGAGAGCTCTTCTTTAGATGTAGGCCTGTAGCTACGGGGGTAATTCGGTGGTAGTACCCCCGAATGCTTGTACCCTCCAAAAGTTTCTTGTGACCAATAAAAAGTTAATTATGAACATAAAATAAAAACAAATATATTTTTTGCACCACTAAAATATATTATAAGTCTTTCGCCACTAAAATGTATAGTTTAGGTGTGGGCCTGTTTAGATCCTACGATACAAGGTTTTGAGTATACGTTCACATATATTGCAACATGATACGGAAACCATTGAATTAAAATATTCTTGGAATGAAAGCGTTCTCTACATTTCCTTTCTTATACTACTACACCCTGTTTTATATGATCATGAAGTCTAAGGTAGAGTAGGTACTGAAAGTAAGCTGTCAAAGAAAAATTTTGCGGTTACTTATTCCAAACATATACTTAGGATTCGAACTAAATTTTGCTATGCAATGAGAAAGACAACGGGTATTTAGGACTAGTGAAAGCAAGAAACGAACAGAAAGCGAATCATGAATCATTGCAGGTGTTTTCTTCGAATTTTTGTGCGAAAAATGGAAGTGCAAAAACAAAGCATAGGCTATACTTGCACGTGGTCCAGCTTAAAGCAGTTTTTGCCTTAAGGAATCCAGGGCTATCACAAGCACATTTATAAGAATCGGGCGTCAACGAAAAAGCGATATTGAATTTAGCCTTTGCACATATGTAAATATTCGTGGCATAATTCCGTTATATTTTGTGAAATGCACGGTATTCAGTTAAAAGCGATAATAATGTTTGTTGTAGATTACTGCCAACTTTGCATTTCAAAACTCTTTCGCAGTTTTATCGAAAATTAACCACGAAGATCACTTACCACATAAAATTTGTGAGTATTTAATAGCAAAACAACTGTCTGAAACAATAAAATTTGTGAGAAGGAAGTCGAATAGGATGCTTTGAGAGAATGTTTCTTAAGATTTCATCGTAAAGGTGTTACTGACATATTTCATGAACTATTTATTTTGTTGGCCCATTGCTACATGCTAAGGAACTCTTTTACAGTGGTGTAGCCAGCCCAAAATTTTTTTGGGCCAAATGGTTTGTTTTAGACCAACAACACTATTTCATTTAGGACGCCTAAAAAAAAATTTCATTTAGGACGCCTAAATTTTCATTTAGGACGCCTAAATTGTTTTAGACCAACAACACTATTTCATTTAGGACGCCTCCTCAAACGACAAAAAGACTGGAGATGCTAAAAATTGGGGAGGGAGCACTGCCCCCTAGGCCCACCTGGGTACGCCTATGGTCTATAACACACAAAAAACAATTTTAGTAAAAAGTTAAATTTGAGTAAGTGTTCCACAAACCTTTTTTGTGGATGAGGATATTATCAACCATCCTGCAGTATCACCCATCCGATGAAGTCTTTGGGCGAGTAATGAAGTTTGCACACAAGTACAAGACAGAACGCATAAACTATGCACGAACAAACGCAGTGGCGTAAGTAGAGATTAAAGCCAGGGGGGAAACCTTAACTGAAACGGGCCCACTGACCACTGCGGTAACCCATTAGGCGTAGGCATGACTCAGAAAAAATTGAGAAATGATAGTGAATGCGGATGTGGATGGCTAAACTAAAACCCAAATCACCGGAAAATAGGCTACTCCTAAACACGCAGAAAACAACCTACTGAAAAACCAAAGAATACTTTAAACCGAATTATAAGGTAAGTGGGGACCCGCTTTTTACATTTAGCTTGTTAGGGAGTGATTCACCCCTCTGCCTCCGTTAAATACGCCAGTGTGCACGCGATCCCACACAAATACAGTAGGTGCCTGTGTAGAGACTTGTTTAGGGTGATGCAATGGTTGACAGCTATTTGATCGCTATTTTTCATGCACAAGCACTTGGCCGTTCATGAAGGTGTTCTGGTGGCAAGACAAGCGAAGATGAATTGACTTCAAGCGGCGTTGCTTCTCTCAAGTCCCAACTCCCTGCAGGCATCTTTGCACCGTTCTACAGGCAAGAAAGCCACAGTAGCAACTGACAAGGTTGTGGTGAGATCCGAAAGTCGAATTTCACACTTCCCAGCACTGAAGCGGAGGAATCCAATCTTATTGCCAGGTGCAGCTTAGCGTCAGGCCTATATGTAGTAGACATATAGGAACAGTGCAATCTATTTTAAGATTTGACGAGGTTGCAGGTTGTTGGGGGATTCACTTTGCCATTAACCTCGAACAAGTTTGCCAGTTTGTCATCATGCAGCAATTGACAAATTGTTTCAAATCACTACGTTACTGGGAAGTTTACTGGCTTTGTGAGTTACTTTCATGGCTTGTAAGTCTTTCGCGGGTTATAGGCCTTCTTCCTGGTTGAACAGGGCGCATCCACATTTGCTTGTATGAGGCTGTTGCGTACTTAAAAATAAAAAATCTTCTCAGCTAAAGAAATTATCTTCCATGATTCTTCTGAGCCATAAGGCACAGCGCTTTTCACTTGGGCGCATTATTCCACGACAAACAGCGATTTTAAAAATCGATGGAGGTCAGCTGCTCTCAGATACACCAGTCGTAAAAAGAAAATGATTTATTGTTTGTTCGTTGAAGTACTAGCTACAGCATTGATTCCATCATGACATTGTTTAAAGATTTTGCCACGACTCTACCGCGGTTTTGCATGACGAAATATGTTATGCCGCTTTAGCTTGCAGCAGTGTGCATACTTAAGACCTTTGTCCTAGTGGCACACAGCCAATCTACTTTGTTTTAGTGATTGCTTTTCAAGCATGATACTAAAGCCATGTCTACAATCAAGTGAACAACTGGTCAGAGCAATTAGTCTTAGTTGGTTTGAATGGCTCTTCAGCTTTACTTTAGGTGTTTTTATTCATTTACTTTTGATGAAAAAACTCAAGGAAAGTTTTTCAAAGTTTTGCACGCCTAATGTTTTTTCTCATTGGGATTAGCTTCGGAAAAGAAATAAAAGCTGCATGCAGCTCACCTCTACCGGTATTTCCTCGACGAAAAGATGGCCTTCCCAAGTGAGAATTGATCAAATGAAAGCAGCGAAGAAACAAAAAATTGTCAAGCATTTCCCTCATGTACACAGCATAGGTGGCGGAACCGGGGGGGCCGCATGGGCCTGGGCCCCCCACTTTTATTTCTTTGGGGCCTGCCTCCCACTCTTTTGCCTAAATATCGTAAGTTTAAGTAACACAATAGTATTGGGTCCAGTGATAAAGTCAATCGTTTAATATCCATATCCAATCCTTATCCGAAAATTTCTGTAATTTGGTATCTGATATCCATCCGTATCCGAATGCGAGACTGGCTAAATACGCAACAAACAGGCAGTGGTTATAAGTATTATTATTTATTTATTTAACGACAATCTTGCTACAGGCGGTAGCCTGACTGGTGCAAATTTGTCGTGTCACGTCGAGCTATGACAATGTAACAACGCAAAAAGAATAGAAAAACAAATGGAAACGCAAAAACAAATACACTGGATAGCCAGCAACTCATACGGCACTACAGGAACGCATCAAAATCTATTACAAGACTTGAGAAAATCATCCACGGCACAAAACACAGCAACCGAGACATGTGATGGTTCGTTATCAGGCAAGCCAAATAAGAAAATACGCAGCAACTCAACGTTACTCAGACAATGAAAGAACTCAGGTGACATGTTGTTAGTTACAATATTATAGACCCTATTGAAAAGGATCGCGCGTGCGGCATCACGAAAATTACAGCAAAAGTGAAGGTGAATCTCAGTTTCGATATCGCCGCAAACGCAAGTACGATACGATTTTTTATTGATATTCAATGGACTGTGGGCGAGGCGAAGCATACAACGGACAGATGTCAAGTGAGGATTAACTCCCAAAAGGTGGTGAGTATTTTGTTTTGCAACATGGTAGTAGGACATTAAACGATTCATGAAATTTGGGTGACTTGGAGAAGATTTAATTTCGAGTGGGAGAAAATTCCATAAGCTACAGTGGGAGAGAATTCCATAAGCTACAGGGGGAAAGGATTCCATAAGCTACAGGCCTTTCGGAGAAAAAAGTTAAATGCCAATGATTTTTAAAAAAGTGGAATCTGAACGTCTAGATTGTGGCGCAAAGTGTAGGGAACAAATTCACCGAACGATCTAAAGAGATTCAAAGGCAAAGGGCAGGGTACCAAACGAATAATTATTTCAGAAAAATAGCGGAGTATAGATATTTCTCTGCGATGGTTATAAGTCTGTCAATGGACCTTCATTTTTGAAAACTTATTCATCCGTCACTTGTAACATAACACTAATCCATTATAAGTGTGCAGTAGACTGCACTACGCTTGGTAGAAACGTAGTAAACCTAAACCTAACCCTTAATCTTAAACCTTAACCTTACCCCTAAGCTTAACCTTAAATCTAAACCGCAAATCTGACCACAAAAGTTTGGAAACGTTTGAAAAAAGTAAATAAAAACCGGTACCATGAAAAGTGCAACCGCTACTACCAAAACGAAAGGTGCCCGATCATGGCCAGAGTCAACGTGAAAACCATTCGCATAGTAAAACACATCTACATGACTACCATGACAGTGCTGCTAATATGACAAACTCAGCATTTTATTTTAACCGCATCACCACTAGCGGACCTATAGCCACTTTCAAACAAAAACACCCTGTCATTTTGTGACCCAACCCATAAAAATAACATCACATGTTGTGCTCTTTCAATCGGAAAAACAGAAAAATAGTGTGCATTTTACCGCCAGAAATATAGCTCTGCTATGGTTATTTTTCTATTTGAACTGTAGTATATTTGGCTTTGTCCACTTATAACACTGAGTTCGTGGCACTAGCAGTTAGTACGATGTATCTGGTCGAGCGGGAATTCCTGCTGTGCGAGTGGTCGTTGTTTGGGCTCACAGCATTGCTGTTTCGGATTGGCTTATAGAGAAGACTCTTTTCATGGGAAAACTTTTGACATAATCTACAGTACTTTTTTAATAAGTTTTGAAAAACAGACACAGGTTAACCATTTGGGTTAGGGGTGTTAAGTTATATGGCAAAGACGATCTCCTGATCCAAGGGTATAGTCCTTGTCATGTGACCAATTCAAATAATCTGGTTTAGCTAATGGCAAAAGAGCTCCAGCATTCAATCAATTGGTAAAATAAAGAAAACAGATTTTGTAACTCTGAGAGTAGATTGCAGTATAAAATATAGTAAACGTAGCTTACAAACACTACAAATTCAAACTGTCTTTTCGTTGACTGTATAAAACTTGAGGTAGAAAGTTCAAAATTCTAACCAAAAGAAATGTATCGTAAACGCTGAAATAGACCAGGGGTGGCCAACAGGTCGATCACATTGACCGGTTGATAGCCAATTGACAATTGTTCGATCGCGCCTGATTTTGCATTGAATTGACAAGATACCTAAAAGGAAAAATTTTCAATCAAAATTCCAGAAAGTAGGATACATAAAAATTATCCATCAATTACTTGGTCACGTATATTCTTTGGGGCCTCTTGCAACAGCTGACCATAGACTCGGCAGCAGGGCTCTCACAAATGCAACTCCAAAAATCCCTAGTACTACAAAATCCTTACACCTGCGGAGGTGCAGCACAAAATCGGTGTGCCATGATAAATGTTAAAAATAGATCCAAATATGATTTGCAAAATAAACTGAGAAAGTTCATTTCACACATTTTCACGCTTTTCCGAAAATCCCTAAAAAATCCCTAAAAGGGTCAAAAGTTCCAATCTAGGGACAAAATCCCTAAAAGTGAGAGCACTGCTCGCCAGATGCCACGAAAGTATTGTAATGTGTTTTCTATTATTGCGTGGCAATCATGATTTAGGCAAAACAGACACTTTGCCTTGTGTCTGTGCATTAAAGGCGATGGTACACTGTATTTGCACATGCGATATTCAAGTTTGGCATATTGTATTTGTGACTTTTTTACCGACTGGTCGATCGCGAGTTATCAAGAAATTTTTGAGTCGATTCCAGTCGAAGACAAGTTGGCCACACATGAAATAGACTATTTAGCCTACACAACACACACATATGCCAATCAGCACAACAAACATTCAAAGCAGCACACCAGCAATATAAGAACAGCAAATTAATTCGCCGGAAAAAAATTTACGATAAAGTAACACGAATTTTCATTGATTGTGATGAGTGCAGCACATACTGACAAAATCATTTTGATTTTTTGTGAATATAAAACCAATAGCAAAGAAAACACTCCCACCATCATTTGTGGCATCTTGAATCTCTCTCAAGGTAATTTCGCTATAGAAATCAAACCAATGTCCTGATCTTGTCCTGATCCAATTTATTTCAAAAATAAATATCCAAATCCAATCCTGATCCAAAAAAATCGAAAGTATCCTGCAGGATATCCAATCCTGATCCTGTTCATGCTCACCTCTGGTAAAAACGTTTGTCTTTAGGTAAGTAGCATGCAATACTTCACCTGTTTTGGGCAAAGATAAAAGTTGTCCTAGGTTTTGGGGTACTTTCCCAGTAAATTACCCCAAGTGTTAAAAAAATAACTCACTTTTTTTACAGTGCATCAATGGCAAAAGCTTTGTTGAGTCTATTTTTCCATTCTTTGTTGCCTCCAATGACAAAATAGACACTGCCTGATGCACAGCCGGATTAAAGGGCAGTGGCCCGGCTCAACTTTAACTGTAGGGCCCCTATGACGTAATTCATGACGTTATCCTTTGAACAAACTGAGTTTTCGCTGATTCGCAATGTTCTCGTTTACTTTTCCGGCAGTCGAGAATGTGCTTACTCAATTGCACATACAATTAGCTGAGAGAAAACACTATTCTTAATAATAAAAAATATTTCACAGACTAGAGAGTGACTCGGCAAGAAAGAACATTCACCCGAACAATAAGCGGAAACCAACGATTACAAACAAAAAAACGGAAATAACGTGTCAATATGGTCAGCTGCGCTGGTTGTGCAAGCCGTTTCGGAATTTATGTCGTAATTTTCACTTACATTTTCAGGTGTTCTGCTTAACG
>Ga0210059_1013277_pt1 | contig 12333 bp, 4 predicted proteins | sample Ectturendosymbi2_FD_188042 | JGI IMG/M metagenome (GOLD analysis project Ga0210059, IMG submission 188042) | Ecteinascidia turbinata endosymbiont from Florida, USA - Sample 2 (SPAdes) (version 2) | ecosystem: Host-associated > Tunicates > Ascidians > Unclassified | place: Key West, Florida...
TCCCCTGGCCCGGCAGTGCTGCATGGTTGCACTCCCCTGGCCCGGCAGTGCTGCTTGGTTGCATACCCCTGGCCCGGCAGTGCTGCTTGGTTGCATACCCCTGGCCCGGCAGTGCTGCATGGTTGCACCCCCCTGACCTAAACTGTTATGTGTCTCAAACTGCTTTGCAGCTTCAGAAAGCTTCTGTGAAAGAAAACGTCCGTCCAGCTGTTGTGAATGTTCTTGGAAATGTAGTAAAACAAGTAGACGAGGTATGTCAAAGATAGTTGTCTTTTAATCATTAGAAAGTAAATGTAAGCCTGGATGTACATTGCTCCCCTACTGTTACTAGCAACTGAAGAAAAGCTTAAACTACAAAGGTTGAAGTTGCCCAAATTTAGCTCAAAAGGTATTTATCATATAAGTTGTAATTGAAATGAAAAAGATGAAAATAAAAACCGTTGTTAAGTTGAATCCCTATCCATGCGTTATAAATAACGATATTTTTGAGCGTATGACAAAGGAAATTACAGTGAGCAACCTTGTAAAGTACGTAAAAGTATGTGTGTTGTGGAAACATTTTACACTGCGAATATCACTAAAAATTAGAACAAAATTTTTCATTCCTTAATCTGTCTTCATTTTACAAGAATTTATTTCCCTTTGAATCCCGATATTTGGCCAAGTTCGGCAAGTCATAACTCGCCAGGCGATTGAGCTAGAGAGCTGTTCAAACCCTCTATAGATGCAGCTAATTTAGTAGATTCGATCAAAACACAAATTTGGTCGGTTTCGGATTCTGTTTTCTTGTGGGTGACGTCACAAAGAGGGCAGTTTTGGGTTTGTGTAGGCCCTACATATCGGGTCCTGGGCCCCGACCCAATAGCCCAAATTTTTGTTTCTAGTTTTGGTTGGAAACTAGGCTAGAATCTGAGTCTTTAGAGCCCCTGATTGGCTTTCTAGCATATCTGGATAAAAAATTATGGCTCAAAAACTAAAATTTTGTAAAAAATTGTACTACCACAAACGCTGACCCCGGGCACCCATGACCTATGGCCCATGACCTATGGCCAGCCATAACTCGCCAGCCAATTGAGCTTGAGAGGTGTTCAAACCCTCGAAAGATGCGGAAAGTCATGTAGATTAGATTTAAAAAGTTTGGATAGTTTTGGACTTCGGGTTTTTTGTGGATGACGTTAACATTGAGATAGGTTTAGGCCTTTTTGGACCCTCTCATCGGGCTCTGGGCCCTGACGTCTAGGGCCCAATGTTTTTTTTCACTAGGCTGAAATCCGCATCTTTGGAAGCCTTGATTACCTTTCTAGCGTTTGTGGTTAGGAAGTTATGATTTTCAAAGAACAATGAAAGAAATTTAGATCCCACGGAATTATATAACTATTTTTAACATATTTGGCATAACTTGCCAACCACAAACGGCAGCAGCGCCATCAAGGGCTCAAAAAATGCAGCTTTGTTTCATTTTGAAAGACAAACAAAGAATTACCCCTAGGGGGTTGGGGCCCTGGGTCAGGTAACCTGAGCAAAAAGGGCTAAAATTTACGCCAATTTATGACGTCACCCAAAAGAACCTTTAATCCAAACCTCCCCAATTTTTTTAATCTACAGTACATGTCTAACCGGATCTTTTGAGGGTTTGATCAACTCTCTAGCACAGTCGTCTGGCGAGTTCTGGAAGAAAATGTTCACCACTGTCTAGCGCCAAAATTTTGGAGCGCGCGGGACTTAAAGGGTTTTAACATTGAGAGTGAAGTTCTCGATTGTATGAAAAAAATGCTTAAGCGTCTATATTCGTGGATTAAAATTTTCTGCACTTTATATAGTGGCAGGGAGAAACGTGGCCTTAAGAGGAGGGATGTACCTTCAGCCATTTCCAATTGTGTTCAAAATCAACTTACCTTGATGCAAAATTACAGACATGTCGTATATGAGTGAATGAAAAGTATGCTTTTTCATATTCCTCGTAATTCTTTCCAGATTTGGATATCAGTATTTTTTCAAAGCACAAAACAACCTGAGGCGTTGCACCATGTTGCACAATTTTAGATTGTTTCACACAATTTCTTAAAACATCGTTTTCACACGATAAAGGCTTTGAACAGTGTCACAAAATTTGTGATAATGAAGCAGCAAGTCAGGTTCATTTTTATTTTAACTGTTTCATATTTGTTTGTGCAAAAATAGTTGATCTCTTTTCAAATAGGTTTGTGTAGTAAAAGGGAGCTGCAAGCAATTTCCATTCACTGAATTCTTTAGTGACTGTGCCTTAGCAAGAGGAGGCTCGACAACAGCTCACAACACAACGATGGTAACAATCTGCTTAATTCAGGAATTGTTTCCACGTGTAACTTACAGTTGCATTGGTTGGTTCATGAGTTTCTTTCTATTCTGTAAACAGAACTCAAAATCTGACGATGCTTTGACAACGACAGAGCACGTCGACAGTGGAATAGTCGTGGTGAGGTTTTAAAGTTTTAAATGTGTTGCAGTAGTACTTCATGTAAGTTCTAAAAGAGCACACTGTCTATTTTTGTGTAAGCAATAATTATTGCATTTGAAGTTTTTGCAAAACTGGACGTAAAATTGCCGGTAAAATGTTGTACTCAACAAGTTTCCTCTTGTGGCGGCTTGAAGATGACGCCACATGTAAATAAATGGTCACCGGTAGATGGTGTCCACGAGTAACAAGTCACTGTGATGGTCACAACAAGCGACTTATCGTAATTCACTTACCCCTATATAATGATAGTACAACCTTGTAATAGTAAGTAGAGTGAACTCAGTGAGGGATCTCTATTGCGTCTGGTTGCTTTCCTGTTAGTTTAATTCCCGAATTACCATCTTTCTCTTGTGCCTGCTTCAGTGCTTCAAGGCGATGCAGATACCTGTAACACTCTTTTATCACACTCGCTGCTTTTGCGGCAGAATAAGACTATTTGTTGCTGATTGATGTTGACAGTAATTCAGACAAAAGTTATGTGCCTATTTGTAAGGATAACTTTTCAAAGGGTACTGTTGATTATTTTTACATTAAACTGCGCTTTTATGGTTTACAACGGCGTTTCACTGATTCTATTGACGAACAAGTTGTTTTTGAGTCATTTATTGATTTCTGCAAAGTTACCAAAGCCGTACCTTAACATATGTCTCGGGAATGTGTTGTGTGAAAAGCCGAAATAGTTTTGAAATGTTGCAACATCTTCGGAGGGTTTGTTCTGGAAATGTGAAGACGTCAGACAAATGTTTTAACACTTTAGTCTGAACTGAATGACGCGGATGACCTCGGCGCTGGACAGTCTGAAAATGAAGACCAAGTTCTCCACGAGGTGACCTATTAGTGCATAAGTGTTGCTTTGGTATTTTGTTTTTATTTTTTAATCTATCTATTGTTGAAGACGTACTCTACATACCGCAAACTAACACTTTAGTCCAACTTGAGTAATAAATTTTACAAATGTTAAATATGTTTTGGAAAAGTAGTTACTTTCCGAGTGCATACGCCATACTCTGTACCACAAATTACGTGTTTACACTGTGTACATACAGACCGATTTTTTAAATTTTGGTGGTTATCACGGGAAGTTACTCGGTTTAGGATCAAGGGTAAAACCAATTAAAACAATTAAAAAACAAAACAAAAACAATAATAATTCCAGCAACAGCAGAAAGTGAAAATAAACAACGGGAATCCTTAAGAACTCTATACTTTACATTGGGGTGCTCGAGCGGTGTTTCAAAAAGAGAATTAAATATTTTGGGAAACATACTCTCACAACAATTCAAACTATTTTTAATTCAAATTCAAAGCACATTTAAGTCACACTACCATCGGTGGCCACTTCCACTATGGGCGTGTTTGTGGGCGTGACCGCTTCGTCAACATATCTACAAAAACAAACATGATTCTCTGCATGGGATTATTGTTGTTTAACGTTTCGTGGCTCTATGCAGAAAATCATATTTTAGGCAGACTTAAAAGAATATGAAGTTCTGAACAGATGCACATCGCAACATCCGCCGTCTGGATGAGAAAAACAGGGCATTGCGGACGAGAGGAGACGGCTGTACGGACAGCTGGCCCATGATATTGGCTTTTAACAATGTCTGTGCAAACACTTGCTCTGGCAGATTAATAAACGAAACTTTGTTGAATGACAAACAGTTTTCAGAATTAAACAACAATAATTAATAGCTCAACACACTTGCATCTCTTTTACGCTTAGTTGAAGACAATGGCAAGTCCTGCGAATAACTGTGTGCGCGCATTCAGATCTTATGGCAGCACAACTTTTGCTGAAGTCGCCATTTTAGCATCACGCGATGAAAGATGAAGGATTTCCGAAAAACCTCAGCAAGTCCTGTTTACATTTTAACTGTGACTTTTATGTTTTTTTCAAACTAAACAAGCTGTTTTTTTCTTGCGCACACTTTGGTAGGTATGATATACGAACACAATTGATAGCTAAGCTTGACTCAAACCAGTACCTGAAAATGAAGCACGGTCACAATCGCTTATTTTACTGAGTTCCATGGTGGTAGACTCAACTCCTCAAGCTTATAGATACTGTTTGTCAAGATATGCATGTGAGCCTCCGGATTTACAGCTTATCTGCTGCTTATTCAAGATGCTGTGCTTCAAGTGCTCGCGATGACATTCACGTAAAGTATTGTTTGTTGAGTTCGCGTTGACCAGAAAAATTTCAAATTGTGATTTGCTGCAGAACACCTTCAAGAACAATTTTCCACAAATGATCCTTTTCGTGAAAAAAACGGGTTCATCTGCAATAATGCAAAGCACTCAAAGCAATTAGCGCAAAACATTTGATAAATGTACAATTACTTGCCCAGAATCTAAAACTTTGCTGCATTGACACCAAGTGAACTTACAGCGTCATCACGCGTTGACACTGTCTTGCAGAAGCAAGAAGGTGACGTTCTGGACATTGCTGTGGAATCCGAAGAAGCTGCTCAAGAAGAGGAAAAGTGTGAAGTAAAGACGGTCGTTGCTGAACAGCTCTTAATGGTAAGTGTAGGTATTTCATGTTTTTGTTAAAGCCTTGAGAAAAACAGACCCAACAAGTTAAACGTCAGGGATCAAATTCAAATGGGAAGAAATTGAATCCGAACAGAAAAGAAGCAACAAACACTTATTATGAAGCAACAAACACTTATTATGAAGCAACAAACACTTATTATGAAGCAACAAACACTTATTATGGTAAAACCTCAATACATGGCTTCGTTTTCGATTTTCTTGAAATGAAGCACTATTGCCATTTTTATACTTTGTCTTAAAAATAATTATTTGAAAATGAAAAATGGTGAAAAAGTAAATGAATTTTTAAAGACATGGTTTTGGTGTCAAAAAGATAGCACATTGTTTTGCGCGAAATTTTTGAGAAGGAAAGTTCAATTTATTTTTCTAAATACTTTAAGTAAGAACCCATTTTGTTAGGCGAATTTTCCTTTAATTGATTTTCAAGTTGGTAAAAAAGCGCAATCACTATTTCAAAAGAATGAAATGCGGACTAAGGAACCTAAGCTTGATGCATAAATACAAGCGAAAAAAGCACAGATTTGAAAAGCAGAAAAAGCACAAAACAAACTTTTTTTAATTGTTTCCAGTTTACGCGACGTAAAAGCCTGGCCTGCGGCAATCAATATTCCCGCTACGATCTTTAATTACACTTTTCAATCATTGGAATGATTGGTTTTCTGAACAGTTTACTATCAAACGCTACATTCAACTAAGCTATGCGAACTGTACTTCCTGCTGCTTTCAACGAAACGTAACCACCGACACATCATCCATCAACAAACCGACCGCTGCAAGAAGAAAAGCGATCGGTCATTTTCAAGAAATTCTACCCATAAACAGCATAGGGTGTGTTCTGATAATTTATTTAGAAAAGTAGATGCATCGAGGAGTAGGTTGTTGCTACTTTGACTGCAAGAAAGAGGAGATAAATACAGGAAATGGTTTGGTGGAGGAATCTAAATAAATGGCTGCTTTTAAATGTTCAGATTAGAAGTTTATTGAAAAAGATATACACTTTACTGACAACATGTTTCTGAAAACTAGCCATAATGGGCCCGTGAACTAGGAATTAATTGACTCTGGAAGCTGCATAACGTTTGATGAATTTTAAACATCCTACCTCAGCCAGTCAAGTACATTTTCGAATGACATCAAACAATACCCTGATGGACATCAAACAATACCCTGATGCAAACATAAATTTTTTTATATGCAAACCACAAAAACTTTATACTACCCATGTTACCGTGCCTTGCCCTCCAACCAAAAGCTTGTATCAAATAAATCATAAATGTGCAAGCATATTATATAATCATAAATGTGCAAGCATATTATGATATAACTGAATCTAACTCTGAAACGGTGCTTTTCAAGCTCTCCAAACCACGGCTCGCGGATCAAATTCGGCCCTTGAAGCCATTTTGTCAATAATGAAAAAACAATAAATTTCCCAAAAATGTGTTGATTTCGCAGAATGTAACATATCCAGAAACAATGACATTACATAAGACAGCCACGTGAATGTCAGTTGGGATTCCCACGACACTAGTAGTACAAAAGTACATTACATCACTATCTAAATTGTCCAGCAAATGTATTTTGTCAGTCATTATGAGGGTATAGCGCCCACAGACCAGAGACAGCGAACTGCCATATTTCACGATCCAGATCTAGCCCTGAATGTTTGCAACCAAGTCCAATCACTCTAGCTAAATTTTTTTTAAATGTGAAGTCCAAGTCCAAACGCACTCCAAAATGTTAATAAGTCGCAGATTTTTTAACAATAAAAACGGAGGCATCTGCGCACTCCAAAGAGTACATAAGTGGAAGGACTGGTCTGCAGTATATACGACGGTTCTAAAGAACTGTAAAAAATCTTAAAAATCTTACTTTGGCACAAACTGAGCAAACTAATCACTTCCAAACCAACGCAACCCCCTGCTACCTAACATCTCTTTAAGCAAATTTTTTAAACATTACTTCTGGTACATGTGGTTTATTTTGGGTCCTCACAAAAAGCTAAGCAGGTTACCATATTTTTTTTAAAAACACATAAGGTTAATCTAATGTTTTTTAAAAACATCATGGGCGCTCTGTCGCATATTGTCATGAGAAACTGTTGAAGTTCATTGCATACAGACTATTTTAGATATTTTGCTTGCTTATTAGTGCTACATCAAAAATAAAATCTTGTTTTAGACTGAACACGAAGTTAAAGAAAATGGGACTGGAGAGGTATCAGATGAGGTAAGCACCGTCACGTTACAAACCAGCAATGCAGTTTCCGCTGGAGGCTCGATGTTAATCAAAACGATGTTTTGCATCAGCAGAAAGTTAACTCGAAACCAATGCATGACGTTGAAGAAAACGTACAGGACAAGAAGCCAGACGAGCCCGCACGGGCAAGTGAGGTAGTTGCTATAGCATGTTCTGTACTTCCTCAGAGGCGTGCAGAGGGGGGACGCGAACGAGGCGACGGCCCCGGGCACCCAAAGCAGGGGTGTATCCAAAGAGTGAAATTACAAAAATTCCATTTTATGAAATTTCAAAACTACAGTTTTTTAAATAAAAACGTATCAAAATCTTCCATGTGACAGGAAATGCCCAACAAACGTGGCATTGAAAGAGAATTCCTTTCAGTCGATGTAAAAAATGTGGTAGTGCAAACATTTTTCAAAGGGAGAGCTCATTTGAGAAAGACAGATGTATAAGTGAAAGTGTGTAACAGAATTGCTCATATGTTCTAGTTGAATGAAAGAGTTTCTTTGTTTGTTTTTTACAATATCCTTAGCTATTTTGTTTTTTTAAACATTGGCAAATTTTGCACATAAACATATGCCTTACGGTTAGGCCCACATAATAAAACAAATTATTAAAAAAACTGTCTATCGAAAGGAATCCTTTCCCAGCAAAGAATCACACACTGAAGATCTTACAGAGTATATATTTCGCCTACAAGGTAGGCGTCATCAGCTCTTATTGAAATAATTAGTTTGCATGTGCATGAGTCAGAGTACTGCATGAGTCAATTATTAAAAACGAAAACATCAAAACAAGAAGTACTCTTTGGGAATTTTTTTATTTAATTCATCCACCAGGCCCGTGGCCACGGGGGACATTCGGGTGCAGTGCCGCCCCCCAATTTTTTGTGCCACCCCAAATTATGTTATGCCCAGAAATTTTTTTATTAAAACATATGATAAAAACAAAACTCTATCCTCCCTAAAGTGTATTTCCCCCTCAAAAATATTAAAACCTGGCTATGGGCCTGGGTCCCACAACTCGGGCCTCCCATTGGCGACAGATATCAGTGTGCAGCCCGGGGTGTTACTACTCAAACGTCTAGCTTGTTGCAAGGTTGAGCGTTGGCATTAGCCCTGCGTGCAGCGACGATTTGGTTGACTCCACGGCTGGATTCAAACACGTGTAGCTGATGCGCTGCTCATTGTTTGCAGAAAAAGCTGTTTCGTTTTTTTCCAACAAAACAGGTTTTGTGCGCTTTTGATAATCATTCAAACTCGAAGTTAGCAACCGTGGACGTTTGTTTACATGTGCATGAGTCACAGAACTATTTGCGGCCACAAAGTATTTTTACGCTCTCCATTAAATATACGCACATCCAAGTTGTGTGCAGGCCCGTAGCCATGGGGGGAAAATTAGGGCCAGTCCCGCCCCGAATTTTTTTTGCTCTACCCCCTAAAAATGTATTTTGCCCTTCCCAACCTTTAAACCTGGCTATGGGCCTGGGTGTGTGCCAAATATTTGGAAATATCAAGAGCTTTGCTATTTTTTCTCGTGAAATAACTGTGTGAAATGTGCTTCAAGAGCATTTCTCATCTCACAATATGTCTAAACATTTTAATGACAGAGAAAAATGATGTACAGACTTCAAAATATTTGTCGAGGAGGGCTACGCACGCTCACTGAAAGTTCGGGCACTGTTGCCCAAAATATGTTCAATCTTCTTGAGGAGCTCAATGCAATTTCCTACAAACAAGGAGATAAAATATTGACTCCTTATCAACGCCGAAGTGACAAAAAGTTCAAACCGTCATGAGGCTAAAAGCGTTAAGTGCTTGTAATGCCAAAGTTTTGAAAACCACCCAACGAAATGCTGACTGACGTCTGCTACGATCTATTTCCTTCCAACACCACGGTGTGTCAAGCAAGCGCCTAACATTTTGAATGTTTTAAGGCAGCATCTAGAAATCTCAAGTTTTCACACAAATATTCACTTTGTTTAACACTTTAGGAGCTGGAGATTGAGCCGAAATGTGAAGAAAAAAAAGAACATTTATGTGAGGATTCAGACACTGTTGTAAGTTAAACCTTTTTAAGTTCGTAAATTGTGTTATATGAATCGGAACGCACCTAACTGCGATGCGCACATTGCTAATCTTCTTAATTCGCTGCCAATCATTTCATACTTTTTTCTGCAACCTGTTTGTTTAAGATCTTTTGGTTTGAGTTGACTCGTATCAGGCCATATCCAAGCACTGGTTCTGCAGTAGATCAACTAAAAACTTCCAGTGGTAGACTACCTCATTTGAAATTAATTCAACTAGATCCAAAATGGGCAAACTAAAGAGTTGCAGAAGACTTCATGCTGCCTGCCAGTCTCAAGTCAAATGCTCTTGTTATTTGGAGAGAGAGAGATTATATCAGACTTGGTATTTTAGCCTCTGCGTCGAGGTCGTTTCAACGCTACATCGATTTAAGTCCTCAATGACCGAGTTAAACTTCTGAACTTGCAGACAGTTGCAGTTTTGTCGCAGTCGCATTTAATTTGTGTCTTTGTTTATTTCGATGTCCAAACAGCTTTTATTATCTGAGAAAATTTTCGCAAACTAAGCCAGGGCCGCACAAGCTGATATCTTCGGAGGGGTTCTGCTAAATGATTGCGAATTACTGTTTTACCGAAGAACTAAAACGTTTTGGGCTCTTTCAAAATGTTTTCGAAAATTTCGGGGAAAGGAGAATTGCCCAGTTGTCCCCCCCGATTGCGGGCCTGAACTAAGTAGTTTGCAGCTGTTGTGCTGTACGATATAATCGCTGAGAAATATGTAAAGACAATACTCTTCACTTTCTTAATTTTTTATTTTTATTTTTTTGATTATATATATTTTTGTCAACTTCTACGCAAAACTTCCACAGTTTAATTCATAGCTCTGCACATTTGGTATAAGTTTCTGAATATGCAGTGTTCGATGATGACTTTAGCAAGTGACTCATCGACTGATTTAGATGCTACCAAGCAACGGCATTTATCTGTCAAAGACAGAAATTAAGGCCTCGTATTTTCATGTCCAAAAATTTCTCTGTATGCGCCTCAGCCTGGCTGTGATTTAAACCTACCTGCAGAAAAGTTTCGTAATCTCCGAATATGCTGCAAACTCCTTCACAGACCAACAGCATGAACACCGCATGGGTGCTGAAGTCAATTAAATATTTTATAATAACCTGTTTTTTTTAGGTCAATTCATTTTACCAATTCTTGAAGAGTAACAATATTGAGAAAACCGCAATTTTTTTGTTTCTCAAATCCAGGCGTATTTTCCATTTGCGTTGCAGTCCCGTCGCCACTGGGAGCTTTGGTGGGCTTAGCCCCCCAAACAAAGCTCCAAGCCCCCCAAACTGAAATATGAAACATTATAAATCAGTAGCTGTGTCAAATTTATAATGTCAAGCCCCTGTGCACAGACGTAAAGCCCCCCGTAAAGTTGAAAGGCTGAAGTAACAGCAGAGAAAAAACAAACTCAAGACTACAATTAAAATTTCGTAATACAAGCTCATAAATCATAACATCTTAACAAACTGACTGACGACAAGAATACTAGTGGCGACAAAAAAACTGACTCATGAAATAAGTGTTTAATTTTTGAGTAAACACTTATTTCATGAGTCAGTTTTTCGTAGTAGACATCGTAGTAGACAAGATAGCTTAGAACAACCTGAAAGCTAAAACTTTTGAAAATCGAGTCATTTGAAACAATAAATCAATCAACAATCAAATCTCTAGCCAATGTTCAGCAGCTGTTCTTGTTCAAGCAGGACGTGCAGCCCGAAGCGGAAGAGACGGAATGGTTTTCAGAAACTACCGATTGCTCGAGCTTTGAGGTGCATTTTGGAGTTTTTATACAATTTTTCCTAGAACTTCATTTTCGTTTCATTTTTTCCTTTGTCTGAAAAAACGTGCAGTCAGCGATTGCAGAAAATATAATTGTCACTCATTTTCACAAGATTCATGATGCTTTTGGCAAAAATGATGCCATCTCTCAAGCTGAACTTAATCACTCAAGCCGAAAATGTTCACGTTGTCGTTTCTTGAAGTAGATCAATGAACAATGGTTTCCTTGACTGAGAGAATGATGAATTAAAAATAACTTGCAAAACCTCACGAGAGCAAAGCGCAACATGTTTAGTTTGGATGGTCATCAACTTGAACGTGATTGGTGGCGCTAATAACGTTTTGCGCCCAGGACGAAACAGATGAAGAAATCTACGAACATATCGATAACATGGTGGAGCGCGTGCTTGAGGAGGTGAGCAACTATCCCTTGTCTAAGGTGATAAATGAACACAGCCATAGAAGTGTTTCCTGGAACTGTTGTAATTTCATATGTTGTCATGTGCCCCCTTGTGCTGGTCTTGTCTAATCGTGCGTTACGTCATTACAAAACACTGGAGAAACTATCATGAAGAAGGCCAACTGTTTTTTGTCTCGACACCGACTGTTGCACAACCGAATTCCCCAACGCAAGTCTGAATTGCATGTTATTTGTAAGTTGCAGACCAATAATTGTGCTGGGTTGTCACTAAACTGATTTTTCTCGTCATGACCTGTATTATACTTATCGTTTGTGCTTGAACTGACCACATTAAGAAAATCAACTTCCTTAGGCTGTTAACTTTAGCTTTTCAAGTCTCATTGAGTACGTCAGTGTTTTTCAACCTTTTTACTGCAGCGGAACCTTCAGCAAATGTTTGCGTTGCTCATGGAACCCAATGCAATGATCCAAGTGTCAATATTGCTACAACTGCACAGAACTGTGTTCGCGAATTTCGTTCCAGGCAATTTCGGTTTGTTTCGGGGAACCCCCGGCAGCCACTCGCGGAACCCAAAGGTTCCGCGGAACCCCGGTTGAAAAACACTGAAGTAGAAAGTCCCAAGCAATGAAATCCTTACACACATTTGTCAGACCATCAATGAACTTTTTATTTGAAAACCTGTAGTTCTGCTGACCCACCCGGGGTCTGCTGCCCCACCCGGGGTCTGCTGCCCCACCCGGGGTCTGCTG
>Ga0210059_1013278_pt1 | contig 12331 bp, 7 predicted proteins | sample Ectturendosymbi2_FD_188042 | JGI IMG/M metagenome (GOLD analysis project Ga0210059, IMG submission 188042) | Ecteinascidia turbinata endosymbiont from Florida, USA - Sample 2 (SPAdes) (version 2) | ecosystem: Host-associated > Tunicates > Ascidians > Unclassified | place: Key West, Florida...
GCGGGGTCGTGATATTCTCCGACAAATGCTGCCTCAAGTGCGGGGTCGTGATATTCTCCGACAAATGCTGCCTCAAGTGCGGGGCCGTGATATTTTTGTCATTTTTGATTTGTTCCGTAGTTAGCGTGCATGACTGTTGTCGCTGATAAGAACGACAAAGTTGCAGAAAAACAAATGTTTAACAAATTAAATCTCGCAGTGAATCCTGGAGATCTCGAATGCACCACAAACCAAACTGAAATTGAAAATGGTGTGAGGAAATGCCCTTTACGGATGATTGCTGTCCCCTTCTTCCAAGCTGTCTACATGCTGCTTGCAAATGTTTTGCTGATCAACTTATTGATTGCAATGTTCAGGTTGGTTTATTTGATTGTTTAGCTCGATCACTTCGGTTAATTTGATTGTACTATGAAATTTTGTAAAGTGGTGTAATTTTCTGCACGTTCTTCCGTTTGCATGCCTAACCTTTTCCAAGTGATAATCGTTTTGGCATTAAAATAATTTTATTGAGAAACGGTTTTTACTCCCGCTTATGGATATTTAGGAAGTGTAGTAGTTAATTTTGCGTTTCATGGCCGGCTTTGATTTCAAAACGTTGCACTTTTGCATCACCGTTTTGTGAAAGCTAAGCTCGAGTTACCATTCGTGTTTTACTTCAAAGCAGCCCTGATTTTTTACATGAAAGTGAAAGTTTTTAGTCGAACTTTGTTGATGATTTGGAAAAAAACAACATGAAAACTACAGGTGTAAATAAAAACATGGTGGACATTTCAAAAAGCAGCTGTTTTCTTCATTGGTTGTTGCGTTAATGTATCGTATGATAGTTTGCAAGACTTCGAAGTTATGCCTTGAAACGTTGTTGACATTCTTATGCAAATTGCTTGCTCAGCGCGACTCGGCATGTGAGTGATATGGATTTTTGTGAGAACGGCCAAGTATTGTTAAAAATATCTCGATAATTCAATTGTGCTTAGGTGAGAATTGACCAAAGATGTTTTTACATTTTCATTAAAGTTTTATTTGCACTACATGTAAAATATCTAAAATTGCTAAATCAAAGAAATTTGAAGTGCACCTGGGGTCAATTATAAACTAACAAATTTCTATTGTTTATGATACTCAGGAAGGTACTAATCACCATCTACTGTATTTAGTTCTCTACAACTATATATTATTTACCTCATCATGATTTTATTGCTGAAATAGATTATGTGTCCGGTGTTTTTTATCTCAATCCCAAATTTCTTATCTAACTGAAAAAAACACTGTTTATGTCGAACTTTGAAATCGTGGAAAGAACTGAACAAAATAGATCTGATGAAAGACGATGTGTTGGGGAGACTTCTTTTTTTATAAATCTGTGGAACTGACAGCAAAATAAAGTCACGCCATCACCTTTCGACTGTTAGCATTGCAGTTCAAGTTCTTGCAAAAGCATTTGTAACTAAAAACGATGTGATGTAAACCGAAACGATGTGACATCGTTAAACTCTAACAAAGGAAACACGCAGTGACTTTCGTTCAGTTCTTTTCTCTTGGATTTTACAGCTACACATTCAGCAAGGTTGTTGAAAACAATGACAACATTTGGAAATTCCAGAGGTGCCAGCTGGTAGAGGAATATTATTTGAAGCCTTGGCTTCCACACCCGTTCAGTATTGTTCATCACGTGTATCGAGCAGCTTTATACTTCCTTAGTTGTGGAACAGTTACGAAAAAAAATGACTTCAGTAAGTTTCAAACTGTGCATATATTTTCCCAGAACTATTGGAACATCGAAATCTTGCTAATACTATGGTGTTACTGTGACAAAGCATAATATTGCATTTGCAAAAACCTTTTCTATTTCTCGTTTCATTTTACACACGAAGTTTTACATTGACCTATCAATTTGACCTATCTTACATCGTGACAGCTTGAATTCCAAGTGCACTTTTCTCAAATTTTCAAACTGGAAGCTTTTCTTTTGTCAAATTAGTATGTGTCTACCAAGCCGACATTAATTGATATATGTAAACAAATAAAGAGAATTATAATTTTTGGTTCTGTTGGCTGCTTTGGAATAATTTTCAGCAAAACAAAATGAGATATTTCCATTCTTAAACGTTAATATTCACAGAGAGAGACTTTACAAAATACAGGATCAAGAAGTTGTCCATGTTCGAAAAGTTTTACACCGACTTGTATCTTAGAGAAGTGCGCAGCAGAGATAAGTCACACATCCAAAGTATTAACAGGTTTGCAAGTATTGCGTTGTTTGATCAACGATTTCCCACTTTTGAGTCGGAAAGCGTTTTTTAATTGAAGACAAATTACCGCGAGTCTGACGGATCACTTTGTTTGCATTTTTTGACAAAAACACAAACATCATCAAAGTCAAAAACATTACGCTATTTGTTACGTCTAGTAACATTAACCAGTTGTCTCGGAGGTAAACTTGTTAATTTTACTCGGGTGATAGCTAAGCATCAAGTGTTCAAACATTTGGTTTGGCTTGGAGCTTCCCAAGTATGTTTATTTGGCCGTCATTCAAGTTTCGTATTGCCGTTTTACTCTTCAGAACTGTTTGAAAATGTTTTGGAATATTATTAAACCCGGTTTCAAAACACCGATTTGACCGGTGGTCTTCCATAACGCATTCATTCAGAACTGGATAAAACGTCCAGTTGACGTGGTAGTTCTTATGTAAAAAAGGAAATACCTATCCCAAAACGCCTGAGGAACCTGTTCAGTCTTACCTACACTATAATACGAGGTGTCCAGAGAATCGAAACGCTCCAGCCCTGATGAAACTTGTGAGAAAGATCGGTATTTTTTAGCTTTGTTCAGAAACATTCTAAAATAATTTTTGTTTAATTTTTTTGTATTTGATGCAGAATCTAACACTTTCTGAAAATAAAATAAATCTTCAATGTTTCAAAACCTTATTACTGTTGCAAAAAATAACTTTCAATTTTATTTAATATGCTCTATGTGCAAGAAAAGAAATCACAAATAAAAAAACAATAAAGTTTTGACCGATTGCCAAAATGAAACGATTTGCAATTATTATACCACGCAATGCTGAAACACGGTTTAGTCTTCATGTCTCACGTGAAAAGAAAATTTGTTGCAAACAACATCATTTTGTAAATGCATATATGTGTTTGAATATATTTCATGACTAATAATATTTGCAGCGATTTTTAACTAACGTGCTACCACTTCCAACAGACAGACCGCCTTGTCAGGTCCAATCGAAGGCTCCAGCGGATTTGCTGAAACTCAAACGATCAACAATAGACTGGATAAGCTTGAGTCGACCGTAAAAAAGTCAATCACTTCTCTTGAGCGGATGTCAAAGGATATGAAAGACAACGAGAATGTTTTAAGCAGCTTACGTAAACCGAGTATGAACTGTGCGCTTGCTAAGTTTTTATGCGTAAAACATGTGTTTCGATTTATGACTGTAAGGAGCAAAATACGTATAAAAGAACACGTTTCAATGAATTGATAAAATACAGGTTTTCTTGGAAATTAAAGACATGTGATAACTTGATTGAAGTGTTTTTGCTCCATATATTTAAGAAAAAAATTACTGAAGAGACAGCAAGCACGTTGGGGCACAAAGATCTCCTACAATACCATTTACCACAGAGTCTATGTTAAATTTCTGAAATTTGAGTTTAAAACGACTGCAAGCGCTGTGTTGCTACATTGTAACAAACCCTTTCACTCCTTTATCACACTTGACATGCTGCACTTCATTGACAGAAAGTTCTCAGTGAATAAATTTATTTATTGCTTGTGCAGCACATGTGAAAGCGCTGAAGAGTCCTTACTATGACACTAAAATGGCAAGACTGCATGTACCAAACCATCTTGTGTCGTGGACGGTAGGTGCTGCTGGCGTCAGAAATGTAAGCTTCTTTGCTGTACGCATATCCCGGGGTTTTCCACCCAGCCTGTTGTAACAAATAACCTTTTAACAGAACTTGTACTCGCAGTAGAAGCATGTATGCTGTGTCACAGGTTTAAATGCTGAATTCCGATACCTAGAGCCACACTCCAACGTCACATTTACGGTCTTAAATTTACACAATGACCGCGTTATAACTGACTAATCAAAATCCTGGATTTTACAGAAATTAAACAATCATAAGCTTTGACTAAGACCTTGGCTGTTCACATGAAAACTGCAGTTTGAAAATATCGTTTGTACTCGAAAAGGTTCTTAGAACCACTTTGGGCTGTTTGTTATTTGATACAACTACTGTGGTAAATAGCTCTTCTGTTGGTACATCGATATTTTTTAGACAACTATACATCGATATTTTTTAGACAACTATACATCGATATTTTTTAGACAACTATAGCACATCTTGTATCGATTGCAAAAGAAACCATATATAATAAACGACCCTGTACATTTGCCAACTTTAATCGACTTCGTATGATCAGTAATAATAGCATTGAAAATGCGCAAAATTATGATGTAGTAACAGAATAGCATACTTGTGAATCCCCGTGTTTGACATATGTTAAGCAAGGAATTCAGACATAAAATGTGGCACCATGATAACTAAAAGTGATGCTGCGATGACAAATGGTTTTCTAATTTCGCAAACTGTGAAAAATGTGTTGAGAGGCCTTGCTTCGTTCATATCTATTCAATGTGTTTTTCTTTTTTATATGATATTCAATGCTGTCGCACGCGTTAAGTTTAAGAAAAATCCAACTTCATTGTTTCGTTTTCTGTAGATTGCATGGATTGAATACAAATCATCGAATTACACAGACGGTCGCATTTGTAACAAACCTTGGGCCGATCCAATGCTGGAAAATCAACCAAATCCTCCTCATCTTGCTTTTAACCGATACGATCTGCAATACAAAGTAGAACGGCGAAGTCACACTGGTGAATACAAGATGGTTGATGGATTACCAAGGTATAGGATAGTTAAAATGTTCACTATTAGCAGTAGTTCCGCTTTAAAGGATAACGTACTCAATATCATTTGTTTTTCAAAGGTCAAATATGGTTGGAATTTTTACTCTCACATACGGTACTGCAACGTCTACCCGCTAAATATGAAGTTATTTTCTTTACCATTTTATTATTCTTAGAAAAGCTGGTAATTTTCGCGTTAGGTGCGTCAAAATGTTTAAAATTGAATTTGGCTGATTCTGTGGCTTCCGAAATTAATATTCCCAGACTGAAAAACGATACAGCGAGATCAGAGTGTTTAAAATTTTTGATTGAAGGTTTCCCTGGCAATTTTCCCGTTATTGCATGAAAGGACTGATCCTTGACGCTTGCTTTCATCTTGCATAATTTTCTAGGACAAGAGAATATAATTTACAAAATAATGATTCAACGTCATAATAGCTTGAAAGCTTGATTTTCGCGGAAATCGAACAACCATATTGCATTCTGGCCAGGTGCGTGTAGAAGTCTTGTGATGCTCGGGGAAACTGATTGATTAGATGACCACCTGCCAAATTCTAGTATCGAGGAATGTGAGAAAAACAGTCAATCAAAATCCGTAAAATCTACTGCAGGCTATAGTTGACAAAAAACAAGCTTCAATAACATTAAATCTATGCAGCATGTGGAAGCACCCTTACAATGCAAAAAAGCATCTGGTTACAGCATTTTAATTTTTGAAATTTTTCTCTTTGGACGGCCCCCTGTCTTGAATGCCTGGGGCCGTGGCCCCGTTCGTTCCCCTTTGTGCGTCCCTGATTCTACCAGAGGTACAGGGGGAAAATGGGGCGTAACAACGCTTTTGAAATCCGTGCACACAAAAATACTCTTTTAGTAAAGAGCTTATATTTTTGAAAAAAATGTCATGTTTGTGTTAAAACATGCAGCCTTTTCAATTGAAAATCAATTTCTCATAACTCTACACATCGTCGGTATTAAAATTTTATTCCAATAGAATTATTCAAGTTTATTTGAATAAAATTACAGGATTGAAATTTCAGAGTTGCGTGTATTCAATTTCCTATTTAAGAATATGTCTGATTATTTGCATTTCCCGCCTTTGGGAGGACTAATAATTGAAAAATGTTGGTTAAAAATCTGTTTGTACTTTCGATTTCTTTTCCACTGTGAAAACACTAGTGTATTTCGCTGTGCTGTCAAACACTAGAACAAGGCAGTATTGAAAAGTTTGATTCATTTGATTTTAATTTTCTCAAAATATATTGCATAGCCTAGCAAGAAAAAGAGCTAAACAACCATCCATTTTTTAATATGAAGACTGGCTCTGTCGCAGAAATCCTCACGGGCGGACTGGTCTGGGCGGTCGAGGAGTCCTCGGTCGCTACGGTCCCAATCATGCGGCGTACTCGATAGTGACGCGATGGGAGAAAGATGATAAAGGAAACAAACTGGAAATTGATGGAAAGTTGGCTCTGGAGTGTGCTGCTATCGAAAGAAAGGACACTGGTGATTGGGCAATACCAGGGGTAAGCCGGACTGGCAGCTGGAAAGTGTCACTAATCTAAGTGTCTTTAAATCATAAATAGGTGAGAATTTGTATGTGCTGCTTGTCTGATTCCTTTCATAACAGTGCTTCACTATTTTTAGAAAATAGGCTTTTGTTCACTTTTTGTTAACAAACGCCTACTCTTAACTTGCATCTTACGAAACTGGTTCATGGAGTTAAAAACTCTAAGGACAATCTTATTTAAAAAGATTTTTTCATGACAGTCTTTTAGTTTTTCAAGGCATTTCACCCTTTACACTTTCCATTAGATTTTTTTCTCTTTTTAGCAATGTTTACATTATATATTTTCCATCCGTAACAGCAAACTGTTACCTGTGTCGCAACAACCTGTTGTCCTTGCCTGGAGTTTTTTCAATCTGATTGTGACGAACAAAGGGCTTTACCAGTAACTGCGCGTGTTTAATGTAGTCACTAGTCTTAGTCATGATATTACTTTTCTGTTACCAAGGTACACCTAGTACCGTTTGGCCAAACACTGAGTTTTAAAATATTTAAAAATGTTTCAGAAGAGCTGTTCAAACCCTCTAAAGATGTGGAAAGTCTTCTAGTTTCGATGAAAAAAGATAGGGAAGTTTTGGATTTGATTTTTTTGGGTGACGTCACAAAAGGGGTGGGGTTTAGGCTCTTAATTCAGAGTGCATTTTGTGCAGCCCAAGAATTTTCTTCAAGAATAAAATTTTCTTGTCAATATTTCGGCTTAATTTGGTGGGATGTTGTGAGAAACCCAAAAAGGCCTTTTCTGCAACTTTGGTGGGGTTCGTGAGTGTTTACTGGCAAAAAAGTGACTTGAACCACATAAAAAACAAAATCTTTGGATATTGCTCCGTTTGTCACCCCACCAAACATTTTTCAACATTTTTGATCATCATTGCAAAGGCAAGGTCCTTACCGACATTTTAATGCAAAAAGTTTATTTCCAACGTGTTTGGTTTGAGCTCTGCGGCTTTTTGAATGGAAGCAACTGGTTTTCATAGCCTACGTGAAAAACGGGTCTTCCCCCAAAACGACATCACAGTGACGTTGCAGGTGCGCGCGACCTACCGCAAAAGATGCGTTGCTGTCTTACGGATCCGCGGATGTCTTCACTGCCTCTCTAGCCCAACCCGTTCGCGAGTTATTGCCTTTCATAACTTTGAGGGCTAAGGGATTAAGTGATAATTATTTATTTTGTGGTTTTTAGGTCATAACATCCTAACCATAAACGCTAAAAGGCCGATCAAGGGCTCTAAAGATGCGGATTTTCGCTTAGCTTATTTTAAAAAGAGACAAAAAATTACCCCTTGGAGCTGGGGCCCAGGGCCCAATGACATAAGCCAAAAAAACCTAAACCTACTCCTAATAGGATGTCACTCACAAAAACCTCCGATCCAAAACTTTCCATTTTTGTAGTCGAAGCTAGAAGACTTTTCAAGTCTTTTGAGGGTTTGAACAGCTCTCTAGCTCAATCGGCTGGCGAATTATTACATTTGGCCGAAATTCCCGAATATACCTTTTGTGGGATTTTGTTTTTTACCAAAAATTTGTTTTTTGATCCATAATTTTGGAACCAAAAACGCTAGAAATCCGATCAAGTGCTTTAACGACTCGGATTATAGCTTAGTTTCCAAAAAATTTGAGCCAAATATTGGCTCGTTGGGTTGGCGCCCAGGATCCGGTGACCTCGGCCACAAATTTATGAACCTACTCCAATTGTGACGTTACCCACAAAAAAAACAAAATCCAAAACTTTCTAATTTTCTATCTAAACAATAAGACTTTCCTCATCTATAGAAGGTTTGATGAGTTCTCTAGCTCAACCGGTCGGCAAGCTATGACCGGACAAAGTCACTGGCACATAAGTGGCTTTGCGTTCCTGAAAAGAGTATACCATACGATACAATCATGTTTTTCTTCGGAAACAGTAAAATTAATGCCATGTAGGCTTTTTGCATCTGTGTGTTTTTGCAGGGCATGGTTAATCCAGGTGAAAAATTCAAAACAACTTTGAAGAGGAAATTTTTCGAAGAAGCAGCTGTGGATCTAAAAAGCGATGATGCTGTTGGTTTAAGGTTGGAAAACTTCTTGTCGAAAGGTGGTATCGAGGTGCGTTGATTATAAATTCGGGAAATATCTCTGCTGCTGGGGTGAAAATATTTCAGCTGAAAAAGATTCATGACAGATCCCAAGTACCACGCATCCATGTTAAATCGTTCATTGCCCAACGCCGTTTCACTTGTACATAAAGCAAGTTTGACCACGAGTGAATTCCATGGGACTTTCTCGAGTAAGGTTGCTGGTTTTAATCTCTATCAAAGACCAGTGGACTGGTATTACTGTAATTACTATGCAGCAAAAATCTGGACTGAAAACGTTGTTTTGAACCTATGCTACGAGGGCCGAAGGCGGCTTTTGAAACGTTTTCCCAGTAACGATTTTTGAACTGTAGGATTTCTTTTGCAGCAGCACATTTGCACCACGAAACATGAAAGCAATATTTAGCCAGTAAATTTTTTCGCAGAAGAATTATAACGAGTAGAAAGAATTACAGTATTTATTGGACGCAATTGCAGTTAACGCTTTCAGTCAGAAGAATTTTTTTTTATTTTGTTTTGACTCGCTAGGTCACCATGGTTACAACCAGGAAAATGCAAACTGACGTTATGGTCCCTCACAACTCTTTAAGAAATACACACTTTGGGCGGAAAATGAGCAGAACATGTGTTTGTTAAGAATTTTGACATTCTGGTTTTGTTTTTCAGTAACGCAAGACTATCTTGTTGAATAGAAATACATATTTTTGTCTTTTGCAGCTGAGCGTTATCCTGTATGGTTATTTCAAGACATCCCAGCCTCAAAAAGTAGATTTTAAGCGCTATTGTAAAGACAGCTTTCATTTATTTGAATAATGAAAAAACGATTTCTACCAATAAGAATACTGAAATATGACGAAGCTATATAACGATACTCTATTTTAAGCATAGTGTTTAATTATCCTGACTAATTTTAATTGTCAGTTGTTAAACGCATTCACTCGTTTAGTATTAGTGAACTGCCCAATCTCTTTGATAACTGCTTTTCTGATATTGCACCAGTCCATAAATATCCAACAAGGCTTACTTTTTTGTAAAAATATCACTTACCCAGAATGAAAACATTTGTGGGTCAGCTTTCCTTAAGCTATGTTGGTCCATAAATTTGGTCTGATGAAGTTGGAATCTCTCTCGCTTTATTAATTTGTGAAACAATACAAAAACGTCCTGCCTTCTTGCCAACATCTCTGTTGATTTTCCGTTAAAATGCTTGTCACTTTTCTGTAATTTTGTTTCAGTGCCCTCTTTTCCCTTATGTTTTTTTACTTCTCTAGTGGCTCACCCCACCGTGCATAGACATCCTTTTTCCTCTGTTTTGTTGTTGTTGTTTTTTTTACTTTTTTATCTGACGTTGATTCGAGGCATTTTGTTACTTTTTTATAACATGTCTTCAATTAAAAATTGATTTGTGCTGGCAACAGGGATGGCTAAGTATTTGACCCATAAAGATTTTTGCCAACCCTCTGTGATTAACTTATGCTACAGATCGCATCGATTTTCCAAAACTGAAGTTAGTGATACTTTTACATTTTCATCAGCATGCAATTACTTTCTGCTCTTTTCCTCTTATTGCATTAGTGTAATTTATTGATTTGAGTCACAAAAGTGCACCATGAAGCTTTTCAAATCATAACAACCCATAATAAACCATAAACATCAGCCTTCTTAAATCATAACAAGCCATCTGGAAATGTTGTCTGGATTGCATTCCCGGAGTTACTTTGGAAAACGTCCAGAAGGAAATATTTGATCCTTTAATCATTATCGAGTTTTGCTCTGAAGTGAAAAGATATTCATTTTAACTTCATGTCGCTCAGAGAAGCGACTTTATACTCCTTCAAATTATATCCGTGTGAATTCCGGATCAACCTGCTGTATGACTCTCTGAAGAGATATATTTGAGTTCATTCTAATACAAAACCGGGTACCATCCTCACCCAAGTTTTCTCCACTTTTCCGGTGCCTTTATCTCACCTCACCATTATCGTTTTCCTATTTGTTGCCGTGACAATCAAGGTCATTCTTCGTAGTGAACTTCAGCAATGTTTACAGGTTCATGCGTAACTTCCTGTTGCATTTGCATTAAACAGTCGTTTTCATCAGCTTTGATGTGTTAAATTGTCATGAACTAGCAATCCTTTCAATTTTTCGAACATTTTGTATTCTAAACGCTGGTAGCTTCCAGAAAATTGACTTTTGTTGACACAGGCTGCGATGAGCAATATGAAACAGACATTTTTCATGATATTTTTCTCTTATTTGCTGCAAGTCATCAGATTCATTCTGAGCAATCTTGTTTTAAAATATTTTGGGAAAGCGTTTGTTTTTTTAATTTAACTTTATTATTTGCTTTCATCTGGAAAAATCATCTTTGATGCAGTAATGGCGCGTTCATGTTTTTGATTTTTTCAGATCCACAGAGGTTATTGCGATGATGAACGCAACACGGACAACAGCTGGATTGAAACTATCGCTTGCAATTTCCATGACGACACAGGAGAGATACTTGACAAAATAAATTTGAAGGCAGGAAAGCAGTTTAAGTTGACAAAATGGATTCCTACTGCATTTGCAATTTCACATTTCATTTGGCGTGAAATGACAGTTATGCTAAGAAATAGGTGCTAGAAATTATCACAAAACATATTCTGCAGCACATAACTGATTTTTAACAACAGGTTTTCGAAAATAAAAATCAGGGAGTTACTTTACAAAATTCGAGAAGTCGCTTTTGTCTTATCAAAACGTTTGTATGGCAAAGATCGACTTAGGTTTCTGCAAGTTTGAGGAGCATTAGATCTAAAACAATCGAAAGGGCTTAGGAACAGGGGTGTAGCAGCATAAGCGCAATTTTGTTGTAAAATGTGAGGGGAACAGCTTGGTGTGAAACCAATATATTACGAAACCTAAAGGGAAGAATGTGGTGGGACATGGGATATTATGTCCCCACTGTCTGCAAAAGTGGAGGGACGCGTCCCCCGTGTCCCCCACCTAATTGCGCCCATGTGTAGCAGCATAGCTTGCCGTCCCTGGACTTCGGCGATTCTGCTGCACCTCCATCCTCGGAATCCAGTGTAGCATAACTACGCTGGTCATCATCAATACTAAAATATTTTTATGAACGTTGCTGTTATACATGCTGATGAGATAAGAATGTCATTACAATAAGTACGTTTCAACCGGCTTCCTAACGTTTTGCAAAGCACGACGTGTAATAGAAGCTTAGCGAACGAATCACTGGGTAACAAATTTTTGGTCTTGTTTTTTTTATTTTTATTTTTTGGTGTTTCTTGATGCTTTTTGGTGCGCTGAGTCCGAAAATGACGTTAGTTTTTTTGTAATGTCAGCTGTTTTTCTGTAACTTGAAAATTCCTGAACTTTGGAAATGACATAATTTTCCTGGGATGCAATATGCTTTAGATAAACTTCAACAAGTTTTTATGAAAACGCAACTTTACATGTCAGTTTGTTTAATCAAAATCCTAACAGACACCAAAGAATCACTTGGTACTGTTATCTAATCCTCCCTCGCCCCTACTGCCGTGTGAGCCAGCTGGTGGCGAGATCTGAGAGGTAGATTTCGAACGTGTTATAACCATGATACTCAATACTTCTTACTTAACTTTCTTGGTTTTACTCTATTCTTCAACTAGCCGCTACCCCCACCCCGCTATCCGCTCTACCCCTTGTGAGGTCCATCCCGGCGCGGGTGGGACCTTTTTAAATATATTATTTTTATCTACAGGTACACATAAAATAAGCCTACAA
>Ga0210059_1013279_pt1 | contig 12331 bp, 8 predicted proteins | sample Ectturendosymbi2_FD_188042 | JGI IMG/M metagenome (GOLD analysis project Ga0210059, IMG submission 188042) | Ecteinascidia turbinata endosymbiont from Florida, USA - Sample 2 (SPAdes) (version 2) | ecosystem: Host-associated > Tunicates > Ascidians > Unclassified | place: Key West, Florida...
ACCTGTGACGTCACAGGTGGGCGCGACCTACCTTAAATGTGCGGTGCTGTCTTACGGATCCAATGAAACCTTCAGTGACTCTTTTGCTCAGGGGTTCCCAACCTGGGGTGCATGTGCCCCCAGGGGTACATTTCCCTATCTGAAGGGTACATTTAAGGTTGGCAATAGAAGAGAAATGTATATTTCTATGTTATTTATTTCCAACTATTTATACATATATCAACGAATATTATTTTCAAAAATCATTATCTGCTCATTGTTAAATATATCCGTGGATGATCATGACCAAATATTTTGTCAAAAGAAATTTTAGGAGTACTGTTCATCTGCCGAAATGCTTTAGGGGTACATGCTTATCTGGTGAAATGCTGAAGGGGTACATATTCATCTGTCGGAATGCTGAAGGGGTAATATGGCAAAAAAAACGGTTGGGAACCCCTGCTCTAGCTCATGGTCGATCATAGCTTCTTACGCCAAATTTTGGCGTGTGCGGGACTTACAGGTTTCGTCTACTCATTCAGGGGTGGAAAACAAACAAAAAACACAAATAAATTTCAGAGAAGTGATGGCGGCAGTGGTGTAGCAAGGATAGGTACCGTTTGGGGCCGACCATAAAAATGCCGTCCTTCCCCCCCTCAAATTTGCTTACAAGTATTTAAAATGAAAGAAGATCAGGTTTTGTGCTTATAAAGGAATAACCAAAAACGCACAAACTAAAATGGGTCTTGATTTTGATTGTCGATAATATGAGCAGTGTTCCCTCTAAGGTGCGCAACTGCGCAATTGCGCAGTACCACTAAACCATTTGCGTAGTGAAATCTCATTCTCACGCTCTTGCAACATTACAAATCTCATATCTTATACATGTCGCAAAGACCTTTTACAGCTTGAAACTCTTCACTAATTGCGTGTCAGCATTGTTGCACATTTCCATGCGCAGTAAATCAAACATTTGCTCAGTGTAGTATAATTGTCTTAGAGGGAACACTGAGCTACGTCTTGTTTATTCTGCTTGTCGCCACCTTCATCGTCATTAGGCTACTCTTCCTAATTTTTCTGGTTTCTTTACATATGCATATATGGAGCCCGCACAATTCGTAAAATTTTATCCTTGTTGGCTTTTAGTCTCCGGTAAGCCGCGCCACTTGGCTTTAACGGTTCACTCCAGGATTTCTCAACTTGTGGGCCACGAAAGAATTTTTGACAGGTCATGTCCAGGTATTATTGAAATTCAGTACATTTGACAAGTTGAACCTTGTAACAAAAACGTAGGTAACTCATCTCATGAGCTGTGCACGACATAATCAGTGGCGTAGCTAGAGTGTTGGCTGCCCGGGGCGGCCCTTGAGTTTGGCGCCCCCGAAGCCCATAAAAATACATATTGCGCAGTGACTGATTCCCTTTAAGTCCCGCACGGGCCACTTTTTTGACCCGACTTTTCACATTCTTACAACTCCATAACTCGCCAGCCGATTCAGCTTGAGAGCTGTTCACAGCATCTACGGATTCAGCAAGTCTTCTAGTTGAGATTGAAAAAAAATTTTTTCGTTTTGGGTTTGGGGTTTTATGAGGATGACGTCACAATGAGGGCATGTTTTCGCGACTTTTGAGCCAAATTTACCTGGCCCTGGGCGCCTTCCCTTTGAGTCATATTTTTGTCTCAAGTTTGTTTTGGAAACTAGGCTGTGATCAGTATCTTCAGAACCCTTCAGTGGCTTCTAGCATATCTGAAGCCAAAGTTATGGGCCAAAAAACAAAAATTGGTAAGAAGTTCTACAACCACAAATGCTAACCTGGGGTGGACTACACCTATCTTCTAAATGGCTATCACTCACCAGCAGATTGAGCAAGAAAGTTGTTCAAACCCTCAAAAGACTCGTGAAGTCTTGTAGTTGAGACTGAAAAAATTTTTTCAGTGTGGGTTGTCGGCATTTTCGGCCATTTGTACATAACCACAGGATGTTTTGACATCTTTTCACAGGTCTGCCAAAACATTCAATAACGTCAACATCCCGTGGGAGTTCAACAATCGAGCCGATTCCGTGACTCAAAGCTTTACTAGATTTAAATGGATTCTAGGCTACAGTACGAGTCTTTGGAGGGTTTGATTGACATTCTAGCGTTTCTGGTTCAAAAATTATGGCAAAATAAGCAGAAATTAATATAGGGAAATCTCCACTAATCCCCTAGGGGTTTGTACAAGATTGGTGGTCTTTTGGCCATAACTTTGGCACCAGAAACGCTAAGAAATCGATCAAGGGCCCAAAAGACTCAAATTACAGCCTAGAATCCAAATAAACTTTGAGCCACAATATCGACTCAATGTCAAGGTTATGACGTCATAAAAGAAAAACCAAGAAAAAGCAAAGTATACCCAAACCCTGACGAAATCCACTGAATATCCGAAACTCAAACCTTTTTTTCAGTCTAAACTACAAGGCTTTACGAGTCTTTTGAGGGTTTGAACAGCTCAATAGCATAAGCTGCTGTCGATTTATTACTAGCTGAACAAGCTGTTAGTGAGAGACTCATGCTTTTTCTGCAAGTTTTGGATATTTGTGCAAAATGTTTTTTTAGCCATAATTCTGGTTCCAGACATGCTAGAAGGTCAATAAAGGGCTCTAAAGACGGGGATGATCACCTATTTTCCAAACAAGTTTTGATACAAAATGGCTCATTGGATTGGCGCCCAGGACCAGGTAAAGTTGGTCAAAAACGCAAAAACATGCCCTCATTGTTACGTCACCAACAGAAAACCCCAAACCCAAATCGAAAAAATTTTTTTTTCAATATCAACTAGAAGACTTGCTGAATCCGTGAATGGTTTGAACGGCTTTCAAGCTCAATCGGCTGGCGAGTTATAGTGTTGCAAAAAAGTGACACATGCTGGACAGAAAGGGTTAAAGCTTTGTAATATTAACTAGTTTGTGCACCATTATAATATTACAGTAATCTCACATGCTCAAATATGGCATGCTTTAAATACACACCAAGAAACTCAAACATTGTAAGTATCAGTTAAACAAAAAGCAAAAATGATATATGGGGAAAAATAGTAAAAAAAGTGTAAAAATTAGGACGATCTTTATTTCTGAAATGAAAACTACAACTTTCTACACAGTAACTTTTCTTGCCTTTTTGTTGGGAAATTCTTCAATGGCAATGTCTAAATTTATTTCATTTGTCAATTGTTGCTCTATAGACAGTGTGTCAAGATTTCTCAACCTCACGGTGCTCATACTAGATTTTAAAACAATGCTTGATCAGTCTTAGTTTCGAAAAGCTCCTCTCACAGATGGCAACACTAACGGCAATTGTGAGGAAAATCCGCAGCATATTTACTATATTTGGAACAGAGTTCCCAAGGTTATACTTTTGAATAAACTGCAAAAGTTCAAGGGAGCCTTCTTTTTCTACTGTGAACTGTACATCGGCAACATCGTATAACTGTGATGCAGCAATAACGTTCTTCTTAATTGCACAACAATGAACAAGCAACGCAATAACTATCAATATTTCTTTTTCGGCTATTAGCTGCACTCAACCTCCCGCGTAACTAATTGGCCTACTAGGAATATGAATGCAGCACGGTGATCTAAAAACTTTCATAATGACACATCAAGGCTCTAAAGCAAGAAATCATTTTCCCTAAAAAAAACGAGAACCCTTACGGAACCCTTAAAACTCATGCAACCCCACCACATGTTTTGCGCAACACTAGGGTTCCGCGGAAACCACGTTGAAGAATACTGAGCTAGATTATATTTCTACACACACACGGAAATCTATTTTGACAAGCACAAATCCAGCTACACATTTATTAGATTTGCGCAGAAATGTTTTTTTCGACCAAACAAAGCTATTTTACGCGCAGGTGCAAAACTTGCAAAAGCTTAGAGCTTACCGTAGCCACACGTTTGCCCACAGTCATCTGCCATACTCCTAAGTTTTACAACGTCATATATGGACTACCATCAAACATCAAGAACGACCCAACACTCGATCAATCAACCGTGTAATAAATCAGTAAAATTTGACATCAAGTGAATCGATAAGCGCGATGAGAACCGTCTTGCAGCATCAGGTAAAAAAGTCTATTGATGAAACATCCCTGGTACACAACTGTTTATTATTTGGCTAAGATAATATTGCCATAGTTTAAATTACTCAAAATCAAAAACGTCCTTCAACTGCGAGTGGCGTCCCGACATTAAAACCAATTTTATTTCAATACAGCCTGTACACAGGTTTATAGCCTACAGCATAACCCACAGTGCCACCCCCATAAAAGTTCCACCAGGGGCGGACCGGCCCCCAGCCCACCCTTAGCTACGCCACTGCAAACATGGGTCACAAAGGGTCAAAACATGGGTCGCGCCGAGGCGATCTAAACTTAGGTTGTATATTTTCACCGTTACCACTGCTTGTCTTTGTCTGTCTGTAGTGTAGAAACTTGAGAAAACAGTAGATTGCTAACAGTGAGAACGAACTTTGTAAATTACTCCTAAAAATCATCCATACAATGATTATTTTTATCATAGGTTGTTTGCGGCATGTGTGGCGAGCCGTTCAGCTAATTGAGATTTGGGTCGCGGTCAAAAACGTTTGGGAACCACTGCTGTAGAACGTAGTGGTAATGCTACAACTATTTATTCTTCTAAAATGTCCTACAGCCAATGAAGAATTTTAAATTTCATGCTTATTTAATAACTTGGTTTTTTTAGCCGGTTTTACATTTTTAAGACATGGTTTGGCTTTTTCTCTCAAGAGATGTCTGGCAAACCTGCTCTAACGAACGTCTATTCTTTACATTATACCCTAAGCTGCAGAGGTGATCACAGTCACTTTTTTTGACTTCTGCTCCTGTTCCTAAAAAAGTGACTCCAGCTCCTGCTCCTGCTCCAGAGCTCATTGGAAATTTACACTCCGAATCCTGTTTACACTCCGAAAGCCTGAAAGCAGAGTCTATTTTGCCACATGAGGTAAAATAACTGCTTGAACTATTTTGCCTTTAGCCAATATGGATGAGTATTGCCATGCTTTTAGTGCTGGCAAGCAGGTAGTGGTTTCTTGTCTGTGTTGGTCAACTGCAGTCTTTCCCTAACTTTAAATCCTAACTCATTTTGTATTTGTGTATTGTAAATCTCATTTTGCCTCATGAGGCAAATTATGCACTAGGCTACCAAACTTGAAACCAAAAAATAGAATAATAAGTTGTTCTCATGTGAACCAAATTTCATTTAACTGTTTCAGCTCTGACCGGAAGTAAGTCTTATTTAACTTCTATATTTAACTCTTTGTGATTTAGGCACAAGCACAATGAAACAAGAACAAGACAACTACTACTATCTTTTTACTTTGGCCTCTACAAATAAAGCCACGTTGGCTACATTGAAAACACTTCATACCACTTTATTCACACAATTAATCTATTTCTCTTATTGTATTTGAACTTGCAAGATGATAATGGCATGTTTAGGAATAGCCTGAACTGCATTTCTGCTAGCTTGCCTGAAACTGCACTGCTGTTGGCGTTGCTGCATTGTAAAGATACATATTACATGCATTGTTGTCGTTGTCTTCTACATTTCACATAAACTAACAAATTGTGAATACTGCTCAAAACACGACCCAGCAAAAAGGTAAAAACTTCCAGTAGCTGACGTCCTGTGATACAGCAGTTGAGCATAAGCTATGCTCGAGTCAGATCAGAACATAGACCGCCAGTCTGCCACCCTCCCTCACCCTAAATAGCCTGAACCAGAGGTGATCACGGAGCCAGAGTGGACTCCGGCCGGAGTTTGCATGTTAGGCTGGAGCAGGAGCCGGAGTCAATATTTTGTGTTCGAGCCGGAGCAGGAGCCGGAGTCAACATTAAGGTCTGTGCAGGAGCCAACAGAAATTTTTAAGAGACCTAATTTCTGTAATGATGCTTGTTGTCAAACAGAATGGAATTAATTTTAGACGTGTTTTCTGATCAGTGTCGTCATATATCACGAAAGTGTGGCACTGGGTGGGAGTGCCAAGCATTACACCGCTAATGATGGTTTCAAAGTTATGGCCTGTGCAAAATACAGTGTGTAAGTGACAATGCAGTTTGCGAATTTCGAAATCCATGCCGTAACTATGAGAATGTTTGGCTAATGATGTGTGCAATGACACAAGACACATGACAAAAAAACAATGGCTGACAAAACAGATTATAGAGAAGTAACAGTGCGCCGAAATAACCTATACACTGTTGACCGTACTGTAGGCCTAGTGGCAGGATTTGACCATGATGTTAGAAGTAATGTGCAGTAGTACAAAATACAATGTTTATTCACATTGTCACTTGTGCAGTATTCTAGTCTTGCCATTGCTTGCATAGGCTAACCTCTGCTCACATATTGGAACCATACTGAACAAAGTTGAATGTTTGCCCTGACAGTTGCAGCTTTGAAGATAACCTATATTGTTTGCATCGCTGTTGCCTATGATTATAAATTTGAAAGGGGTTGTAGCCTAAGTTATATGTAATGTAAATGTTCATGTTGTTAATATTTTTTGTATGATTTGCTTGCACATTCATGTTAATTGCTCAGTTTGGCATAGTCATAGTTCAGAGTTTTATCTGAGCACATGATGATGAGGTTAAAGTACGATTCAATATTTGTGAAAAGACGATCAGATCCTGTCCTCGGAGGTTTAAAATGAGACTTTTGCAAAAATTGCAAATTAACACTCACTTCAAATACTTGTCATCTATATTGAAGCTTGAACTACTAACTAAACTAGTGTTTCAGTGGTTTCCACTTCATAATGTTTTTACAGTAGAACCTATACTTTTAAGGTGTACACTGTACAGTATATTTGATAAGCAGCCTCTATTGTGCCTCATGAGACAAAAACAGTTATGAAGTTATTTTGTCAGAAGCTGTACACATTTGTTTGAAGTGATCACATGACAAGTTTGGAATGCATCACCCACATAGCTGACCATAAAGTCCAATTAAAGAGGGCAAGCTTTTAGTGGCTGTTTGTCTGCGTTGTGTAAAGAATAGGCTAAACCATAGCTTGAAACCTCAACATGTTGTGCCTCTCTGTTTTGTGCTAGTCACGTGACCATTTCAACCATTTGTGTTCTATCAAAGGCAAAATAGCCATGACATATATTTTGCATCATGAGGCAAAATAGACAGTATCTTTTTCACATGAGCTACTTGGAAATTTTCGGAGTGTTAACAGGAGTCAGAGTTGATTTTTCAAAAATTTTTGGAGTCGGAGCAGGAGCAGGAGTCTTAAAGCGTGAAGCAGGAGCGGAGCCGGAGTCTGAAAAATATGACTCCGCTCATCTCTGGCCTGAACTAATGATTGACCAATTTATCCAAGAGAATAGAGCGAATATATTAATCTACCAATTAGCCTTTCAGAGAAAGTTTAAATTTAATAAAATCAATTGTCTGACTCCTATAAAAACTGAAATTCTCACTCCTGCTCCTGCTCCGGGTCCGGTTTTCATTCAAAAATCCGACTCCAGGTCCTGCTCCGGTTTCGGCAAAAATCGGAGACTCCTTCCAGAGTCCACTACGGCTTCGTGATCAGCTCTGCTAAGCTGCAGAGATGAGCAGGGATCAGGACTGGATCGGACTGTAATTATTTTGAAAATTGGCGTATCAGGCTAGAACTGACTGAGAAACTGTTCGTTGTTTTAATGTCATTATTCTAACCATGTCAAAATTTTAGTTATAGTCTCATTTTACAAATTTGATAATAATAGTGTAGCCTATATTTTGCCATCAATGACAATAGCCCTGCTGGGACTATTTTGCTATTCGAACTGTATCAACCTCTGTCCGCATATAACGTTGAACTCGTATTACTATAGTAGTGTTGCGATCGGAAATCCCGAGCGGCATATGCGCAAAGCTTCCCACCGTGGCAGCAAGCAACAATAGAGATCACCCGACGAGATCACTCTATTATTGCTTGTTCGCGCCACATACATATATTTTTGTTCTTCACGCACATCCCCTTCGTGGTGAATCATACAATCAACGCAACACCACCGGAGAGGTTGCAACAGTAGCAAGATGAACGTAGTCGAGTGTTTCATGTCAATGCCTGTTGTGTGAGTGTTTAGTGCGTGGTTCTAATCTCAGCATTTGCTTTGGCTTAGGTAGTAGGGATTACACCGGCAATGGGAGCGCTTTTATGTACTTTTTCAAAACGTTTCGGGTTTAAGGATATTGTTTAGGGCAGCTGTGTCCAAGGGAAATGCCTTTAGGCCCAAAATTATGTCACTAACTTCGTGCGGGCCGCACACTGAATGACTTAATTTCATTTTACAGTAGGAAATCAAAGTGTAGCAAGCAACGACCATTTGAATACTACTTGCAACAATAACGACTGTATGGTACTTATTCCTAATCTGTGATGCTATAAGCAAGATTAGTGCTACTGGAACAATAAAAAGATATATACCGTAAACCTCGGTTAATCCGGATTCGGTTAATCCAGATCTTGGCCAAAACCGGATAAAACTGGTGGTACGAATGATTTCTAACGTTTTTCTTTGTAAAAATCTTCGGTTTATCTGGATTTTTAAAGCGGATCTTCGCCAATACCGGATAAAGTCTGCTCTTTTCACATCTCGTAATCCGGATTTTGTCTCTAGGAAAGATTCGGCAGCTTTCAGACGCAACGTATGCATGCTCACGATCACCAACGAGCGTTTAGAATTACAATAACAAAGGCCGCAACTGCATGCAACATTCGACTAATTGTAGAGACGATTATTGCGTCACGACACGGGCATGACTTACGTTGAACTGTCATAACGCTCAAGGAACGCCGCCACACTACGGTTTCAGTCTATTAAATCAGTGTTGAGTGTGCGTGTGTAGAGCATTATCCCTGAGTGCATTGTACTCGGTAACATGTCTGGAGGGAATTACCTTCCAAATAGAGTGACTGCTTAATGAATCAGTCGCAGAAATCTCTGCGTCAGTCCAAAATCCCAGATTTCTTCACAGCCAAATAGGGGAAGGTGAGGCACAGTAGGACTAATGGCACGGTCATCTTTTTTGATTTATTCAAGAAGGTGAAAACGTTGAACTTTAAAATTACCATGGTGATTTAATCTCATACCAGCCGTAGTAGTACAGTGAATTTTTCCTTGATAGGCAGCCGTTGTTACGAGTTAGAGAGAAAGTTGTGTTTCTGCTACCCAAATGTAATTTATAAAATCGCATTTAGATTTGAGTTTTGGCCACTTTAATCAACATCTTCTGTTCTGAGTTTTTGTGACATTGTAGTCAGGGCAGTGCAACATTATTTAATAATACCAGATTTTAAAATGTTTTTAAGTTGAGTTGGTACTTCTTCATTTTATTTTTTAAGTATGCATGGGGCACATCTGACAAAAATGGGGCACACTCGACACATTGCCACTAGGTAAGTCTAAACTAGGTAAAGCTTGAGGGGTTATATCGGAATGCAGTACGGAATACTTCTAATCTTTGAGCATTTTTAGGTTTATTATGTACTTAGAGGCACATTATATTTCTATGGTAAGGCATGAATTTCAGCATACTGCATTGGTTTCATAGAATGTTTGGTAATCATACAAATTTGTTTTGCCGTACAGTGATACTGGGTAATTAGAATGTGAAAAAAGTGGAGAGGCAGTCAGAAAGTGCCTACTTTACATGGGATATCATGTGAACATTATGCAATGCATGCAACGCAACTTTTTTTGACCGGTCAGGTGTACTCCATGCTCATGTCGAGTCGAGTGTGACTCGACAGAAAAAGCATCCTTTTTAAATTGATTGTAAAATTCTTTCTGAAGGGCGTTGTTTTCATGTTTTGGCATGATATTGTGTATACAGAGTTGCTTTATTTTGTTACAAATTTTGAGCTTGTTTGGACTTGAAATAAAGTAGCAATGGTTGAAAATGCAAAAAAGTGTCGACTGTACCCCACCTTCCCCTAATCTAAGCTTATGAACTTGAGATTGTTCATAACTGCCTGGATATGGCGGTTACTAGTGTGATGTACCATTGTAACTACATCAATAAATTCGTTTTGCTTCTGCGAAAGTCTGCTGTTGGGTCGTAAATGTGTTCAATTTAAATAATTTTCACCCATATCTCAATACTTAGATGACTTCAGGCTAGAAACAACCATTTTCGGTTAATCCAGATCTTCACCTAAACCGGATAAAATCGTCAGTCAAATCGAATCCGGATTAACCGAGGTTTACTGTAGAGAAATCAATTTAGTGCAGAGGAACGCGTGATTAGAAATCAGAAAACTAGAAATCGGCTTTGCACCGACATGTCAGTGGACACGTGGAAATCTTCCATTAGGCTACGTAGCAAATGAGAAACAAGCACAAAGGGCTATCGCATCAAAAATGTCGAATTTAGGACTATCAAAATGAACGCAAGGCACCATTGTATTGTACATACACAATGATAAAAGCTTACAGGGTTGCGCAAAACCTCTGACCGGGCCGCATTCAGCCCGCAGGCTGGACATAGCTGGTTTAGGATATACGTTTCGGTATCGGTCTTAAGGCAGTGGTTCCCAACCGGTGGGTCGCGAAGGAGTGGCCTTGGGGTCGCGAACAGCAGCCTCAACAGTTTGCTAAGTCTCAAATTTTTAGAACTGCGCATATCAACATATTGTGTTACATCAGCAAAACCGAAACACAGACAGATTTTTGTGAAGTTCACATTGTTACAATAATAATTCCTGTCTGGTTTCTATTATAGCAGTTTCAATCGACCCTATTGTAGAAACGCGCCAACTCCAGAAAAAGTAAGCTCTGACCAACGATGGTGAGATTACGTCAGCGTCGTAACATTTGTCCTGGTGTGAATACTTGCCAGCTGAAATTCCAACAAAGCACAACCGATGTTTTTATCGTTATAGTTCCGTATTACATTCTTTAATTTGTATTCGTTATGGTTCAGGCTTATGATAGCAGCGCAAGCGTATGATTGACAGATGGCGGGGTCTTAACAGCAGGCTTAAAAGTGATAGTGATGTGCATAAATGTTCAAAGCAAATTCCTAACATAGTGTACTGTAATTTACAGTTGATACGCATCAAACAAACTGTTGGATCCTAAAGATTAAATAAGATAATGCTCTCGCATTTCCTGCCATCGGAACTCGACGTAACGATCGTGTATTCACTTTCTGAATGAAATGGTTATGTTATTCATGTCTGAGTGTATTTGCAACAGCGAAATCATATCTCAGCATGTGACTTGTTCTCTGAAAACTCCTTGAAGCATTCCGGTGTTCTGTGGAGCAATCATACTCAAACCTAACTATGCTCTTCTTTCGTTGTCTGCTTCCATTGTTTTCCACCTTCTTCTATGAGCACTGAGCAGGGGTGGGATTTAGGGGAGGCGAACGAGAGACGGTAACTTCTGTTCCCTCCTATTTTTAACACAGCGGGCACCCTTTGACTGTTTCGCACCTAGTTTTTACCTGTTTATTTCATTCGTAAATAGATTTTTTTTTAATGACCAAACAAATATGTCAATTCGGTCATAATGCCCGAAACGACAGGCTAGTGAATACAGTTTCAGCGAGTTTTAATACCGTTACGAGATATATGACCGAAAGATCTAAGTGAAAAATACAGGTTTTTGCATTGGTATGTTAAAAAAACTCATGCACTCTAGAGCCACTTCTAATAAGATACGAAGTAAGTCATATGCTTTTCAAAATTAAGCAGCAATTAGCCTTTGTGCAAATGTTCCGAAGCGGGACCCTCAACAACTGTTTGGGTCAACCTTCTGAGAGTTTGCCTCAAGCCTCTAAATTCTAATATCCACCCCTGTCTTTGATGTTGGATTTTCAACCCTTGTCCACATTAAAACAAAAGTCAAGGAACAGACTGAACGTTGAGAATGACATGAGATTAGTTCTCGTCAACATACACCCAAGCGTTTCAAGGCTAGTTGTACAGATACAAGCTCAATCGTCCCACTGATTATAGCATACGCGCTGTTTTGTTTAGCATAAGAATGTAAATACAGTGAATCCAACACGTGAAACGATAGTGTTTCTTATTTTATCGGTTGTTATTCGAGCATCTTTAGAAGTTGTAGATAGTGGCTGGGGTCGAGCGCGCATGTAAAGTTTCGAATGGGGTCGCGAGATCAAAAAGGTTGGGAACCACTGGTCTAAGGTTTACATTTAGGGTTTGAATTTTGGGTTTAGGTTTTGGGTTTAGGTTTTGGGTTTAGGTTTTGGGTTTAGGTTTTGGGTTTAGGTTTTGGGTTTAGGTTTTGGGTTTAGGTTTTGGGTTTAGGTTTTGGGTTTAGGTT
>Ga0210059_1013280_pt1 | contig 12330 bp, 7 predicted proteins | sample Ectturendosymbi2_FD_188042 | JGI IMG/M metagenome (GOLD analysis project Ga0210059, IMG submission 188042) | Ecteinascidia turbinata endosymbiont from Florida, USA - Sample 2 (SPAdes) (version 2) | ecosystem: Host-associated > Tunicates > Ascidians > Unclassified | place: Key West, Florida...
GACTACAGAAGCAAATTCTCAAAAAGGCAGACTACTTGCACGTGCATGGAAAACACAGCAGAGAGCTACTGCGCTGAGACTAATTTAAAGGGATACTTTCTAAAATGGTTCCCTGTACATTTTTGTAGTTTGCGGTTGCGGACTATGCGCAAAAATGAAAATTGCGCACGCAAAGCGCAAGTCGCAAACACTAAATTTGCGTGTCGCAAATCCGCAATGAAAAAGTTTGCTCCGCAGTTGCGGACTTGCGGTTTTGCGGACTACCTGTCGCAAACTCCCAGCACTGGTCATTTGCTTTGATGAGGGAAATTTTCGAGAATGCTTAAGATAACGGACCAGTAGACTTCGAACAGGCATTTTAATATTGCGGTGAGGTGCAATTGTTCTCTGGAAGTGGTCTTTTCAAAAATTGTATATAATCTTACCGTGACTAACGATTTTGATCAAATATGTTTGTCTTGATAAAAAATACTGAATCTTTCCAAAAGTGTTTTTAAATTTTTGGCTTTTCGTCTAATTTTTAGAAACAACCATCCTCAGGACCTCAGTCAAGACTCGATTTCAAATCACTTGTAGCGTTGTAGGTAGGGCAGCGTAACTTGCATTAAAAATTTGGTGCATATGACCAATGTTGGGTTTAGGGTTGGGGGGCCCGAGGCAAGTCTAAAAGGGGAGCCCTCTGGTGACGTCATCATACTCAGCCAAACGTGATAATCACTTCTGATTTGCCTAAGATACGGCCATTCAAGGGTATGTTCCTGAGACTACGGCATAACTGAAATAGCAGTAGAAAATGCAAAAGGGTGTTCATGATAGACAACTTTGAAAATACTGAAAGTTGGGAAGACAAGGCTGGCAACACAAAAGCTAGGCAATAGCAGCTTGGCATCGCCCCCACCAGAGGTGTTCAGGATCCGGAGTGGACTCCGGCCGGAGTCTTGACGAATTTCGAAAATAGGAGTGGTGCCGGAGTTGATTTTTTTTAAGGAAGGGGCGGAGCTGGAGTCATTTTATGAATATTAGGTTAGTTTCCTTATTACTGATTATTATTGTCGTAGGTTGCTTTTTTCACAAAGCATGTTATAATGTAAACTTTAAATGTGAAAAACTACTTCACAGGAAGTCTAAAAATTTATAAAAATTAAAACAACGTGAATGCAAGCAAGGTTAGGTTGGTGAGTTTCATGTGTGTAAAGATTTGGACAATTTCTTGTTCATGGTGATACGTTGAAAATCTATTGGCCAATAAAATTTAACTCACATAAAAAGTTTAGGTAGTGTCTCAACAAACATCTCCAGTTTTTCGTTTCGAAAGACAAAAAGACCATATCCCGCATCCAGTTTTCTGCCAGATCTAAAACCGTGTTGGAGAAGACAGTTTGTTTACTGTCTTCGATCCGTTGAGAGAATCCCTGCCACTACTGCTTTCCGCAAATGTTGACATTTACTGAAAGAACTATGAAACAGGAAAAGGGAGAATTGACGAACTGTCAAACCATCAAAGAAGTTGTGTTTGGAACAAGGAATAACTAAAAATTAGCTTCATTGCACGCTTCCAATGTACGTTGAAAGGCTCAGCCTTTCTTGATTTTTCGTGAACTGTTACTCTCTGTTTAAATCGCGTGGCTTCTCTCTGGCACTTGTCATCACACACGTGTGTTATCTCCAGAGGAAAAGTGTCTTTGTTAGACCGCTCCCAAACGCAGATTTTCTTAGCACTGACTGGTTTATGAGGCTCTGGGAAGGTCAGCCTTTTAGCTTTGAAAAATTTTTTTAGTAATGTCGTTGCAACTCGCCACAGTTCGTGTGTTTTTCTTTACTTGTTTTCAAGTGCCAACATTTCGCCTGTAAGATTTGTCTTGCATTTTCAGGACTGATGATGCGTTGGAAAACGCGAAACTAGTTTCCCCGTCAATAAACTGTGACTGATTTACTTGCCGCCATCATTGTGGCCTTTAACTATGAAAAATAGATACGCTTGCAAGTTTTAATCGTCGCAGAAGAATGAAAGCAGAAAGCAGGCAGATTCATCAGAAGCTTGCCGCAAAGCTAATGTTTGTTCACGAGTTGGAGAAATTCTCACTACTGTCAACGTGGTCGAGTGGGAACTAAGTGACTAAGACAATTGTCAGCTCGTGTTATTCCTTTGTTGTATTTGAATTTTCTTTTGATGTAGCCTATTTACACAAGACTGCATGCCAAAATTTTTAGATCCTTTGTGATGAACATTTCGAAATACAGACAAGCGTCAGCTTTTGGAATAGGGTCAGGTTTAGCATTCAGGGTTAAGGTTTTGTGTTAGTGTGTAGGGTTAGGGTTATCATTTAGGGTTAGAGTTCAGTGTTGGTGTCTAAGGTTAGGCTTTAGGGTTAGCGTTTATTGTTGAGGGTTGGGGTTAACGGTTAAGGTTGAAAGTTAAGATTTAGGGTTGAGGACATAGGGGGTTAGGGTTACAAAAAACTAATAGCCACTTTGATCCTTTAATCTGAGAAGCAACTGACATGAAAAACTAGGTCACATATTTTTGCAGAGGTCAGCAATTTGGTTTGATACGGTTTAATAGTCTTTCTAAAGCGAAAACCAGATACGGTCGTTTAGACACTGCCAAAAGTTTATAGCATTCACTTTGGAGTTTAAGCAGGAGTCAGAGTCCAAAACTTGAAACTGTATCGGAGTCGGAGAAGACTCGAAGTATATTCAGCCGAAGCAGGAGTGGAGTCGGAGTCAAAAATTTCAGACTCCGTACACCTCTGGCCCCCACCTCTTTAGTTTCACGCCCCATTTCTCTTCATTCACCATCAACAAAATATATAGTTTAAGCTACCCCTTGGAGAGTTTCACACCTTCCCCCTATTTATAAATGCTTGGTAGTTGGTATCCTGTGTCTGTAGTCTAGACCAGCTAGAGCACTCTAGCTCTTTTAATGTGAACTGTAGTCTACACCAGGGCTTGCAGTCTTCACGCCTATTCTACGTGAGCCTGCAAGTTCATTGACTGGTTGTTGGATGATAGCCTACCTGGCCAGATAGCTTTTTTCTTTCTAAACATGATATGCAAATTTGTTGTTTTATGACACTGACTTGTTAGACTGAATTTTTAGTCAGTTATTTCAATATAAATGACATTTTAAGCCAGTGTGTTGTTTTGAATGCTGTTTGTTTTGTTTTGTAGACTAGTATTGCCATGTAGTTAGGTTTGGTTAAAGGGCAACAATGGGTAGGATTAATAAATGAAAGTATGAATGTGAGCTCATTGATGGTATTAAAACTAACCATTGCTATCAAATAAATGGTTAATGAAAAGCTTGGTGTGGCAAGAGAACCGTTACCAGAAAGTCTTTTATAGGCTAGGGGGGCTTTACATTTGTGCAGTGGGGCTTGACATTCTGAAATTTGAACAAACATCACTGTTTTATAGTGCTTCATATTTAAATTCGGGGGGATTAGAGCTTTGTTTCGGGGGTTAAGCCCATCAAAGACCCCCAGTGGCTACGGGACTGCGTGGCAAAGCTTCAGTTGCTTGTTAATGCAGTTGACTCGCAAAAGTACTTAGGGTACGTGATATGTCAAGCTTGCAAGATTTGTCAATACTTTCTGTTTATAAGCATGACAGGGCCAAAAGTGGCACAATGCATTCAGGTAGTGTCTGTGCTGCTTCATGAGGCAAAACCTGTGCTGGGACTATTTTGCCTTCATTTGAACACAATTGGTTGAAGTGGTCATGTGCAAAGTGTGTAGTGCTGAAAAAAGGGGTGTAGGAACGCCGTTCCCACACCAAATAAACAAGAAGGCCACACCAGATAGTGTAAATAAAGTGAGCATTTGCCTGCAATAACCTCTTCACTGGATCTACCTGTTTCACTGTAGACTTTTCACTGGCTGTGTAAATCTGCATGTCGCTAACACATCTGTGATATCGCACCATGTTTTGATGTAATCGTTTAGATCTCACATCTTCATGCACCGTTGGTAGTGCAAAAAGGTATGGGAACACTTTCCACACCAAAAAATGTATGGGAACATCGTTCCCACACATTCCCACCACTACAACCCTGGTCATGTGACACCACTGCAACCCTGGTCAGAGTTTATGGTTAGGGTTTAGGATCAGGGCTTATGGTCAAGGTATAGGGTCAACTTTCAGGTTGAGAGGTTCAGTGTTTGGAGTTAGGGTTTAGCCTACAGTTCACTTAGTGCAAACAAGAAGCTGCTAACTGTTTGCCAGCTCTGAAACCATGACAGCCATCGTCCATGCATGGGACTGAGCTGTTACCGATGTCATCTTCAGCTAAGAAGGACATGCGTTCCAAACTTGTCATTTGACTACTTCAACCAGTCGTGTTCAGCTGAAGGCAAAATAACTCCAGAAGTTATTTTGCCTCATGATTGAAAATAGACAAAGCACAAAAATGTATGTTGTGCATCATAATACACTTTCAAATAGTTTTCGGATACGGATAGTATGCTTTCAACCAAAACAGGATTCGGATCGGATACGGATATCATTTTTCAAAAACAGGATAGGATCGGATAGTAAAAAAACACTATCCGATCATCTCTGGTATGAGACCCACTGCCATGATCACAATATTCAAATACTGCATTAAACCACGATAAAGTGTCAATGTATTGTGCCCTGCTGACCCCTCAGATGAAAAAAAGTCTTAGGTTTACCTCTGTGCAAGTTGGGGCGCTTGATCCTTAAAATGTAGCATAGAACGACCAGACAAGCAAATCAGAAAATTTACGCAAAGCTTGATCATCACTGAAACAAAAAATGCTCATTTCTTTAAGTAGTGCACACGAAGTGGGTTTGTCTATCAGGAATTCGGAGATCTTGTAAAAAAGACTCTGACTCGAGTCATTGACTGTGACTCGAGTCGAGTCATTCTGTGAAAAACGTGAGTCGAGTCACCATTTTATCAACGTGACACGAGTCGAGTCCGAGTCACCAAAAATCGTGAGTCGAGTCGAGTCATGGACTCGAGTCACGCTATCACTGCAAATGATTAAATCTGTGCTAAAAAAACGGTTCAAGTTACACTGGCGAAGAGCTGGCAAAAGAGCGTAAACATCACCTACAAAGTCTACCTTAAACCAACCGTTTACCAGTCAAGTTTCAAATAACCTGTGACTTCAAGCATATAGGCTAAATCAAACCACACAAAATACCTGAAATATATGTAGAAAAAATGAGTATTCACAATGCTCAAAAACTGCCATTTCTGCTACGTGATAAGAAGCATGAATGTAGCCTTGCATATTAACAGTCTTTGCAGCGCAACAGCAATAATAAAAAATTACTTTGTAAACTAAGAAGAAAATGTCCTATCAATTAAAAGATGTAGTGTGGTACCTGCTATAACAATTGCATATTGTCTTATTTTCTGATGGAAATGTTCACTAAGGTACAATTTTCATAAAATTATCAATATAGCAAATACTTCAATCTTTAAAAACGACCATTTGGTATAAAAAATTGCCATTTGGTATAAAAAGGTATCATTGGTATAAGTAGGCCTATTTTAGTTTATTTGATAGAGTCTTTTCAGAACTTTTTGGAAGAAATTATAACCGATATTCTACAATTTTTTTAGGTATAGAAGTTGGTTTGAAGCTTTACTTTATTTGCTTACTGGAGATGGTGGTAGGGTTGCTTTGAAAGGACAGTACTTACACATTATAATTTCCTTAAGGCCCCTTTAATGAAGTTTAAAAGCAGAGTACTTACACATTTCAGTGGCTGCACATTACAGTTTCTGTAAGGGCCCTTTGAAGCAGAGTACTTACACATTACAGTTTCTTTTAGGGGCCCCTTCAATGAAGTTTAAAAGCAGCGTACTTACACATTTCAGTGGCTGTTGGGGGCCCCTTTGAAAGCAAATTGCCTTCAAATTGCAGTTGCCGTTGGGGCCCTTTTGAAAGAAAAGTACCTGCACATTACAGTTTCTGTAGGGGGCCCTTTGAAAGCAGAGTACTTACTTATGATCTGCTATGTAGTATATTACATGAGTGAATAATAAGTTTTTCATCAAAAATAAAGAAAATTTATGCGCGTAACACCTCAAAGGGGGGCCCCCAAAAAGGGGGGCCCGAGGCAAGTGCCTCGCTCGCCTCCCCTTAAACACACCACTGCATATGACCTCATGACCTTTGACCAATCTTTGTGACAAAGAAATCAGAAAATGTTGTAACTTTGCTCGTGAATATGCTGTAGCTTCTTAAGAGTATTGATTTTTGTGACAAAATGATGGTTCACAGTTCACACAGTCAATAGATCTTACAGCACTGTGTAGAATATAATGCAGTAGCTGTAGCATAGAGCAAAGTTCCTTTGTCACAAAGGTCGGTAAAAGATCATGAAGTCATATGGTCTACCAACCCTACATTATATATTCTACACAATGCTGTATGCATATTACTGTGCCTTTATTATGCAGTATATCCAATGCAATACTGTATGGTTTATTGACTTGTGTTAACTAATTATATCATAAAAATTCAACACGTCACTACAACTGCAAGGCCATTTGCCAAATATATATTCGCACAATTGTCTTTGGATGAAACTTCGCTGAATTCATCACCATAATGCAAAATACCATCAATGGAAACATAATTTGTGACTTACTTTGTCAAGGCAAATTTTCGAGAAGGTATCACAAAGTGAGGCAATATACCCGAGCAGGCATTTTCAATATGGCGGCCCATTGCCAGATTGCGATGTGGTGCACGTGCTCTCTGGAAGCTGTAATTATAAAAATAGTACATAATCTTACCACAACTAACGATCTTGATGAAATTTGGTAGTCTTGAAGAAAAATACTGGATCTTTTCAATGGTGCTTTCAGATTTTGTGACTTTTTATACCTTTCTTGGATTTTGTTTTACAATTTTGGTTTACAATTACAGGCCCCCTAACACATTCATGGACCCCTTACGGGTTTTACGCTCAGTCACAAACACCAGGTTAAGAACTGCTCTGCATTTTGGTCTTTGTGCATTTTTTGGCCTGTGCACAGGCTTGATTTGATTTTGGTTGTTCCCAGCGTCCTGACCAGTTTTAATGACCCCACTTGCATTTGTTTCAACGCATAGTTATTGCCTTACAATCAAATGTTGCGATTTCTGTAAATTTTGTTTTCCTCATGTATTGTACAGTATAGCCACTGCCTTCCGAATCCTTGTTGCTTCTCTAAGTTTCATTGTCCCCTCCGTTGTGCAGTGATACTTTGTGCATTGGTTAACTCTCTTGCCAATCGCTCAGCCTATGATGAAACTACAGGGCTGCGTTATGTTCCACATCGCTTTAAACCTCTGATGCAATTTTTATTAAAAAAAGAACTGCTCTTATTACATCTCCCTAGCGGTGTTGGCATTGCAGTTTTGAGAAAAAATTCTCATATCTGATGTTTTGGCAACAAATCTGATGTTGACTGGACTGTTGTTTTTGTTTTCCATGTTTCATTTCCTTTTGGGATGAAAAGAAGTTAGATTCATAATTTCTAATTTTCATCAATCTCTCACCAGCGGTGCAACTGACGGGGGGAAGGAGGGAGAATTGCCCTTCCTCTGACAAGCTAAATGTAAAAAACGGCCCCCACTTAAGCCCATATTTCATTTTAGTATTATTTTGGTTTTCAATAGTATCTTTTGCGTTTTTGCCAGTGATTAAGGCTTTTAGTATAGTCATCCACACCTGGCACCATCATTTCTCAAGTTTTGTTAGAGTGTTGGCTAATGAACCCTCAACAATGGCCAGTGGGCTCCTTTCAGCTGAGATTTCCTCCCATGGCTCAAACCTTTAGTTAGTTACGCCACTGTCTCTCACCCTCATATGTGTTGGTTACCGTTCCAAACTGAAAAGCTCCCATGAAAGCAGCATAATAGCAAAGCAGTTTGTTTTAAGAAGTGGTGGCAGGAAGTGGTCACCCTCAGGGGACATAGTAAAAGACTAAATGGAGGCTCAAGGCAAAGATAACAAGGCTAGAACCTGTGTAATTAAGGTTCTTAAAATCAATTCTTTTCATCCTTTTTTATTAGTTGCATTTTTTGTTATTCTTGTGTTGTCTCATTTCATTTGTTGTTTGAAATGTTTTCACTTTTTTCCTGATGCTTTATTTGCATTTTTTAAGTGTTCCCAGTTCATTATATTTGCTTATCTATTGCATTTTATCTGTTCATTATTGCACCTATACTTTTCCTTAATTATATCAATGATATCACTGAAGCTTCCTCTTTTTGTAGTTTGTTTGCTGATGATATTAACCTTCACATGTTGAACTCTGTTTTGATGTTCTTCAGACAACTGCTAACCTTGAACTATGCAAAATTGACTGGTTGCTAAGAACAAACAAACTTTCTCTTCATTACAATCAGAGTAACTTTTATGTTCTTAAATTCTCAAAAACACATTTCATACCTCCTATGAAGTTATTATCCACTAGGGTTGCAGTACATCTGGAATTTCACTGTTAAAAGTTGTGTTTGGATATAATTTTTCAAAATGCTCTAATGTCAAGAATTTTGACAGTTAGTAAATTATGTTCAAGTAGAAACAACATGCATGTGCTGTGAAGATGGGAACCTCAACACTTACTTCTTTGGTTGCTTTGAGTGTCTACAATACTTTGGCCTGAATTACTCAATTAGCTGTTTTGCAGTGGTTTGATAGTTGTAAGAACATACTGAAAAATGTCATAGTGCTTGTTTGTTGTCGCTAAAAGTGGCCATTGAGACTATCAGGAATTTTGCCTCTTTAGATGTGGTAACCTTACTGTAAATAGCCATAGCATTTCCCCAAAAGATAACCTAAAAAGCAGGTGTTCTTTTTGACAATAATGTAAGCTGGAAACCATATGTGGAGCTGGTGGAGTTTTATCCAAGGCAGTGGCTATAGATCTGACAGCGGACCTTCATTTTTCCGAATTTATTCATCCGCCGCCTATAACGTGACAGTAATGCACTACAAAAGTGTAGTAGTGTCGCGATCGGAAATCCCGAGCGGCATGTGTGCAAAGCTTCGCACTGTGGCAGCAAGCAACAATAGAGATCATGCATCGCAATCTCTCTTATCATTGCTTGCTAGCTCCACGCATATGTATTGTTGTTCTTCGCACACATCCCGTTCGTGGTGAATCACACAATCAACGCAACGCCACCGGAGAGGTTGCAACAACATCACCCACCCAGGGATACCAAGACACGGTTTGAAAACTTATTTGCCAGGCGATACATTTTATACAAGCGCACTGCATTCTTAAAGGGGTCTTTTTTGGATTCTAGCACTTTGCAAACTCTGCAGCCTGTTGAGGAGCTAATTTCTGTACCGTTTTTTCCCTTAGTTTTTCTTTCCGTTTTTTATGCAGCGAGATTACTTGAAATTTCATGACGCCGGTTGGACAAAACTTAATAATCACAAGGGCAAGCGCACTAGGAGAACCTTGTCCTTAAACGAGTAAGCAGGACCCTTGTTCCCCGTGTTGGAGGTTACTGCTAGATAACCCGCATCATGACTCGCAATCCAATGGAAAACAACCCACCGTGGACTGGCCGTGCAGAGTGGCGCTTACCGGGTGTCGCCCGCGTTTTGCGCTGTGACCGGAAACATTTCTGCAGCCCCACAGCAGAGTGAAACCCACAAATATACAAGTTAACTCCTACTTGCTGCGTCTTGCCAATCGTCAGGCAGGCCGACTTAAACATTGCAGTTTCCTTTTGTGCCGTGATGTTGCTGATTGTGTCCGTAATCGGCTCCGCGCTGGTAATATCCAGTCGACGGCCGTTGCCGGGTGATACGCAAAAAATAGTTGCGTGACCCACGGTAGTGAAACCCATGGTAGTCCCACAATAGGCGAACAGGCTGCTCGAAAAGAATTTCAGCAACGCCCATGTCGCCAGCACACAATTGTGAAGTAAGGGAGGAAGTTTTGCCGCGAATTACAGGCGTGATAAGTCAGTGGCATCTCAGCATAATAATGCGATATCCGTAGACCATCAGCGCGAATCCAGCAACAAGCGAGCAGATAGCACAATTAGCAAATCGGCAGGTTCGCCAGAAAGCAAAAAGGATGCAAGGCGCGCAGCGCAGTAAACAGAATGCAATGCGCAGTGCAGATAAGTCTTGAACAGGTGATCGCTGCGAGACCTGTGATCCAGCACGAAGGCTTAACCACCCGGTAGAAGACTCACCTCTCTTCGTCCCAATCCTGGTCACGGCACTACTTTATTACGATCGGAAATCCCACCGGTAGGTGCGCAAATCTTCGCACTGTGGCAGCTAGCAACAATAGAGGTTATGCATCGCAATCTCTCTTATTACACTGGTGAACACAATTTTTGGTGCTCAAGGTTTTAGAGCTGATTTAGACCAATTCTGGGTAGCTAATTTAAAAAATGCAGTCAGGTCAACTTTTTAAGTTATTTAAGAATTTCGATTTTTGTGAAGGCCTTGGTGAATGGTTTAGCTCTACTCTTAAACTTCCCTGTGACATCACAGATTTCAATTCATGTGCTATCCGCGGCATGTCTTAATTATCCATTGTTTGTTTGTGACATCATAACTATTGAAGTAAGCTACTGTACTGTAAATTATGTTTAATTGCTTGCACAATGCACGACTGCACGTCCTCTCTTTTATTCTAGTTTGTGACTTAAAACTCATTAATATTACAGGTTGCTTAAGTTTATAAGGTTACTTAAGTTTATAAGAATCTTGATTATGGCTACATCATCAAGAAGATGAACCAAATGTTTTCTGCTGTATCTGTGGCAAATACACTTTACAGAATAACAGGAAAACAATCAGTGATTTTGTAAAGCGTGCTTATCTTGCCTACTTCAAATTGTTGCTGGGTGATCAAGACAAGCCTTGGGCACCCCACATTGTGTGTAAACCTGGTGTAGAACATTTACGGTAATGGACAAACAAAAGTAGAAAAAGCCTACGGTTTCCTATTCCACCGGTGTGGCGAGAGCCAAAAGATCACTACAACGACTGCTATGTTTGTGCAGTGAAAACTAAAGGCATCAATAGGAAGGATAGGAACTCCGTGACATATCCAAACTTAGACTCTGCAATCAGGCGAGTTCCACACAATGAAGAACTTTCTGCTCCAGTTTTTGAAGGCTTGCCACAACTGGAATCTTCTCTTTCCAGTGAAGAGGAGGACGTTTCAATTGACAGTGATAACACCCTAACAGATAACGACTTTCCCCCATCTCTTTTATCCCTGCAACTCTTTTACCAAGGAGAGCTGAATGACTTGGCACGAGATTTGAATCTTTCTAAGGAGTCTTCTGAGCTGCTGGCTTCAAGGCTTAAAGAAAAATATCTTTTAGAACCGGGTACTCTCATCACCTTATACCGGAAACGTCATGAAGAATTCTTGCCATATTTCACCCAAGAAAATGAGATTGTGTAGTGTAACAACGTTGAAGGTCTTCTAAAAAAAGCTCGGAGTCTTTGAATATAATCCTAACGATTGGTGAGTTTTCATTGATAGCTGTAAAAGAAGTTTGAAATGTGTTCTTTTGCATAATGGTAACGCTTTTGGATCTATTCCTCTTGGGCATTCAACAACTCTCAAAGAAAAATATAGCGAAATTAAATTTGTACTGGAAAAAAATTCATACTACGAACACAACTGGATCATTTGTGTTGATTTAAAAATGGTTGGATTTCTACTTGGTTTGCAGTGCAGTGTTGCCAACTGGTATATATATTTCAAATTTGGTATATTTTCAAAGTGCTTGGTATATAATTTTTTGATTTGGTATATACGAAAAATTTGGTATATATTTGTCAGAGGGTTTAGTTGACATTGTAAACCAGTTTATTTGGTTTATTACGAAACGAAAACAGAGAAACCGACAGCGGTGTTGAAGCCATATAAAAAAAAGTATAGCGATTATGCTTAACATGGGAGTAAAGGCCAATCTACACTGAGAGGTTGCCAGCAGTAGCCGCGCTCGTAGCGACTTAATTTCTGTCTACACTGGCATGTCTGTCTGCACTTGCTGGAGGCGACGTGCAGGGATTTGCCAGGCGTGTGACGTCATAGTTTACATGGTTCGTTGTAGTTTCTATGGGGATGCTCGTACATATCAAAGCCAAAATTTTACTGCTGTGACCATGAAATTTTACTTGATAAACTTTACCACTATTGTATCAGAGGTGTTTCTCATAAACTATTCTCAAATTTTTTGCACAATAGAATGCAGTGCACTAAAATAGGGGAATTTAAATCTTCATACAAAAGGATATCTTGCGGGGTCCCTCAGGGTAGTGTTATTTCGCCTTTGCTTTTCCTTATTTACATTAACGATATCA
>Ga0210059_1013281_pt1 | contig 12330 bp, 7 predicted proteins | sample Ectturendosymbi2_FD_188042 | JGI IMG/M metagenome (GOLD analysis project Ga0210059, IMG submission 188042) | Ecteinascidia turbinata endosymbiont from Florida, USA - Sample 2 (SPAdes) (version 2) | ecosystem: Host-associated > Tunicates > Ascidians > Unclassified | place: Key West, Florida...
CAAGATCATTGCGGTCTGGCACGTGCGCTCGTGGCGTCTCGCCGCCACTGCAGAGGTGACGCCGGTCTGGCCTCAGTCAAAACCAAATCGGTCTTCCACGAAAAAGGCAGATCACGTTACGGTTCATTTGGCAGCTGCTCAGCGGCTTCGGTTGTGTTTTCGTGGGCAGGAGCGCTCTTTCCTGTGTGACTAACAACTGAAAGTGTTGCCGTGAATACTGGTTGCATGACGGTGTTGACCAAAGTGGATGCTTTGATAAAGATTGCACGAGACATCTCAACAAGGAAAGATTTGTGCTCAAAATTTGTTTGCGTTGTTGACTGTTTCGCAACCAGTGGGAAAAAATCGATTAATTTCAAAGTGCGTGCTCCTCAAACGAGACTACGAAGGTAGAGTCGGGCAGTCTAGAGATGACCTACAGTACAATGTTTCTACAAATGCAATACACAAATCGGCAAAAAAACTTGAATGTTTAAGCGTTTGCCTCTTATCACCTGAACCCCACGTTTCGTGGGTTGTGACTTAGATAGTGACTGTTTTTGCCTTTCTTCGCTGATTTGGAAGACAGCTGTTTCCTAATTTGAAAGTAAAAGCACTCCTAAACGCAGATGCTAAAAACAGGAAGAACTGCAATCTTTCCACGAAATTGTTGCGTGGCCTCGTCTGTTGACGCACTTCATTTGCGGCAATGGAGACAAAACCAGTTTCGTCAGTGAAATATCAACATTTCAGAGAAGTAACCCACAGCATTGACATGCAATGCCTTTCCTTCGCATCCATTGCATTAACGTCCTTCTGTTAACTTTAAAAACAACATTGTGGCAACCTTCTACTCGTGAGCAGTACTTTTGCACTTCATAGGGACAGGCTTGGGGCTGAAAAAACACGAATATTTTACCAATTAAGATATGTATATAGTCAGGGCTACCATACCGTCCTTATTTATAAGATTTGTCCTTATTTGGCAGTACTGCGTCTTAGAAAATATTACTGTCATTATTTCTAAGAAATGTCCTTACTTGTGACTTGCGTCCTTATTTTTTCTTATTTTCTGTAGTACAACAATTTTAAATAAGCAATATCTGATAGACGTAGATACAGAACATTTCTATCTCATCATAAACATTTCGTAATCAAAGTTTTTTGATGTCATAAAGATAGTATAATCTTGCAGCACAGAGACGTAACGCAGTATTAGGCATTGCTAGTACTGTGAGCTGTGTACTCTGGTTAGGATTCTTTGGAAAGCTGGTTTTGTAGCGAAGTTTTAGCATTTAATTGATTCATCAAATAAGCAAACGAAAAGACGTCTTCCGTGACGATTCCAGGAAAGAAGTCGAGAACAAGACATTGTTGAAGCAAATGGTTCCTTGAGATAAATAGGCAAAGATGTGATCGGACGTTAGTTGTGCAAACAGAAACAATTGCTTTCTTTTCAGGTAATAAAATCAAATTTTCCTCTGCCGTCCTTACTTTTGGTTCTAGATCGATGGTAGCCTTGCATGTGGTTAACGAGCATCATGCATATAGTGACCTACAAAGACTAGGTCCGGTAGATTGAAAGCCAAATGAAATAACACAACCAAAATTGGATCTGGCTGCATTTTTACTACTTGCCACTTTGGGATGTACGTTTGTTGGAACGAAGCATGTGTCCAAACTTATTTTTTTACTCATATTACAATGTATTTGTTATTTGCCAAGATTGCTTTTCAAAAGCCCTACATATACACTAAATGACTAACTATGGGTTTTGGAGAATGGTGCTACCATACGTAGCTTTAGATCAGGGGTGTACAACCTTTTGCTATTGCCGGCCGCATTACTTTTATTTGTATGAAGTACGGCCGCCAATGAGTTCGAGTTATACTTATGAGATATGTTTGATTAAAGAATAGGTTTTATCCGGTATATGTCATTTACTTGTGCCTAAAAGTACAATAAAATGTCAAACATTTTAACGGATTTAAAGAAACATCACCATCCAGATTGTTACGCATCGTGTCTTGCTTTGCGTTAGTTTTGCTTCAATATACGCCAGCACGGCCGCCAAATGTTATATTTTAAATTACATATGTACGGCCGCAAATTTCATTATCGACGGCCGCAGGTAGTGCACCGTTGCTTCAGAGCAGCTATGTTCGACCCAAATGGGTTACTGGGCCAGAAATCAAGTCGCTATCTTAACCAGGGCCGCACATTTGATGACATATTAATAAGGGCCCCACATTGAATAACTTATATCTGAGCAAACGAAATGTAACTGAAGCTAATACACTGAAAGCGTTCGAACCTTAATTGCAATGTTTACAGACGTGATAAAGTGACACTGAGGAGGCACCTGCATCAAAAATGTCAAATTCAAGGTTATCAAAATAAGGAAAGGTTGTCAGTATGTAGAATACTTTTACTACAACGAAAACCTAAACTGGACCGCACAAAACCTTCGCCTGGCATGCGGCCCGAGGGCCCCGCGTTGGACATAGTTGCTTTAGAGTAATCAGAAGTCTGTTGTGAAATCCAGATTTGGCAATTACTGTATTTTGGTAACTTTCCACAACTCAACCTTTCACTGCCAAGAAAATACACAATGTGATTTAGCTTGCACTTTTTAAACAACGCCTTGTAATGTAGTTACTTTACATCACGTAAACCACGCGCTTTTTAAAACTTATGATTCAAAAACCGCGAGTTGACCCTGTTGAGGACAGTGAGGCAGCCTACACAGGAAAGTATGCGGAAGTGGTGAATAATGCACCATGGATGAAGTGATGACGAAGGCTAATCCTGCAAGATATGCGGAAGAGGATTTGATAAATGCAGCAATGACTGGGAGCAACTGATGACATGCAACCTCTTTTAACACCGAAATCGTTTTCTATATTTCGCGTGCGCACAAAAGGATTTCACTATCTAAGAGTTCTATTCCTGAGAAAATTTGCATAACGGGACAAGAAGATTTGGGCTGTAACTTGCATCAGCTGTTTAATTTCAAGAACACCGTGAGAGACTTAGTTGGAGTCTTGCTTCTTTCACTCCACATCCCTCACATTCCAGGAACATCTGCCCTGAAACCGGCTCCTCCGCCAAATTTAAATATTTCAAGGTTGCCTCTGTTTAGATTCCACACGTTCTACTTATTGCAGAATCATGTACGAATGTTAACTTTAACTGAATAATGAAACCTCGTCCTCTGTGCCTCCGCACAAAAAAGACGGACTTGCCTCCGCCCAAACACTTGGGAATGTTGTGAAAGATTTCACAAAATATAAGTTCTACTGAAAAGTATGGTGCGAAGCAAATTTTCAATGCCAAGCAGCGCTTGTCAAATTTTACTAAAGTGAGGTTTTTCATTGTCGACTACCAAACGATGTGGGTTCCACAGTTCGAATGTTAGGTCTTTAAGTTTATCAGAGAACTCGCTGTTTCACATGGCAGAATATGCGCTCCACGCAGTGCCGAAAACGTCACTACCTGGAATATCGCCGGGGCAATTTAATGGCGAGTTTCTCACGCGGAGAAACAAAAAACATGTTGCAGACTCATGCACAGTCATCGCTGTGCCAGGCTGCGCTGATGGACGGAAGGGAGTAACGAATCGCCAACCTGGAAAGACGGCGCCAAATGCGGTCAAACAAAGCTATGCTTTAAGATCGCGCTAAATGTAACAAGCCTCCCTGCGTTGTCTATGGAAAGGTGGCACATTACAATTCGGCGACCGGGTCAAACACAACGTGCAGCAACGCCGTAGGATCGGGATGTGCCACGTCATGTCGGTTCGTGGCAGTTGTGGTCCTTTAACAACTTGCAACGTGCTCCATACAAGCTCCTTGGCGCTGAATCACTGTGGTTATTCGGTGCTAGCACATTGACTTTGCAATGACCTTGTCCAACCCTCGCCGGGAATTCACTTGGTCTCCGTTCGAATGTCTATTCTTCAGCACATCGATAGTTTGGAGATTGTTAGGATAGAAACTGTCTTTCAGATATTCCCACAGAAAATAGTCCGAATGGGATAGGTTTGGACAATGTGCAAGCCAAGGATGGTCCGTGCGACGTGAGATGGGTTCTTCTCCAAGAAAGAAACGACGGAGGTATTCGAGTGAAGCACTGGAACAATGCGGTGATGCTCCATCCTGCTGGTAAGTCACAGTGTCCATGTCCACTCCTCGCTCCCCCCTCAATTCCGGGATGAATTTTCTTTTCATCAGTTCAACGTATGCCTCTGTGTTCACAGTTACTGAGTGTCCATCAGCATCCTCGAACCAGTATGGCCCGATAATGCCATTACGACCAACGCGCACCAAACAGTCACTTTCTCCAGGCTAAGTGGGCGATACTGATGCTCATGAGACTGAGCCAAAAAGCGCATATTCTGTTTGTTCACGTGACCACCGAGAGTGCAAATTTTCATCGTCACTGAAAAAAAATGAAGTCCAAGAAATCAGGATAGTCTTCGATCCGCTGACTGATGGTTTGCCCAAAGACACGTCTCTCAGCCTTATTTGAATCGGTCTGAAGTTGTAAAATCTGTATTTTGTCGGAAACAGATAAATATCCTGGTGCATTGTGCGCATATCCTATCGGCTTGAAATGTCTGTCGCCTGAGGCAAACATCTTGTGGATTTCCTTGGTGACTGCTCCAAACATTGTCTCACAGACACAATGAGATTTTCTGTCCTGACTGACCGTGGCCGGCGACTGCGACCTTTAATGGTACCCTGTACACTTCCCGACTCCCTGAATTTGTTCAGAAGGCGCTTTGTTGTGGCACTTTTTGGAGCATTTCTTCCTGGAAACCCTCCTAATTGTCTTTGAGTTTAGAAAACCGATTTCGACGTGAAATAAGCATCTACAATTTTAAACTTCTCCTGCACAGATAATCTTGCTGCTTGATCCACTGAAGCTGGAAAATAAAACTTTGGAGCTCTAACTATGATTTACGTGGAACAGAGAAGCCTGGGTTAATTTGATACTACAGCAATAATAATATGATTGCATCTTCTTGGATCACGGATCACCTTGTAACAGGACCGTAGCCACGGGGGAATTCCGGATCAGTACCCCCAGTTTTCTTGTGCCCCCCTAATTTTGTTGTGCCCAGAAAAATTTGTTTTGCCCCTCCCAAACCTGAAACCCTGTCTACGGGCCTACCCTGTGACACAAGATGGGTCAACTCACATGCATTTTTACAATGACGCTTTACTTCTTTTCTGAACAACCTGTGTTTGGGTTCATCAGTTACAATCGGTCAACAAGCGCTTGCACATAGACGGTATGGTGGATTCGGTAGATTGTCCATATCGACTAATGCTCTTGCTGCAGTTCGTTAGATGCTATTAGAAAGCAAGCTCGATGTTGATTTGTCATGTCACCCAACTGACCCTGGGTAGGCCTTTTATCGAAGGCTATATCGCCCAGTACAGGATGAAATGTAGCACAGTATATATCAATCCGACAGGTAATTTGCTAAACGAGTACGACTTCCTCAGGTTTTTCTCTTAAACTTGCTCCACAATATGTCCTTGATTGATCTTGTGTCCAATACACATTCAGCCAAGTCACGCGCAGACATCGAACTTCCTGTTTCAGTGCCGCCCACTTCCTGGCTGCTGCCACAAAGTGCCCTTCGCTGAAATGACTGCAGAAGCGCTGCGGGGCGAAAGTCAGTGAGCATAGTTTGCTCACTGGCGTTTATCACGTGCGAGGCTGGAAATATTCGATTGCAACTATCAGAAGCAAGAATAAAATAACCGCAGTAAATCTAAACAAGGCCAATCTTTTGAGTTGAAAATCAGTAAAATATACTGAAATAATCCTGGGCTGTCGAGGTGAAGCGCCCTTCCTTTGACCCTTTGATTGTTATTTAACAGAGTTTGACATCATTCGATAAATGGGCAGAGACGGAGATTATTTTTTGAGAAAAATATGAATTTTAACTGCACTTTAACATCGCAAAGAAGCAAGTTGCCCTTTCACGCTTCACCGAGAGCCATTGAAATGTTAGTTCGAACAGTTTTTGAATAGAAACTTGCTTGGGCTGACTGTGACAGCTCAGTAGATGGTAGCAAACAGACCGGAACCGCACCTTTGGGCCGAACACCCCCCCTTTGTATTGCAATTGAAATGCTTGAATGTAGCGACTGGGATTTTGCCGAAGTTTCATTTTACGCTATTTCGCTGAAGTCCTGTTGTCCAGTTCTTTCCAATGTTAACTCCGTGTAACGCTGTAGATGCGAAAGTATTTTACAAGGAGGTTTGCCCATGATAGGTTTTAAGAGGAACAGCGATTGCGTTTTGTGCTATGCAACCAGTTCGTGAAGGAGTGGATTTTGGAAACACGCGGCACCCTGCTGGCTCCAATGAAACGCTTGCCTGTTTGAAATTATTGCCAAAGAAAGGGCTATGTGAGGTAATAAACTATATGCCTTCATACAGCTGCAAAACCTTATTACAGACCAGCCTTATGCGTTGCAAGATTATGATATTACTTCCCGATCATCTCAACAAGGCAAACGCTGTCATCTGACTTCACACAAAACAGGAAGTGCGTAGAGGCAGAGGTGTCTAGCCTTTTTTGAGTGAAGCGCCAGAGCTGTTTAGTAGGTTGATTCGTAACCGATCGCAACCCAGAGTTTAACGGCAGATCGGCTTGTTTTTGGCAAATCGGCTTGTTTTCACTTTCACAAACAAACACTGACCTGTGTATCTTCCTTGAAATTCTCTGCTGCTGCAAACTTTTAGCTGTTTGCTTGTCGCTGCCACTACCAGAAGCAACGAGTGCCTGCGCTCAAAACAGTTCAGAATTACTCAAATGGACCTTTGTATCTTATTAAGTTATACAAGCTGTATTAGTTGCAGCCCAGCACGCGCAAAGTATGGCACAGAAAACACAGAACTAATTCCTCAGTAATACCGCACCTGTTCTATCAGTGGTTATCTACTGGTCACATGTTTTCCGTGTTAGTGGTTATCTACTAGTCACATGTTTTCCGTGTTAGTGGTTATCTACTGGTCACATGTTTTCCGTGTTAGTGGTTATCTACTGGTCACATGTTTTCCGTGTTAGTGGTTATCTACTGGTCACATGTTTTCCGGGTCGCAGGCCTGGCTTAACGCGTTACTATATAAAGTTGTGTTATACGCATTTTGAGAGACCGTTTCGGTCTCTCAAATTTTTCCAACGGTTTGTCAAATACAGTAGAAACTCGCTTTACTACCACCACCAAAATACACTGAAACCTTGGTTGATGACCACCTGCACATAAAGTAGCTCCGGCATCTCAAAATGTCTTTACGGTCAGCAATGTCAAACCTAAAAAACCCTGGACATGCGTTTTGTGTGACAGCTCACTGATATCCCCTACGCAAAAAAGAGCTTACGGACTTTACTCTGTTCCAAACACGGAAGGGATCAGCACTGGCGCAGCAAGGCTAAGTACCGCCCGGGGCCGACCATTAAAGTGCCGCCCTTTCAACCCCTCAAATTTGCTTACAAAAATTTTAAATGAAAAAAGATCATGTTTCGTGCTTATTCAAAGATATAAGGATTAATAAAGCTTCTTCAAAATCGCAATCAAACTGAAATGTGTCTTGTTTTTTTTCGAGTACGATTCTTGCTTTTTCTGCTTGTCGCTACCGCTCTCATCATTAATTTTCCTATTTTTGGCTTTCTTTGCATAGGCTTGTACGAACCTCAAATGTTTCGTCAAATTTTCCTCACTGTCGGTTTTGAAATCTCCGCTAAGCTCACCGCATGACATCCAGGGGATCAAACGGAAAAATTAAGAGATGTGATGGCGGCATACCTACTTTACAAATGTAAACATTTATGTATGTTAAAATTTCGTGTAGTAGCCCCATCTTTAACTAAAAAAGTATATATACTGCGTATAGCAGGCTATAATATTAATTTCATAATATGATCTCAGTGATGTAAAAGACGTTTCATTTGTTCACTTCACGTTTCAGTAGTGGTTTAATCCTCTTAGTATGTGTGAAAGGCTTCAAACGTTAACTCTGTCGGCACTTGCGCTGAGCCCTCTATAGGTGCAGGAACCCATTTGAAAAAATATTTTAAACAGGTTTAAATAAGACTATGGTTGAGAATCGCTGGTTTGCAGTCTTCATTGTGACTGCACACTTGGTCTAGCTGTTGGACTTCTTCGAATTACACGTGTATAGTATTATTCGTTGCCTTTGTTCGTTACCAACAGAACCATCACCAGAAGGTCTTCAACTGGGAGACTACGTTTGTGCAGAGGGATTGACATTCTAAAATTTGACAAAAAATTCACTGATTTATAGTTTTTCATACTCCAATTTTAGGGGACTTGTAGCTTTTTTGGGGGACTAGCCCCACCAAAGCCCCCGTGGCGACGGGACTGGTTACCAACAAGACGTCTATTTAGAAAACTGTATTACCAAACCATGCCAGTTGTGACATAGGCCTTTTGGATGCTCAGCAGTGACTACAACGTCTTACGTTCGATGGTATTGGGATGAACAACTTTATTCATTGAAGCCATTGCCAAGCTGTACAACCATTTCCATTAACGCTCTTGTTAGTAAAAGCGTTAACCACGATCATATCTAAACATATCATTTACCCTTGCGTTAGGTTTTCAGACTAAGGTTCTTGCCTCAAATTCATAAACATGAGAGCAACCCTTTGTTTACTTTTCTTAATGAAATAACTTTTTCTATGGCTGCCAATGTTTTAAGTGTACTGTTGAACAAACCACGTTGCCTATCGGCTGGATCTTATCCACTCTACTTGCAGTTCAAACCGATAATCTGCGCTCAAAGTTACCCACGAAAATACACCAACTGCACTCCCCCGCTTCAGGGAAGCCATTTTCAGGCACCATTGCGTCATGCAGATAAACAGCAGTTGTATTGAAACTGAGAAAAGTTATCTTTGCAAAGTTCTTTACTTCAACCGCCAAAACTTAACGTTGATTAACTCACCTAATGCCTGGGCTACAGCTTATGGCAGTTATTGAAAATACCCCACTGAACATTAAAAAATAGCATGAGATGTGCCAAGAAATGTTTTTTTTATAATTTCGGCGACGGAAATTAGCGGCATGCCAATGCCTGAAATATGCTTTTTACCGGGGAAGTTGAGGTGAACGATCTTGCCCAAGGAGCACCACGGCGATTCCCTCAGTGGCCGTGGATCGAACGCTCAACCCTCTGATTGAGAGGCGGACTATCCATCCCCACCCCAACGAAATGTTCGTCGCTAATGCCTGAGTGTCAGGAAATGTTATAATGTGCAGTTGGGACGTTACTGAGAAACCAAAGATACAAGAAAAAGGATTAAGCTAGCCTTGACTATTTACCGTGATTTCGTGCAAACTTTTATCAGATTTTGAGAGCAAAGGCAATATAAACCGAAAACAACTGGAGCCCTAACGTTTTAAGTCTGCGGTCGAGTGTCATTTCTTTCCTTTTTGCAAAGGACTTTTGACTGAGATAGCTGAAATGACTGGCGAGGAAGGTGTAGGGACTGGGGCACATTTGAGCCCCAAATAAGCATGCCCGCAAATAGGGGGCGCAGCAAAATTTTTCGCACCCCTTGGAAAAATGTTTTGGACGTAGTTTAAAACTATCGGACATAGTTTGAAAAATTTGGGCCCGTCTCTGAAAACTCTTCACCCCCAAACATTTTATCAATTCACTCACTCCAAAGTCACATGTTGTGTTCTTTTAGGCTAGCCTACCAGTCTAGAGCTTCAAAACATGAAAATCGAAAAGCGGTAGAACATTTAAAAATGCATTTAAAATAATAACGAAAAGCTAGACTTTTAAACTTCTTTCAAAAATTAATTTTTGGTCAGCGAAGTGCGGCCACCCTTAAAGTTCCGCCCTGGGCCCGCGGCCACCAGCCCCCCCCCCTTGCTACGCCACTGGGGGTCAGTTATTATTGTAGTAAAGCAATGTTTGCGCGCAAAAATCGCAACAGATATATATGTATCAAAGACGAGTTATGCAGGAAGATGTTATAAGAGTCGCACAGCACGACTAAAAGTAGTTGTCTAAGAAGAATTTAGAAAAAACTTCCGGCAAACAAAACTCCTTTTGACGTACAAACCTATGACAACTTTAGTCACGATTGCTTTCTCGCTTCTTTCTAAATGATACCAGAGAAATTTATCTTTAGTTTCGATAGCTCCTGAATTAACCATTGAAAACTAAACACCACTTATCGAATGTAAGCTTTTGGTGGAAGGTAACAGACACTGTGTGGTATCAGCTGAAATCGACTGTAGCTTTATTCCACCAAATGAGAAAACTCGAACCTTCACCATCTGGTTGCTACTTGCAAATGTTCATATTTTCTAGTTCTGTCTTCTTTAATAATCGCCTGATGCTCACAGCCAGTAAGGGAGAGATTAACTTCTGATGGTAAAATTTCTGAATTTAAAGGTCTCGAAAAAATTTAAATAATTCTCAAAAGTATTCAGGGTAACACTTAAATAAAGACAAATCAAGTTGCGGTTCTATGCACTGCTCGGCAGAACTTTCTCACCTTTCATAAGTGACTACATTCTGTACTGTATCTCAATTTTCCTGTCATTAAAACGAGTCGAAGCAGCTACAGGGAACAACAAAGCACTACTTTTCCAAGAACTGTTTTTGCAGACCTAATAATTGATCACAGTCTGCAACAGTCGTGCCATTGACAATTTTTACCTTGTTATTTCCACCGATTCAATCAAGTTTAAATTATTTTGCATCTTTTGCAAGTGCCCTTCTTTGCAGGGTTGCGGAGTCGGAGGTAAAATGTCCGACCTTTTCGAAATTTCCGATTCCGACTCATTAAGTGAATGGAGTTTGACTGTCAACAATTTTGTAGCAACCAGCACTCAATGGAAATCGTGGTACACGGCAAGAATTCTCTGCTTCAAGAAAAATTTCCATAAATTGTACCATTTCACCAGCAATTCCCATAGGTGTGTGATGCAAAAAATGATCCAATTGGACTTCCGGAGGCGGAGGTGGACAAAAAATCCGACTCCAACACCCACTCTGACTCCTACTATTGTTAGTAATCCGACTCCAACAAAAACGTCCGACCCCTTACGACCCCGCAACCCTGCTTCGTTGGTCTGATTTTAGTTGAATGCCAGGATAAGTTGGTAATATTCGAAAATTAAAAGTGAAAAATTGATAGTAACTGTTATGCGCCAAACCGATGTTATTGCCACCTGTAGGAAGCTGAGCCTCAAACTTATAGCCTCGCTACAGGAAATCAGTTTGACGTTCACGCCACGCCTAACCGCAGTCAACAATCACGCAACATATTTTTGCAGTTCCAAATAAACTTATTGTGCACAGGTGAAGCGCAAATGAAGCGAAAACGCAAACACTAAAACTGCTTTGTTTTTTCCAGCAGATCACGACAAAATCACTATCAAGTTCCACGTTCAGCTAACGTCTCACCACGCGGCTGGCAAAAAGGCTGAGGCCACTAGATTTGAGGGAAAAATTTTACGTTCATTTGTGATGTAATAAGCATGAAGGCAAAAGCCTGCAAGAGGCGGGAAAGTTTCTACACCACCTATATTGATAAAAGTATAAAAACGAAACAGCACAGCTTTTTGTTCGAGACAGGTTTCCCACAGTTTTTAAATAGACTAAAATTTTATTTGAGCGAAATTCACATATATTTTTTAAAAATGCACAGACGCACCCAATCCTTTAAAAATTCTTTAATTTCAACACAACAACGTTGAAAAATTGTGAAGAGATTTGAAAAACGTTGAACAAATTTGCTCTTCTTGAAGTACTCACAGGAATTCAAACGATGCTTCTTTCGAAAGCAAGAGATAAGGACCGTGGGAAACGTTTTGGGGTTTATTTGTTCGGTTGCTTGTACCGTAGTTGATTCCCACACCCAGGGGCGCAGCCAGGATTTTTCTAAGGGGGGGGCTGAAATTATGGAAGTAAAAGCTATGAAAAGGAAAAATTGCTTGTGATAAGAATAGTCAGGAAAGCACATATATTGTAGATAAACAGTTGACTGTACTCACCACGAAACCTGGGGTCCCTCCAACTAAACTGCCATCTTGTTTCTCTGATATTCTTTCATGACGACCGTAAAACCCAACCACCTTGATTTCATGTCTCAGCCGAGTTTTGTTTTGATCTATGATTTTTTTCTACTGTCGGAAAGCATATTTCTCACGTCCACGTTTTCTTCATTTTTGCAAAGTTTAAGAAACGCATCAAACTTCTCTGCGCAAAACTGGTGGTATTGACGTGTTTGATGAGACTTTAATCTTCTTTCGCCTTTTTCCAATTTTTGTGAGCTGATTTTAC
>Ga0210059_1013282_pt1 | contig 12330 bp, 7 predicted proteins | sample Ectturendosymbi2_FD_188042 | JGI IMG/M metagenome (GOLD analysis project Ga0210059, IMG submission 188042) | Ecteinascidia turbinata endosymbiont from Florida, USA - Sample 2 (SPAdes) (version 2) | ecosystem: Host-associated > Tunicates > Ascidians > Unclassified | place: Key West, Florida...
ACGAAATGCCACCGAGGGCGTACTCCGCGCTATGGTATGCGCCTCCAAGCGGTCACGCAACAATCAAGAAAAACGATAATTGACCAATGCATCGCCGCAAGACAGACTTGCTGCTACAGTGGGTACTTAACGGGAAAAACGTTGAGAACACCTGCTTTACGGATTCGGGAAGTCTTCTTGTTTGAATTTAAAAAAGATTCATTTTGGGTTTGGGGTTTTCTGTGGGGACGTCATAATGGCCGGCATGTTTAGGCCTTTTTGGCCAATTTTTCTGGCACTGGGCCAGAAAATGAGCCATTTTTTGCTCCCAACATGCTATGAACTGGTGCCAACCCAATGAGCCATTTTTTTGCTCAAGATTTGTTTGCAAACTGGTCTATGATCGAGTCTTTAGAGCCCTTGATTAGCTTTCTACATATCTGAAGCCAAAATTATGGCTTAAAAGCTCAATTTTTGACAAAAATGAAAATGTCACACGAAAGGTATGATTTGTCCCCTCAGGGCAAATTTTGGCTAGCCACAACTCAGCAGCAGATTCATTGAGCTAGAGAGCTGTCCAAACCCTCTAAAGACTAGTGAAGTGTTGTAGTGTAGAACTAAAATTTTTCGTTTTGGGTTCGTGGTTTTTGTTCGGTGACGTCATGACTGGGGCAGGTTTTGCAGTTTTTTTGGATGTTTTGCGTTTTTTTGGAATTCTTGATATGCGCTTTATTTGAAATTGTGCAGTGGGTCTCCTTTAGGACGATGATGAATGCTTTGTTCTTACAGGCTAGCTGCTCAATAACGCTGATCTTGTTTGCGGTGAACCCTCGGTGTTAAGCTGGAGTATGCTGGGTCGTGGGTCGCTGCTGCCGTGCATTGCGCCAGGTGTTTCTCTACCCAGCCCACGCTGACCACATCCAGCACGGGTAGCAGTTGTTACTCTCGTAGTGAGGTTTGATTGACGTTTGTGGCAATGTCGTACAGGGGAAGGCCACTTGAAGGCACCTGTCATCCTCCCTAGGTTGCTAATGAAATAGTAATGGACATGTGAAAAACATGTCTTTTATTTGCTATGTCAAAAATGATATTTATCATGAAAATCACTTTGTAACACGTGAAATGATTTTCTGTTCATTCTCTTAGTTTTTTCGTAACAAGCCATGTTTTACCATAAATCGTTTTCTGGGCAGTAGTTTCGACGCATTACGCACTTTTTTCGTTTAAATATTTGCACAAATAATGGTTGCAATTGAGCTTTCCTGCAACATGCAGTCATAAATGACAACTGCACGTACAGATTTTATGTACGCGCTTGCTCACACTAAGCTACCTATTTTGCCAGGACATTTGATTATGAACAATTTATAAGCCTCTGTTAAACGATCTGCATCTTCATCCATCTTTTTATCCTCTCATTTCAATTGTCTTATGGTGTTTGCAAATCCCAATTTTTCTCCCACGTGTGACGTTTTGTATGGCGGTGGTCGAATGCAGTAATTACTGGTGCCTTGTCTCAGTGTTCATTCCTCTTCACTATCGCTTGCGCGTACCATCTAACCCCAACCCTGAGAAGCGTTCTTTATAAGCATTGTACGCTTGTATTCCTTTAACTCAAGGTTGGAAATAGGGGAACCTGCGGCTGTCCAGTCAAATGTGAACCGGGTGCAGAGGCGTGACAAGGGGGGAACAATTCCTCTGGCGCCAAATCACTGGGGGGTCCTCATTAGCGCAAGCGCTATATCCATGAAGAAGAGGGCAAATATATAATTATCTGCATCAACTGATACGAAATGTTTGCCATCAACATATTCAACAGCTCACAGTCTATCACAGATTTTTTCGTGACTTTAGCCAAGCGACGTTGTCAATAAGTTTTTCGCAATTTAGTGTACGGCCGTAACATCACATTCTAACGCACGACCGCCAGACAATGCAGACCTCCGAAGAAAAGCAGTGTCGTCATTCTTATCTGGCGTAACAAGCAATATTATCGTGTTGTTACTGTACTGATAAGTCTTGACGCTTGCATTTTCGCTCGTTTCAAAGTAAGTTGTGAAGTTATGCTTCAGCGCAATTTCGCAAATTTATGTCGTCAAAAGAAGGGGTTGCGCTGGGCCCCTAAAAGCGCTGGGCCCTCGGTCATGGCCTTTGCGTAAATCCGTCACAGCCAAGAACAGCGTAAACGCCTTCGCACCGGTGTCGAACATTTCCGCTCCTGCTTACCCAAGTGGGGCATGGACCCTACTGCGGATTGTGAGTGTGGCGCAGAGAAACAGGCCGTTGACCATGTTGTCCTTCAATGTCCAATCCATCGACCTTCCAATGGAACGCATATGGCCTGATGGTTCTGCATGACCAGACAATCGAATGGCTTCTGAACACCTGTCCCGAGATCTCGTATACGGTCCAGCAGTGCATTGGAAGAACTCGCACCCTTTCAAGGACCGCAAAGCCACAATAGTGGTTGTACTTTAGTCCAGTCAGAACTTCCGACCGAGAGAGCTAGAGAGCTGTTCAAACCCCTACGGATTCGGGCAGTGTTCATGTTTAGATTAAAGAGAATTTGATTTGTTTTGGGTTTGAGGTTTCTTGTGGTAACGTCGCAATAGAGGCATGTTTTCTTACCTTTTTGGCTGAAGTTACCTGGCTCTGCGCACCAACTCAGCGAACTATTTTTTTGTCTAAATTTGATTTGGAATCTGGGTTATCATCCGAGTCTGTAGAGCCCTTGATTTGCTTGCTAGCTTATCTGGAGCCACACTTATGGGTCGAAAACCAAAAATTGAGCAACAATTCTACTCTCACAATCACTGACCCTGGGTATATTATACCCATAGCCATAACTGACCATAACTCGCCAGCAGATTGAGTTAGAGAGCTGTTCAAACCCTGTAAAGATGGAAAAGTCTTGTAGTTTGCAATTAAAAAAAATATTTTAGTTTTGGATGTCGGGCTTTCTGTTGATGTTTACATAATTGCCGGAGGTTTATGCATATTTTGTTTAAATTTGGATCATCCCCAAGGAGCCGACTTCGTGGTTCAAGATTTTATTGGATTCTAGAATGTAATACGAGTCTTTAGGGGTTTTGATGGACTTGTACCGTTTTTGGTTCTGAAATGGTGGCCATACTTCCGAAAACTAATTAGGGAAATCCTCCAACTTCCTCCGGAATTTCCTGAAATATTTGGAATTATTTTGGCATAACTTTGGAAACAGAAATGCTAGAAAAACAATCAAGGGCTCTAAAGACTCATGTTATAGCCTAGAATCAAATAAAACGTTCAGCCACGAAATCGGCACATTCGATCGGCGATGACGTTATAAAAAAAACGCAAAAAAACTCATGACGTCATCGACCAAAAATCCCAAACCCAAAACGAAACATTTTTGTTATTCTAAACTACAACACCTCACGAGTCTTTAGAGCGTTTGAACTGCTCTCTGGCTCAAAATACTGTACTGCCGAGTAATGCCTAGCCAAAGTTTGGCCTTAGAGTAAAAATTATGTCTTTATGACATTTTTTCATTTTTGTCAAAAACTGGGTTTTTGAACCATAATCATGGCTCCAGATTTGCCAGAAAGTCAATCAAGGGCTTTTACAACGCTGATCACAGCCTCGTTTCAAAAAAAATCTGAGCCAAAAAATGTCTCGTTAGGTTGGCGCCCAGCACCAAGTAAAGTTGGCAAAAAGGCAAAAACATGCCCCTATTGTGACTTCAACCACAAAAAAACGAAATCGACAACTTTTTTAAAATTTAATCTGGAAGACTTCCCGAATCTGGGGAGGGTTTGAACTCTATCTAGCTCTACCGGTAGGCAAGATATGACTGGACAAATTACAGCCACTATTGTGGCTTTGCGGCCCTTCCATGCACAAACATGGATTTCATTTAACTCCAGCGCCGGCCACTACAGTGGCCGGCACTTTTTTGGCCATAACTTGCCAGTTGCTAGAGAAGTGTTCAAACCATATACGGATTCGGCACGACGTCTAGTTTCGACTAAAAAAAAACATTTTCAGTTTTGCGTTTGGGGTTTTCTTGGGGGACGTCACGAGTGGGGGTATTTTTGCGTTTTTGTGGTCAACTTTACCCGGCCCTGGGCGCCAATCCAACGCGCCAACTTTTGGCTGAAAGTTTGTTTGGAAACTAGACTATCATCCGAGTCTTTAGAGCCCTTGGTTGGCTTTCTAACATATCTGGAGCCAAAATTATGACCCCAAAAACAAAAATTGGTCAATATTTCTTCCCCCACAAAGGCTATCCTGGGGTTCATTACACCCATAATGTATATGACTATAACTCGCTGCCAGAATATGCTAGAGAGTTGTTCAAGCCCTCTAAAGACGCATGAAGTCTTAATATAGACTGAAAAAAATTAAGCTTGAGATGTCGGTATTTTTGTTGATGTTTACATGATGAGAGGATGTTTATGCATATTTTTTTACATTTGGATGACGTCATCATCACCTGGGAGTTGACCAATGAAGCCGATTTCGTGGCTGAAAGTGTTTTTTGGATTCTAGGCTAGAATACGAGTCTTTTGAGGGTTTGGTGTACTTTCTAGTGTTTCTGGTTCAAAAGTAATGGAAAAATAATACGAAATTAATTAGGGAAATCCCGAGTAATCCCCTAGGGAATTCTTGAAAAAATTGGGTCTTTTGGCCATAACTTTGGCACAAGAAATGCTAGGATGTCGATCAAGCGCTCTGAAGACTCGTATTTCAACGTAGAATCCAAACAAACTTTTAGCCACTAAATCGGCTGATTGTCTAGGCGATGACGTCATGAAAGAAAAACCAAGAAAAGCAAAACATACCCCAACCGTGACGACATCCACCAAAAACCCCAAAAACAAATGTTGAAAGTTTATTTTTTCAGTTTGAACCACGAGGCTTCACGAGTCTTTCGAGGATTTGAATAGCTCTCTAGCATATGCTGCTGGCGAGTTATCGCTGGTCGAGATAGCCATTAGTGGGCGACTCACGTTTTTTTCTGCAATTTTTATATTTTTGTTGAAAATGGGGTTTTTGACCCATAATTCTGGTTACAGATATGTTGGAAGGTCAATCAAGGGCTCTAAAGACGTGGGTGATCGCCTAGTTTACAAAAACATTTTGAGCCAAAAAATGGCTCATTGGATTAGCGCCCAGGGACAGGTAAAGTTGGTAAAAGAATCGAAAATATGCCCTCATTGTGACGTCATCAACAGAAATAAAAATGTTTAAATCAAAACTAGAAGACTTGCCAAATCTGTAGGTGGTTTGAACATCTGTCCAGCTATAGCGACTAGCGATTTATGGCCAAAACAGTGCCGGCCACTGTTGTGGCCGGTGCGGACGTTAAAGGGTTTAAAGGAGCTTACAATGAAGTACTGTCGACCGAGATAGTATTTCAATGGTTTGAGACTTGAGTAAAGTTAGGTTAGATCTGTTGAATGCAGCATACAGTAAATGTACACCGCGAGCTTGTAGCTTGAAGTATGTGTAAAAGCATCAACTTTCACTTCAATACTTACAAAACGATCCACACAAAATGGAATGACACATGCTCGAAACCACCAACTGCATCCTATGATGTGAAGGGACAACATGCTAATAGCGGTTGTTGGTCGTTGCTGTCTAATTATCTGTTAATATGGTTGATGTATGCAAAACTTTGCACCACGGACATTTATTTCACTTAGGTAACATTCAGGGCTTGACGACGTGAACAGGAACTTTTGACCATTTTTCTTTACGAGCTTGTATCATTTTGATATCCGATATATTGATGAATCTAGGCAAATATCAGTGCACGTGGTTACGAAATTTTAGTTTTAAGGTTACCATCACGTGTTTTTCGCAGACGTCATCCACAGTTAAATCTGATGCCACGTGCTTGACAAGTACAAGCCATTGGTAGATGTGGTACCATACTCACCTGTGGTGCTGTAGGCTATTGCGTTGTTTCCATGCAGTTGATCGCAGCAGCAAAAATTTATTCGCATTGTTCCATTTTTTTCTGCTTCGTCTGTCGTGCATTCATGCTTTTGTCACAGCAGATTGCATAGCTATGCTATCCTCGTGCAAACGGTGGCTGTACGCGGTTCATTTCCGGCTGCTTGTTAATGGTAGCAACACTATGTTCCTTTTATCGTTTTATCGTGTTTTCTTACTACAATCAAGGAATTCAACCAGAGTATCGGCTGAGAATATAGCTGACAAACAACATATGCTTGATAAAAGCAGTCAACTAACAAAGAAGCGGTGCGAGATATCCTGGTTTTGGCGCAACGTGGCTATCTCATTCTTACAGATCGTTTGCAATAGGAAACGAACTGCAAAAACGGCTAGAACTGACTCCGTAAGTGTGGGCGTATTGTTTCACTCGCTGCCGTCTTGTCTCACTGTTATCGTCAACTGCTAAACTGTGTTGCACTATATTCGAAGTACGTACGACACCACCAGGGGAAGGGACGCCGGGGCAACGGTAGGGCAGGGGGGACAGTAAAAAGGTTGAAGGCAATGAAAATCATACAGAGCAAAAATATGGTTACCCATTATGCTTGTCTCTGTTCAGGAACAACGTTGACTTCAAATATAATACCAGAAATTGTAAAAAAACATTCTGAATTTTCTGGGTGTGCGAACAGCTTCAACAAATTTGTTTGAAATTGAACTTGATAAACCATGAAATTACCTTATACACTGTTATGAAAAGGCACCATCGCCCCCCTCTTTAAAGGGAAGGGATAAAACCTTCCCGCCATGCCGCGGTTCTCCGGCGTCCCTCTCTACATTACATAGAAACGCACAATCTAATTATGTCTGCATTAAAAAGATACTGAGATTTTACGAGTTAAAAATATATGGAAAGCATTGAAGAAAAAGGTATCAATTCACCTTGGATTCATTAAATGATTGTTCCACGCAAGAAATCAACATATGTGTTTGGTTCAACATACCTCACACACTTTAAGCAAAAATCGCGATTTACACGTTGTATGCAACAGCATCTTATACTGAAATACAAATGGTGCAATAGGAAACTGAATTTTCGTTTTTTTTTATCTTCGCATGCATAGCTAGTAATCCAACCTAAGAAAAAAAGTTTGTTATCATTGCACCAGCAGCTTCGGTGGCGGAATTATTCACCAACCCAAGCAATGACGGTAATGTTGGTGGCCAGCAACAAACATCAGGCAGCCATCCAATAAGGTCAAACAGTACAACAACAACAAAAAAAACAAACATCACTTGACCACGATTTCAAATCGAACAACTCAACGTATTTTGCCTTCGTCAGGGTTGAAACCATTTTCTGCCTCAAAACCTTTTACGTCACTTATCTTCACATCATACAGTATTTCATTTGGATTTTAGTTGCTGAACGGTGTGTTTATTTGCCAGACCAGGGTAGCATGTGCAGTTTAGTAACCAGGTTCTGCCAGAAATGTGTAAGAATGTCTACTAGCAAGATCTGGCACCACTAGCGAAACAGCTTTCTACAAATAAGACAAGCATGCTTTAATACAGGGTGTCCCAGAAGTCGCGCACCATGCAGATTTTTATGAAAATACATATAAATAGCAATTGTATTGATCACAATCATAACAGATGCTCAAATTGTTCACCCTCTGCATTGACACATGCATCAATTCTCTTTATGAAACTGTTTTTTACTTTGTAGAGGGTTTCAGTGTTGAAAATTATTGTACGGTGCGCGACGCCTGGGACACCCTGTATATCATTTTGTACAGCAGTGACCACCACAGTTTATTTTTAACTCCGTCTGCTCGATTCGATTATAATGGAAGTCAAAAATTTTCCTTCATACATTTGTTGTTTTGCAACTAATCCAGAAAACAATTCTTCATTTCAAATTGTAGCATTTACAAAACTGGTCTTGTTACAGTTCTTCAAGCAAATGTCTTGACCTCGTCAATCCGATTTAACAGAAGCTGCAGGATTACACATAAAATATTAATAGGTCTGAAGCGTATCCTTTACCTGATATTGAACCCAACAAACTTGAAATGAACAAAAATACAGTCATGATCGCAAAAGTAATATTTCAACCTATTTCAACCTTATTTTAGTATTTCAGCAATGTTTTTCAACTCACTTTTTATTGCACTTCCAACTAGCGTATTAATGTACTTGTCGAGCATAACAAAACCTTGGAACGCTTTTCGGCTTCTAAAATCAAATTCGACGTCATATTTTGAAGTAAAGAAGATATTTAGCGCTGAATGATATTTTTGAATTAAGGACTAAATTGATGTAACCGTATGTTATGGTAACCGGATATTTCAGGCCTGCACTACAAACGGCTCGCGAAAGCTTTTCATACCGCCCGCGAGAGTTTTCTCAATTGTACAAAATGTTGCCAAAGCTAGACATTGAATAAGTGATTGTCGTTCCAGAATTTCTTCCATACTACAACGAAATCTGTACATTGAGATGAAATAGACTTTTGCGGCCCGCAGCAAATTTATGTTGATAATTTGGCCCTTCGAGCTTCCTGAGTTGTGCAGGCCTGGGATAAGTGATGCAGTTGGTTGAGCACGCGCCACCACAGCTGATAGGCTGGGCTCGATTCCTGGCTGGGTCATACCGAACACTTGAAAAACGGCATTTGCGGCTTGTCCAGTTTTGTGCTTCGCTCAGAGCAGTGTACGTCAATATTTCAAACGTGTTACATGCATTATGCTTAGGATCCATTGGAAAGTGACATTGTGTTGTGGAGCACCATACTGTGTTATTGTATCCCGGCCATGTTACTTAAATGATGTTGATACGCTGTACGGTAGCGTTGCATGTCATAAACTTAACTTCATCAATATTGACGTTGTTGCACATCCAGTGCTGTATAACTTGTCATATGTCATCGGTTTCACATTTCGTCTTGTACATTTCTTGCTGCAGAATATAAAATATATCTTTGACGGCATTCTGCTGTCCTTCATTTCAGTTGAAAAAACTTTTTTTCAAACATTATAATAGGCATTAACATTATGTAGAAGTGTTCAATGTATTTTAGTCAATTAACTACACTCCACATGTGAGACAAGCAAGGATCTATCTACAAATTTTTAATAGGAAATCGATTTCACGCAACACTACGCATCGTCAGTCCTTGAATCTCTAGTAATGCTAGCAGGTGGAACACTGAAAGACTCGAGCAAGGGCAGAGAAAGCAAACAAACTCAAGACTGAAGCGAATATATCACAACATCAAATGCGACAATTAAAAATTTGGAATTAGGTCTTTCTTAAATAATTGCGTGCACTGGAACTTCAAAACTAACTTCAGATGTTACTTAAATTTAGTAAGTCACAACACAAGCTGCGATAATTAAAACTATAAAATACGTCGTTCTCAAAGAAATGCGTTCACTTGAATTTCAAAACTGTATGACGCGTCATTTAGCAAGGCAAAGGTTCCACTAAACTTGAAACAACACGCCGTATGATTGAGACAGTCGGCAGAACTCGCAACCGTAAACAAAACTGCATTCGTAGCCAAGGAATTGCAAACAGCGAACATGAGAAGTCTTCGCTGATCACTGCAAAAATAAAGGACCAATTCTGCAATGAGAAACTTCACTACAATACACTGGCCAAAGTTGCTTGAGTCGGTTGATGGTCCAGCGGGCACTCGCGTGCAATAAAACCGATCCGCCAACAGAGTCGACTGATAAAACGAAAAGGAGGAACAGCCAGGATTGAAGAGCGTGCAACGTAAAGGTAAGCGAAACTAGCAGTAGAAAAGGTATTTCAAAGAGCAGGTAGGTTTACTCAAATGATTATAGCTTCTTTGACAAAAAAGCAAGGGTGAAAAATTGAAATTATTTTCAAAAACTTGCAAAACTGCAAGTGCGGCTACAGTTTTTGACAACAACACTTTTCTCGAAAAAATACGGCGTAGCATTGCAATACCTTTTAGAGCTCACCTTGATAACAAAGACGAGAAATGAAGCGAAATGAGCAATAAATATACTTACACAATTTCATATTTGTGTTAATGTCAGCGATTTGGTACAGAGTTGTAACTGCTATCGATATTTGCAACATCGTGATTCAATCCGGATATGCAAGACTGGATGTGGAGATTGCTAACATCGGCACTCTCCTGGAAGATTTGCTGAAGCTACGAAGTAAATGTAAAAAATATGGAAGGAAGCTAAAGATATTGCGTCAAATCTTGATATTGATGTTGAAATCTTCCATGGCTGAGAAGTCGTGGGTTGGAAGAGTGTGGGTGAAGATGCAAGATGACACTAGCACACCTGCCACCAATCTGGCGAAATAGACTGACTCGGATGGTTACCCTACAGGTTGCAGAGGTCTTTTCCAGAAGAATTGTGTTTCGTATTTTAATTGATAATGTTGTTGCAAGATAAACCTTTCCTTTCAACGCTAGTTAGAAGGTTGGCGGAACATTTTGAGTTTTTGTGGAAAGTTCTCAGGATTTCTGCAGCTAAGATAGCAAGAAAAGAACCAGCATATCATCTTCTAAATCCTAATAGTGAAGATTTTTCAGAATAAATACGACCGTTGCTAGCTGTACATAAATATGATTCTGGAAAAACTGAACTGAAATGTGACATGTCCCATGCCACAAGCAAGTGGCGATGGGCGCCAAAGACCACTCATGACATTCCGAAAGGCGTGCTAAAGCAAGGATAATTGAACTGAATGACCTTTCATTTGAGCAACACTTTGACAATATAGCACGAGGAAGTTAAAATAATTTTCAGAAACAACACGCAACATGTGGCGAAATTTTTTCATAAATATACGTTTCACGAACAATGACTATTTTTAATTAAGCCACTGTTTGGCAATTAAGAATGGGAAGAAAGTTAAAATAATTTTTAAAACTCTCATAAATGCAATGTCCGGCGAAAATATTTGACAAAAACACTTTCCTTGAACAATGACCTTTTTGCTTGAGCCAGAAATCGACAATGTAGCATGGGTAGGATGTTAAAACCATTTCTAAAAACTTACAAAACTAGAGTATAGCGGCCAGCAAAATCTTTTTGGATGAGTTTTCGGAGTGAAAATAACAACCGTGAAACGCAGCGTTCATTCACGTTTTTATTGTGCAATGTTAATGTCAACACGTGCAGTTGGCCGTCAAGAACTTTCAATTACCGAATCTTGCCCTCCTGGTCCCTGGACAACGCTGGACATATCTGGGAATGGTAGAGAATTGTGTTTAGCAGCAAATATTATTAATTTGGCGCAAAGGTGGAGATGATAATTAGGAGGAACACCAAAAGCTATGTCATTTCAGCTAACGCGTAGTGGTTACGGCACCTGCTGCAGAGCAGCTGTGGTGATGTGGAAATAGCAAACTTGACTTTTGTATTTGCTACCATCACTTTCAATCAAAATTACAATCCATCAACACGATTTTGCAACTCTGCATTGCGTTTCGAACTTCAAAACAAAATGTAGGCCAATGAAGTTAGAAAGGAAGCAATTGACTTTTTACTTTTCCGCTACAGCGCAAGATCTGCAATCGCTAGTGAACCGTGTAAGCAATCGAATGAAAATCACCCTGTTGTTAGTGCTTGTATCATGCAAGACGGCAGGTTAGTTTGCTGAGTTCATTGCAATAAAACAAGTATGTAGTTTCCATGATGGGTGTAAGCAAGGAATCGATCAGCAAATTTTTAATAGGAAATCGATTTCACGTAAAATTACGCATCCTCAGTCCTGAAAATTGCAGACAAAGCTTACAGGTGAAAAGTTGAAAGGCTGAAGTAACAGCAGAGAAAAAACAAACTTAAGACTACAATTAAAATTTCGTAATACAAGCTCATAAATCATAACATCTTAACAAACTGACTGACGTCAAGAATACTAGTGGCGACAAAAAAAACTGACTCATGAAATAAGTGTTTACTCAAAAATTAAAAAGACGTTTACTCAAATAAATAAATGACTGAAACATCTAACTAGTCGATGCTAATGGCTGAAAAATTTCTCCAACTAAAACTAACTTTTGGTGAAATGACTAACAACGGTAGAGAAAAATAGTACGCCATGTGTGGGCAGTAAGTCTCTGGGGTACGCATTTAAACCTGCCACGAGTTCGCTTTAAACGCTGCGGTGGGAGTAAGCTTTAAACGCTGCGGTGGGAGTAAGCTTCCTTTTTGTCACGACAACCGTCAGTACATTGGAGACTGCTTATGTGGAAAGAGCGCCATACAAAAAAACTAGATACTGCAAAGCAAAAACCAGTGTTTTACATTGTAGCAGCAGATGTGAAAGCACTTTACCCAAGCTTGTATAGAGACACTGTGACAAAAGCTCTTGAATGTGCATTGGAGAAGCATTCCGACTACAGCG
>Ga0210059_1013284_pt1 | contig 12330 bp, 9 predicted proteins | sample Ectturendosymbi2_FD_188042 | JGI IMG/M metagenome (GOLD analysis project Ga0210059, IMG submission 188042) | Ecteinascidia turbinata endosymbiont from Florida, USA - Sample 2 (SPAdes) (version 2) | ecosystem: Host-associated > Tunicates > Ascidians > Unclassified | place: Key West, Florida...
CCAAAAATCTTAAACGTATTCTTACTGCAAAAATACTGCTCACAACAACTAACAATGAAACTGCACATGATTAATGAGGGGAAAACCTTTTTTTTTAAGAAAGAGAAAATCCTTCACGTGAATTTTTCTGGGAAACCATCCGGAATTTCCGCTGTAGCGCAAACAAGCAGTTGGTACATGATGTATTTTTTGTCAAAGAGACATAGACCTACTGGTTGCAAAATTAATAAGCACAACTCAAGCCCAGGTCAATTTTGTAATTTGTTTTTTTCGATGCCATACGAAATCTTTGATCTGTGACATTACAACAAACAACAAAGAAAAGGAACCAAGGTCAGCTCGAGTTCATGACTCATGGAATCATTTATACGCTATGTTAGAAGTACATCGCTTTCCTTAAAAGTTAATAAAACTTTTGATATACAGTATAAAAACATAACGGATGCATTTTCTGTTTGTTTCATGATTGATTGAAGCAGCGCACAAATTCGATTGTAACGAAACGACTACTTTTCATTGCTCATCATCAAGAACAAGGATGGGAATCTGCGGATTTTCAATTCCCGGGATAGAACACAGCATCGCGTCAAAACAAAACTCTATGGAGATGCTTTAACAGTAAGCAGATACTTAAACAGTAAATCAAGAGATGTATCTCTCGCTCCTTCTCGTAGTTTTCTCTTCTAATTTTCCTGAAGAAAACAAAGGTTAAATTTTAAGCTAAAATTACTGCGTTTGCGGTCCGCTAGCAATATTCCACAATAAATGTGACCTGTGACAATAAACAGGTTCCCTAGCCCTGATCATGGTCGTCCACAGAAATTTTTCCATGGGGCAGCATCGATATTTTGCCTATCCTTTTCAGATTGCTGACGATGCACTAAAACTGTACATTTAACAAAACGCTTTACCGTTTAGTACACCACAAATATAATGCCCTAACAGTTACAAAGATTGCGTTTCGTTGGCACAGTACATGCTTCTTTCACAGAGCATAAAACTACACAATTTAGTGCTCAGCAGTCACTTTCTCGCTGCATATACCTGTCAAGATGTCTGCCTGCATGAGTCACATGCGACAAAACGCTTACTGGCCCGCGGAAGCCGCTATTATGGTTTATTATCGGCCATAACTCGCAAATGAATTGCTCTAGAAAGTCAGTGAAGATATCCACGGATGCGGAAAACAGCATCGCATTTTAAAAGTATGTATTGCGTACTTGTGACGCCTTTTTGACTCATTTTAGGGAAAAACCCGTTTTTCGCACTACCGATAAACTTTGGTGCTGTTATGGGTATGTTTCGCATACTTGTGACGCCATAATGATATATTGTAGGGAAAAAGATTTTTTCGCCAAAATACTTCGGTGTTTTTGTGGAGCGAAAGCCACGCACGTTGGTGAAAAGTTTCTACGGAAGAACTTTCAGTCTTTGCCAGAATTTTGCGAAATGACTTTGTTGCGATCGGAAATCCCGAGCGGGATGTGCGCAAAGCTTCTCACCGTGGCAGCAAGCAACAATAGAGATCATGCTCGCAATCTCTCTTACTATTGCGTGCTCGTTCTACATATATAATGGTGTTATTCTTCACGCACATCCCGTTCGTGGTGAATCACACAATCAACGCAACGCCACCGGAGAGGTTGCAACTACATCCCCTCCTTTTTACAACGAACCACGCCGATCGCACGTTCTTTGTGTGAAGGCTGAACTCGGCACGACCTCCACATCCTGTTCACAGCACCATTTTGTTGCGATCGGAAATCCCGAGCTGCATGTGCGCAAAGCTTCGCACCGTGGCAGCAAGCAACAATAGAGATCATGCTCGCAATCTCTCTCACTATTGCTTGCTCGCGCTACATACATAATGGTGCTATTCTTCACGCACATCCCGTTCAAGGTGAACCACGCAATCAACGCAACGCCACCGGAGAGGTTGCAACAACTTGAAAAAGTGTTCCTTCCTTTTAGGGGAAAAGGGGTGGAAAACCACAAATTTAGGGGGTGTCCGTGTCCTTTTTGAAAGGCCTATTGCACCAAGCAATTCAAAACGCACGAAATATTTGAAAATTGCAGAGCAGGTTTCCCTTGGTGTCTTACAATGTCCTGCCGAATTTTAAGTGAAAACATTAAGAGGAAAAAAGGTTTTCGATGTTTATATTTGAAAATTCGTTGCCATGTTATTTCTACGCAGTATTTAGCAACCTGCCTCTGAAGACAAAGAAGCGGACATGAGTGAACTACAAGCTCATCACTGCATGACACTAGAACAGTGAACTAGGCTCAAGTGCAGCGTGAGGGTCATAACCGGCAAATATACTGTCATTGCAAGAACTGATTAATTGATTTATTGTTTCATGTGACTCAGCTAATAAACATAAATAATGCAAAGAGCCATCACGCGAAATAGAAACTAATTCTCAGTAAACATTAGAAAAAATGAAAGCACAATGACAAAATACCTGATCAGCGCAAACAAAGAGTGTCGCTCTGTAACATAGGGCTGACAAAACACCATGATGGTCATCTGGTCTATAGGTTCTCAAAGTGCTCCGTACGGAGCCCCAGGGCTCCGCGAGAGAAACCTCGGGACTCCGCGAGTTATTCGTTTACTTATCAAAATACTGACTTGGCTAATTTTGCAACGAATCTAATCTTACAAGTGATTCAATTGAACCGTAATTTGAATACTTTTAAATACAAAGCAGCAAATACATCCGCGTCATTAAATAAAGCACTTCCAATTTACTCAGGAACATCAATCGGTATATAACAATGTGTTTCTTTTTATTTTTATTTTTAGAAATTTATTGTGGGGCTCCGTAAATTATAGTCAATCTCTTCATGGGCTCCATAACACCAAAAGTTTGAGAACCCCTGATCTAGTCAACACTATTTATCACTTTTTGAGAAGTTTTAAAAAACATATTCGGAAAGAAAATCAGCATAGTTAGAAAAATAAACAAACACAGAACATGGCGAAGTAAATTTACAGATGAAAATAGCGTGCTTATGTACACAATGGAGTGGATGAAATTTAATCGAAGAAATTTGGTGGGGTCAAAAAATCTTTAAAAAAGTATGAAAACGAAGTTAAAATAAAGTGAAAAGCAATTTATGAGATTTAAAAGAGAAACAAAACAAAAAAATCTATAAAGTGTAATTTTATCAGGAACAAAATGGGATGTGGGCAGGAAAAACAAGACACAAAAAATTAAATGTAAGTATAAAAAAAAATTACATTATCCTCATTACTGGAACTACTGTATTAGTATTTTGTTCTTGATGAGTTAAATGTTGCCAACATACATAAGCATATATCTTTTTACGTAAGAGGCGTTTCTTAAGTTTCCAAGGATTGAATCAATTAATCTGAATTTAACTGCTGAATTCTAGTTTCCTACAATTTTTTGGTTCCATGACCCAATTTCCAGGGGAGGGCATATGCCTGTTTTAAAACTCCCCTGCGGAATCAGATGCTCCTGATTAGGACCAGCTCCTAACGTGAATATCGGCATTACCGAAACACACTTTCAAAATAAATTTACTGATTTTTTCAGATTCGTTGTTTTCCGAAGAAGTACAAAGCACTGTTTCACATCACTCCCCCTTTCAAGTCAAGCGTTGTCCTTTGTGGCCTTTTAGACTTTGGAGATCACTTCCAGTTGCCTTCGCTCAGTTGCTCACACGCCGCAATTGATCTGATTCTAGGCTTTATTTGAGACGTCCTCAGTCCTTGGTGACCATTGAACTGTTACTGGATGCCGACCCCTTTTGTTGTTGTTGAACTTTGGACAGTTCTCGCCTGGCTTCATTTCTCTTTATCGTATTTTGTGGGACGCCCCGCCATCTCTTGTCACCTCGTCGGACATTTCGAATTTGTGGTTGTCATGGGGTCCATTGATTGCGCTTTCGCTTATGGCGTCACGCAAACGCAAGAGTGACTTCACTTTCTGCCAGATTATCAGGTGATTTTCCTGGTTCCTCTTCCATCAATCCTTTTAAACGGCTTCAAACGTGTGATAATCTGGGATGCATCTCCACCATTTTTCTTGTTCTTTGCTCGCCGAAAGGATTGCACCAAACTGCTTGACCAAAGGAACGTTTTAATGGCTTTTGCACCATTGGGGATGTTTTGATTTCGATATTGCAGCTCTTTCTCTTTGCGTGATTTCATGTTGCTGTTGTTTGCGTCGCTAGTACAATAACAAAGTATAAGCAAATAACCACCTACCAGAAGATGCAAACGTCTATAGCTCAATTGTTGCGGTTTACGTTTCCAATTAAAGATACTCACTGTTTCGACTGAAAGAGAATTGAGTCATGCTAAGAGTCAATCAGGTCAACCAACATTTTATAATAAATGTTAGATGGGCCCAGCGATAATGAACGGAATTAACATGGCATGAACAATTGCAATGGTGCTACAATGCGGTTTGTCTTAACCTAGATTTTTACGCAATCTAATTCAAGAGTCAAAAGGCTTTGATAAAATTTTAATACAGTCTTGAACCATACATGTATTTGACAGTATTTCATGTGTAGCGTCGCCGTTCCTGGTTGGACGGTTTGTTACTTTCTTGTGTCCAAGTAACTATTCTGCAAAAAGGCCATGAAGTTGAATCAATCTGCAAATGCTTTTTTGTTTGTTGATTGATTTAACGTCGTCTTCTTCAAAAAGACAAGTTACTTGAATACATATATGTGCAAGTTTGAATCACCGCAAAGCGAATAAAGCTGAACCCAGTCGCCTGATTCCTTAAAAGCTTACTGCAAACCTAGAGCTTATGTCCTTTGCGTCCATTAGCAGAGTGTTACGACGGCGACAACTCTACAATTTGTTCTGTTTTTCCTCCTCGTACGAAATACCCCACGAATATGCCGCTGTTTGCAAAACCTGTTAACAACGTTTTCGGCCCTTGTATGGCCCTAATTATGCCATTCAAAAGAGCGAGCTTCCTGATAAAAGCGGAAGTCACAGTTTGTGAAACCACATTCTACGAATAAGTAACTGATTCATTTCGCACTGCAGTTGAAGTTTTGGTGAGATTGCTAACTACTGTATAGCGTCTACTAAAAGCAGTTTGGTTATTGCCGTGAAGCTGGTTACAGTGGCGTCTTAGTAGCGTGTTTGGTTTGTTGCTGCGAAAGTGTGTGTTTGGCTAATTGCTGATTGTCTGTTATTTGTCGAGCGCTCGACTAACCAACAGTGAAGTTTGTTTGCTTAGTCTAGCTGCGCTGGAAGAATGCTTAGTTTTGTTTCTGATTTATTTCGGAATCTGTATTGGACGATCGATGGATGTTGGCCTACTTTGTAACAACAAGTGTTTGCGCTGATCATGTTATGTTATGCAAGCAATTTCAGTAGGTAACACGAATCTGCTGATCCATTCATTCATGGAAGCCGTGAGATGTCACAACAAAAGAAAGGTTGAGTAAAAGAATTTGCTAAATGATTCAACTGTGTCATCTTTATTGAGACTTGAAGTTGGAATGTGGATATGTAAGTCCGAATCATTATGAATGCAGAGCATGTAAGGCAGATTCCTCAAAAATTCGAAGCGAATTAAGAGCTTCCAATTACTCAAGGGTACCTACGCAGAGAGAATCTCTGCAAACTCAACATTCCAGAAAATTTTGAACTGGCTGAAGCAAAAGAAAAACTTAAAAATCTGGCTAAGCAAAAAATAAAATGTCTTCATCGACAAAATTGTTTTTTCATGTGAAGCGCGACTCGCTGTAATTGATAACACGTCAACACGGTACTTGAAGCCAGTCATTCGCTGATTCAGTGGTGTAGAAGCTGAGGTGGAGGGAATGAGAGCGCCCCCACAGAATTTCGATATGTCGAAAATTCGGGCAAAATCTTTGAAAATTCGGGCACAAAAGTGTCAACACTTATGTTTCATGTTGACTGATCAATGATTCTGACTGAATAAAAAAACAAGAATCTGACTTTGGCGTTTTTCTTATATAATTTTTTTGTTTTAGCTTCAAGAAAACGGGGAAGTGTTCATGTTGTAGAGTCTAGGGTTCTTAAGAGTTGAGAATGAGCAACCAAATGCTACAAAAAAAATTTATGGGGAATTTGGCCGCACAAGAATATTTCGGGTATGTTTGGGGAAAATCGGGCAAAATATCCTTCGTACCCTCAAAATTTTGCCTGGTCCTACACCTATGCACTAATTTGTCTCATGTTTGTAGTTCCGCTTTCATGTGAGGCCAGCTCAGTGGTCACAACATGTGTTTGAGACAAACATTTGCGTACTTCCTTTGAATTGCTTTCAAAATTTCAAGTTTGTTCCCTGTGCGCATTGCTCCAAGCCACACTCGTGTGTTTTTTCTATCTTTGTTTTCAGTGTCAACATTTTCTCTAGATTTACTTGCGCCATTCTTGTGACTTGCAACTACTGAAAAACAGATAAGTGCAAGTTCGAGTCATCGCAAAAGTATGAAAGCAGAAGCAAGCAGTCGGATCCCTCAGAAGCTTGCTATGAGGCTGGAGCTGGTTTTGTTGCTTCAGTTATTCACCATGTCACCTGTAAGCTTTGCGCCCAATTCAAAGCAGTAAAATTGCGTAAAATATGTAAAATCGACTTCATAGAAAAACAATTTGCCAATGATTTGACTGCGTCACTTCTGTGGAGACGTGTAGTGTTGGATAAACGAAAGGTTGTTGAACACGCATTGAAGAAATGCTTGCTACCACTAGTTCTCCACTACTCTCAAAATAAATCTAGCGCTTTAACATGCAGAAGGGAACTACTGTATATAGAACAAAGGAAAATTGTGCGCTATTTGTGTTAAGAAATTAAGAGTTATTTTGTTGTATCATTCTTGTTTGGTTACAGATACGCAGATGAGCGGGAAACAATGACACGTGCTTTCCTTGCGATACTCCATGGCCACGTTTTTCGCGTTTATAAGGATGTGGGTCCGAATCCCATCGACGGTTATGAGAAAAAGCCTCCCTGAAACTATGTAGCAAAAATGGAATGAGAGTAATGCAGCGAACAATTTTTCACGCAAATGAAGTTGTCTTTGCCAACTTGTTTCATGATGGAAGTGCAAATAAGGAAAACCATAAAATGGAGGCGCTTCACTGGAATATCTTGCATGATACAGGTATACTATTGTCAAACGCGCAACGTTGCAGTAATCGCAAAACGCAGGCCATGCACTTTGAATCGCACCGCTTTGGTTAATCCTGTTGCCCACAAATGAAAGCGAAGTGGTCCTCGCATTTTTGCGATGTTTGACATTTTTTTCGCTTGATTGGCACTCGTGTCATCTTCGCTGGAGTAGTTCTCGTGTGTCTTTGTCGACCGAATGCTTTGTCGCGTGCCAACCAACCCCAGTATCCTGAGAGTAACGAATCAGTTCGTTTAGGCAAAAATACCGGTCTATTTTGTAATCAGGGGACATTTCCTAGTCGTATGTCATAGGAACTTTAAGGGCAGGTTTTAAAACATTGCTCCTTTTGGGGTTGCATTCGCAACAGTTACGTTATTAGCATTTTTCCAGGCGTCTGCAACTGCTTGCGCTATTGTTGTGGTCCGATCAAAACGTTAGGTCCGGAATGATATGCGTTTTAGTGAAATAATTCAATCACATTTAATTACTTCCCAAGAGTTTGGCCGTAGCCGACTACAAAATCGGTCAAGGGCCAAACAGATCTTTTGTTTTATGCGTGAAAATCACTTGCATGAAGGTTTAGCAAGAAATAGGGATGGTTTCCCAATCGATCCCTCTCGGCGCTTTACAACAAGCTGCCTTACACAAGTTTCTCATACAGCTACACAGTGGTACGCACAGCCCGCTGCCTTGCACAAGTTTCTCATACAGCTACACAGTGGCACGCGCAGCCCGTCTTGGGCGTGTTTTAAATGCACGTGGGATAAAAATAGGTGTCGATGTCAGTTTACAGCTGGGGAAGTTTCAAAGAGCGGATGAATCTCAACCTGGTGACGGATTTGCGCAAAGGCACCAAACCCGCAGAAGGGTTTTTAGTTTCGGAAGTGCAAAATACATTTTAAGGAGGCAAAATTTTTGTCTTTTATATGTTTATAACAAATTTTTCTGGGGACAACACAATCTGGGATGCACAAAAATTTGAGGGGGCGCAAGAGCCCGAATGCTCCCCCCCCGAGTCTACAGACCTGAAATGCACCTTTTGTGGTGTTCCGCTGAGCGATGACGATTTATCTTCTTCGTAGAACGGTAGCTTGTGGCCTCTGATGATAAAACCGCAAAAAGAAAATTTTAAGTTTTAATAAACCATGACAAAAGCGCGTTTCTCCCGCCATACCACAAATACCAGGAAAGCGCAACTCCTGAATGCTCGCTTGGCCGCTGGGCAAGGCAACCAAAGTTGTTGGTAATTCAACTTTATTACTTGCACCAGTGTTTCCCAATCCCGAGTCTATAATTTGAGCCCGTAAAGGGCTGGAAATGAGTCCTCAAGCACATTTACTATCGCAAACGATTTAGTTTCAAAGCCTTTAAACGTTATTAATTTTATCAACTTTAAACAATGCGAGTTTTTGTTCTTACAGGGTAGTTTACGCCAGGCCTGTGGAGCCGGAACTCACTTTCAGGCTCCTGCTCCAGGCAACAAAATATTTTGGCTCAGGATCCAAGATCCAGACGTGTTTAGTTCGGTCTTCTGCTCTGTCTACAAAACAAGTTGGTCATTAAAAAATAAAAACCATTGTATTAATTGTACAAATCACTTGCCTCAATAACTGTGTCTGTGGAACCGGAACCCAAGTGCCGGGCTCCGGTTACACCATTTGAAAGTTTTTGGCTCCAGCCATTCAAAATTGTTTTGGCTCCCACTCTGAGCTCCGGCTCCACAGCCAGGGTGTACGCAAACTGTCGTTTGTTCTGTAATAATGCGCCCAACCCGAGTGACAAATTTCACATTTCCACATAGTATTTGTATTTTTTGATACATTGCAGGCAGTGTAAACCTGCTATCTAAATTGCGGTGAGCTTTCACCGTCTTATTTTATCATGGCTAAACACAAGCAGGCGTTTGCAAACAACGACAACAACTTGAAAGTTAGATTTACTTCAGTCGACGTAAACGGGGAAATCCGCCGACAGAGCGTGTTTTGCATGGAAATCTCAGCTCACAACTCTATAAAAGAAGTTAATCTACGTCAACATCTCGTGTCAACACGCGTAAAATATGCTTAGGAACAGCTTAAGTTGTTTAAAGAGAAAAAACATCAGATAAAACAAAGACGTTTTTATCGTCCAAATCAGTGGCAACTCCGGCATTTGGGCTCCTCGAGCTTATCTCGGGTCTTCGATTACAATTTACATTGTAGAACGCGAGCTTGCTTTGTATATCTGTGCCTCTACCCACTTCACTTATTGATGTTGTTAACTCGCACTTTTTTGATTAGGTCTTGTCACTGTTCATACGTCACGTACCTTGTCTGGGCATTCGCGTTTATGTTGCAGATGACTTGAACCAAAAAACACCGTTCGTAGCAAGCGTTCTGTCGACTACGGGCTCTCACGCTTAATTCAGTCTCATCCACCAAATCCGGAGCTGCCATCCGCAATCAAGCATTTTGTAAAATATAATTCATGTCGCATTGAATGTTTTCTTAAAGCAACATATTTGCATAGGGCATTGGATTTGAATTCAAATGGAGAGTTCCAATTCGAGAACAAGTATGCAAAAGAATAACTGGTGTTATCAATGCCCTGTGATGTGCGTTAAGCAACAATGAAAGAATTCTCGTGAGACTTTCTCATTCATTCTTACGCAACTGACGTCACAGAGCAACCATGTTTCCACCCAGAATGAGAGGAAATGGAAATTCTAGTGACGAAAGCCTCGAAGGTTGCATTCAGTCAGTGTTGTCGCGTGTTGTAGAATTTCGTACTAGAGGCGTAACGAGGGAGGAAAAGGGGGCAAAATTACCTGATGCAGAATTACACTGGTGGCGCGAAATCACTGCAGGGGATTCCAAAATTCCCTATAATGTTGCACGTACTTTCTTTGATACAGAACATTTTCTTCCGAAAGAACTCAGGTTCGAATATGGGGAGGGGCAAACTTGCTTCATGCCACGGGCGCTATCTAACCTCGTTACGCCTCTGCTGCGTATGAACTTCGTACTACGAAGTTATCTTGCATATACGTATTTATCAGCGCCATTACACATTGGCTGTGTGCATTAAGGGAAATGTGGGGCCAATGAGACATTTTGAAAAATTTAAACCGGTGAAAACAACACCTTCTTGTGATTGTGATTACTTTTTTCATCCTCACATTGTGGCACCGAGGTCTTGGTGTGGTCTTTCACATGTGATTTTGTTGCAGACAACAAATGCAGTTGCATCTGAATAGGAAAAAGCGAGTTTTATTGTTTTTAGCAAAGAAAATGAGCTCAGCGTTGTTTCAATTTTCGTTGGAAACAGAGAGTTTTTTTGTTGGGGGAAGCGGGAATACTGCAGACTGCGCAGGGCAGACTACGATGTGATCACTTAAAGCACTTGCAAGTGGTCAAACAATGTTCTCAAAATGGCTACCTTGGGACTTTTGGGACAGACAGGGGTGAGGACCCTTGGGACAATGACTTCCCCTCCTGGACGATCGTTGAATTATCTTGGAAGGCCTTTGCACGCTCATTTACAATTGAAATTATTACTTCCTCAGAGGCACTCACCCTTTTAACCCGGATATACTCATAGATGATGCGTTCCTGCTTTCCGTCGTGACTGACATTCCACAACAGCCAGAAGGAAACGCATTCTGATGGATGCAAGCAGTTTCACACAGGCGCCTGACAAAGATGAAATGTCAGAAGTAGAAATGCTCCTAAATTTATATTTCTCCGTACCCAAAAGTGTCAACTTCTGCAAAACGCAGCAACATAAGAAAGTCAAAGTCCGCTATATTATTCGACATCACTGAAACAGAGAGCTTGTACTCTAGTTGCACCCCAAAAAAACTCTGTCTTCATAATGTCGAAAATAATTAGTCTCCATAAGTGAAAGTGAGGATATAATGCTGCTTATTCAGATACTGAGGATGATGAAAAAATAGTTCTAAAGGAGAAACCGTTGTCGAAGAAGAATGTGTTCGAATAACTGAACAGGACAAAGTAAGCACCGCTTTGCACGGTATAGTAAAAGATTTTTGTAAGCAGAACTGGCACCAAGTTTTGCCACACAGATACTATCTGGACTTGATGAAATGGAGACTTTGTCTTTTGGTTCATGATGGAATCAGAAAAAAAGAAAGAGTTTTAATTTGCAGAAAAAGATAAAGTAGCATCACTTAAGTTCAGAGATGTGGTTAAATTCTTGTCCCATCGCACCTCACTCAAAAATCAAACGCTTTCCTGAAAATTTGAATTTCATTTGACACCTTGACAATATGCAATGTAAACTGTTTTTCAAACACTGTCATTCTACTGACTGCTAGTGTTTTGGATGGAGTTATTGACAAGAAACACATGCAGGTTTAATCAAGACCACTTTTAAATTTCCTTTCAACTAAACATGAAAGATGACTCGCAAACAGGAATTGGATTTTATTGAATTTTGTAAACATTACGCGGACAGTGAATTTGCATTTCACTGATTTCTCAAAATGTAAAAGGGAAAACACACCATGATAAGATTTGGCTCACTCGGACAATCGTGCTTTGTTCATGTCCCATTGGTCCCAACCTAAAGTCTCAAACGTCCCAATGGGTGGGTACCAGCGGGACGTTTTAGTGAAATTTTTTGCATGCAAATAGGACTGTCGAAACATGTCTGACGATTCAATTTTTTATGCTAAATTATGCAGAATATCCCAACTTACAAGAAAACCATCACCTGACCTTGAATAAATCAGCCAGTTTTCTCTAACCAGCAAAAATGTGAAAATTGTCCCATTACTTCCACATATCCCTTACGTCTCTTGCATTTGTATAAGTTTTATTTTATATGAACTGTATGCAAGATACGTGACGAACCTGAGTGACGTTGTTCATCTGGAGTCACATTGGTCCAGATTTTTAAGAAGTATTTTTGCACCACTTGCAAAACATTGCATGTTTCTTTTTCTTTTGCTTCGAAAATTACAAGAGCAAAAGCGCCTCATACCAAGGGTGGTAGCTTGGTTAAACTTGCAGCCGTGGAAATCTTCGAGAGATTGTTCGTTGTTGCCTGAGCTAACAAGTGAGATGTGGCTACTTTGTAAAAACAACATAATTAAGTGGCGCATCCAAGAACCCTCAGTGGATATTTTGCAAACCAAATTCTCCTGCTGTAAAAATAAGTGGAAATTTTACAGTCGGACGAGACAACATATTTAAG
>Ga0210059_1013286_pt1 | contig 12329 bp, 5 predicted proteins | sample Ectturendosymbi2_FD_188042 | JGI IMG/M metagenome (GOLD analysis project Ga0210059, IMG submission 188042) | Ecteinascidia turbinata endosymbiont from Florida, USA - Sample 2 (SPAdes) (version 2) | ecosystem: Host-associated > Tunicates > Ascidians > Unclassified | place: Key West, Florida...
AGCCTCCAACTCCCTCATGCATACTATACATCGATGTACTTGGAAGTCATTGCAGTTCTTCATTATCATAATCATGATGGCGTGATTCATGCGTGTATTTCAACAAAATGCATTAGCGCCATCAAGCATATACTCTATACTACCGCAATGTATACGTCCTCATTTTCTTTCATGTATATGTGTTTTTTCATTTCTCTTTACTGCGATGCATGTTAAAAGTCTAGCGTTTTGCGTGTGGGAGTGAAGACGTTACTCAATACAATACAATTGCATAAGTTGTTTGCTAGTGCTACGTACCTGGACTAGCTAGAGCAGTCTGGCTGTTTTAATGCGGTCTCTAGTCTACCCTAGGCCCTGCTGTCTTCACGCCTATTCTCCGTGAGCCTGCATTACCTGGTTGTTAGGCGATACCAGGCCAGATAGCTATTTCTTTCTTAAATATTATATGCAAAATTGTTGTTTTGTGACATTTTCGGTTAAAGTGCAGCAATGAGTAGGGTTAATAAATGAAATTACGAATGTGAAATCATGGATTGTGTTAAAATGGAACTATTGTTACTCAGTGATAGCGTGACTCGAGTCAATGACTCGACTCACAATTTTTGGTAACTCGCACTCGACTCGAGTCACGTTGAGAAAAATTGTGACTCGACTCACGTTTTTAACAGAATCACTCGATTCGACTCGAGTCACAGTCTATGACTCGTGTCAGAGTCATTTTTACAAAATCTCTGAGTTCCTGATGGAAAACCCAGTTCGTTTGCACACAAGAAATGAGCATTTTTTGCTTCAGTGATGATCAAGATTGGCGGAAATTTTCTGTTTTGCCGTCTGGTCGTGCTATGGTGCATTTTAAAGATCAAGTGCCCCCAACTTGCGTACTGAGACTTTGCTTTCAATGAGGGGTCAGCAGGGCACAATACATTGACACCTTATGGTGGTTTTATGTAGTATTTGCATATCGTGATCAGGCAGTGGGCCTCATTCTGTGACTTGAGTCTTTTCCAGATACCAGTAAAGTGATTCAAGTTTTTCAGATTCAAATCCAAACCAAAAACTATATTGCAAAATATAATGCAATGCGAAAACCGAATCTTGTTAAATCCAAATTTCTGCCACTGTTATTAGCCTAAGCCCATGTTACGACGTGATTACGCCACATATAACGTAGAATTCGTAGCAGCAATAGAAGAGCGAACCTGATCAAATGTGTAATCTCAGTTGCTATTATGCTGAGCATTGTCGGTTCAACTCTTTCTTGAGTTGGCTCAGGGCGACGAAGCATTGTGTCTGCAACAAATGGCTCCCAACGTATCGGTGGCTGCAATCCAGTGTTTACCTGCAGTCCTACAGTAACTTGCAGCCCCAAAACTGAACCGAAAGTTACAGCAATCTCCAGTCCCAATATTGAACCGAAAGTTGCGAAGAAGTTCAAAAGAAAATAATCAATTCCAATCCAAATGTGCTTAAGCAAAGTTGATAACATCCAAATTCATCAATATGTTGAAATGTCGCAACATTCAAATCCAAGTAGCCTATATGTTCATCTCTGGTCATTTTCATGTATTGGCCAAACGAAAACCACACTGTCAATGCAACGCCAACCGAGAAGTGGCAACAGCATCCCCTCGTTTTTGCAATGAACCGCATCCATTGCACGTTCTTTTTGTGAAGGTTGTACCTGGCACCACTTTCACATCCTGGTCAAAACACCATTTGTTGTGGTTGGAAAGGCCGACCAGCAAGTGCGCAAAGCTTCACACTGTAGCAGCAAGCAACAATAAAGATCCCACGTCCAGTGGCGTAGCCAGCCCGAAAATTTGTGGGGGCCAAAATATTTGATTTTAGGCGAATAACACTATTTTACTTAGAAAAACGCCTCTCAAAGCACAAAATGGCTATGATTTCTAAATATTTGTGGGAGGGCCATGGCTCCTTTGCCCCCCCTGGCTACGCCTACGATTTGTGACGTCACAGTTTGTTTTTAAACGTATAATAAAAACAAAAATATTTTCCCCTGAAATGTATTTTCCCTCCCCAAACCTTAAAACCTAGCTGCACGCCTAGGTCCATGGCGCACAGTGCAGTCTCACAAGTGGTCAGCGGGCGCCCAACACCAGTCAAAAGAAGTAAAAAGCGCATATAGTGAGACTTTCTTTATAATTTATTCTCCTTAGAGCAGTGGTTCTCAAACTTTTTCTGATCGCGTACCATTTGTGTGTCCCGTACTGTCATCACGTACCACCTTGTTTCAAGAAAAGTCAATGTGCCAAATATCATTCGATCAAGAGTCTGGAAAACCAGAACTGACACAAATGCAGCGTGAACAAAATGGCCGTGAGAAATTTTAATGGCCATTTTTAGAAAACAGCAAAGGAAGTAGGCAACACAAAAATTCAGGAATTTATTAACAGAACCCGACAAGTAAAAACTACAGCTGTGAATATATTTTTTGTGAAGAAAAACAGAAAGTAGGTCTCTTCGCGTACCACCTTGAAGGTCTTCGCGTACCACTAGTGGTACACGTACCACAGTTTGAGAACCACTGCCTTAGAGGGATTACCCAGCACCTGTTCTTTTTCTAAGCGCTCTTTTTTTCATTGTTTAAAACAGTGTGGTCCAACTCAGTGGCGGATATTCCGGGTGTTCAAGTTGTTCAGTGAACACCTGGAATTGAAGAAAAAAATTAAAAATCGGTTTTAGGGTATTTGTTAGCGATTAATGCGAAAGGCTTCCTTTATTTGTATTGTTTTCTCATGCAGCGGATATATCTCTTAACACGGCCGAACGATTTTTGCTTGTCTGCTCAAACATGCCTGCAAGTTGTTCAAGAGCAACCGAAATTAAATAAATAAAGAAAGAAAAGAAAAGAACCAGTGGAGCCAAACTACAGCAGCAAGGTTGTTCACCTTGCCTGGTGAACAACATGCTTACGTCATGCGTTGTTTTGCTAGCATTACCGCTGTGCAGTAGAAGCAAGCTGTGCAGTAGGCCGGATTTCTTGCAGTGGACTTGCACAGATGGGTTTTGCTTCAGGTTGAAATAGCCTACTTTGGTTAGGTAGGTGATGTGGTTTGTCTGTGTGATGATTAGTGTAACAGTTTGGACGAGTTTTAAAATGAGCATGCACTAAGCTGAATATTACTGACTTTGGTAGTGGTGAGCCTAGGCTCACGTGCAAAGTAGCCTAACGCTAAAATGAGGAATGTTCATAGCAGTCGAAAAACGGACAGGCCTGCTTCCTAACATGTAAGCCTGTCTAACCACAATATCGTTATCAAGACTCTTCGCAGAGCGTCAGTTTTGAGCTCTGGCAGTCGGGGCTTCATGATTTCCATCTGCGTTGAGTTCTCCTGAACGTACCTTGGCGGCTGGGAGGACGTGCTATTTGTTGCTTTACTTACTTTTTGTCGTTGTTGCTCGTTGATTTGGCTAATTGTTGTCGAAATTTGTATGGGTTTAACGCAGTCGTGCTATGTCATGGAAGGTTTTGGGATGATTTTACTTCCTCTGCTTCGGCTTCTTTATGACACGTGACCAGTCGCGACCATCCATAGACTCACCGCATGGCTGTGTCAATGAATTCTTGCAAGCACGTTAGCCTACAACACGGGTGGCCAACAAGTCGATCGCGATCGACCGGTCGATCGCCGAAGCTCAGCTGGTCGAGCGCGCCTGATTTTGCATTGAATTGACAAGATTACTAAAAAGAACACTTTCAATCAATATCAATATTCCAGAAAGTACATAAGATTCTCCATCAATTGGTTGGTCACGTAAATCCTTTCGTGTCTTTTGTGATGGCTGACCAGAGGCTAGCACGGCAGATGCCGCGAGACGTGACAATCATGATTTAGGGCAGGGGTGGGCAAATAGCGGCCCGTGGGCCGAATGTGGCCCGCCACAGCGTTTTCAGTGGCCCGCGGAAGCATTCAGGAAATATGTTCAAATCTGAAATTTCCTCCGACTTAGCAACTTAACCAATACCTGCTTTCTTTCCATAAGATGGTATGGCCCTCCGCTAAAGGCAGCCTTCTCACAGTGGGCCCCGAGCCAAATTAATTGCCCACCCTTGTTTTAGGCTCAAGAGACAATTTGCTTTTTATCTGTGAATCACTTACCAAGGCGTTGGTACACTGTATTTGCACATACAATACTCAAATTTTGCATTTTGTACTTGTGACTTTATTACCGACTAGTCGATGGCAAGTTAGCAAGAAATTTTCTCGTCGATCCTAATCAAAGACCACTTGGCCACCCCTGGCCTACACCACTTACACATCCTGTAACCCACTGAACTGTTATTTGTTTGTTACATCACTGTACACTTGGTAGTTTGTTTTGCTTGGTTGTTCCTACTGTGACCTTTTCCTTTCCAATGTAAAGTGGGCAGCTGGGGTGGCAATTTTTGAATTAGGTTTTGGTAACTTCACTGTTTGTGGGTTTTCTTTTTATTCTATTTATACTTCATGCAGTGGCGCAGCCAGCCCAAAATTTGGGGGTTCCAAAATTTTTTTGGGGCCAAAATGTTTGATTTTAGGCGAATAACACTATTTTGTTTAAAAAAAGCTTGTCAAAGCACAACATGATTACATTTTTCTAAAAATTTGGGCGGGGCATGGCCCTTTGGCTCCCCTGGCTACGCCTATGCCCACGTCGTGCTCATTTTATTTTTTCTTGTTCGCGCCAAATGGGTTCTTCACACACATCCCTTTTGTGGTGAATCACACATTCACCACAACGCTAACTGAGAGGCTGCAAAACTTGCAGCAAGGTTGGGCTAGACTTTCTAAAATGACTGAGAGTGAAAGACAAAAGTAAAATGCAAACTGAGAAAACTTAGATATAAATAACTTGCAATCAAACTTGTTTAAAGAACATTGGGCAACTTTTTCTAACTTATCGGGCACCATTTTATGGCATCTTGGGTGCCATTTCATAGCAAAAAAGTGTCGTAGAAAAAATGTGAAATTTTGTGTGACTCGATATTGACTCGAGCTTGCAAACCAATGACTCGAAGTGACTCGACAGTTCTTGTGACTGGACTCTGACTCGACTCGACCAGGTCGTGACTTTGACTCGACAAAAACGACTCGGACACATCGCTGTTGTTACTAAACAAATGACTAATGAAAAGATTTGTGTGGCAACAGAACCGTCGCCAGAAAGTCTTCGGTAGGGGGGCTTTACATTCTGAAATTTGAACAAACACCACTGTTTTATAGTGCTTCATATTTCAATTTGGGGTGGTTTGGTGATTTGTTTGGGGGGCTAAGCCCATCAAAGATCCCCTGTGGCTACGGGACTGTGTGGCAAAACTTCAGTTTACGTTTTGATTGACTCTGAAAAGTACTTAGGTTATGCCAGTAGTTCTCAACCTTTTTTATCCCATGCACCCCTTTATTCGTTATTCACAGGTAAAATCACCCCTTAGAAATTTAGTTTGTAAGAAACACTTTTACGTCAGTATGCCAAGAAGAGAAACTAAACTCTTCATAATTGATAAGCTAAACTATATTAAGTTTTAAACGAAATTCTAAACACAAAATTCCCCACTTGCAAATACAAAATTCCCCCTGGAGGGGAATTCCCCGGGTTGAGAATCCCTGGGTTACGTGATATGTTAAGCTTGGAAGTTAGGTCAAACTTTCTGTTTATGAGCATGACAGGGCCCAAAGTGGAACAACGCATTCATGCGAGTGTCTATTCTGCTTCATGAGGCAAAACCTGTGCTGGGACTATTTTGCCTTCATCTGAACACAGTTGGTTGAAGTGGTCATGTGCAAGAGTGTGGTGCTAAAAAAGAGGTGTGGGAACGGCGTTGCCACATCAAATAAAGAGGAATGTTACACCAAGCAGTTCGAATAAAGTGAGCATTTGCCTGCATAGCTTCTTTTTCCACACTGGATCTTCCTATAACTTCCACACTGGATCTTCCTGTTTCACTGTAGACTTTTGACTAGCAGTGCGAATCTGCATGTCGCCAGCACATCTGTTAGATCGCAGTCATGTGTTAATGTAATCGTTTAAATCTCACATCTTCAGGTACCGTTACTGGTGCAAAAAGGTATGGGAACGCTTTCCCACACCAAAAAATGTATGGGACTACAACCCTGGTCATGTGACAAGTACAATATGCAGAGAAAATTGGTTGGGATGAGTTTATGGTTAGGACTTAGGATCAGGGCTTATGGTCAAGGTGTAGGGTCAACTTTTAAGTTGAGGGGTTCAGTGTTTAAATTTAGTATTTAGCCTACAATGCAAACAAGAAGCTGCTAACTGTTTGCCAGCACTGAAACCATGACAACCATCATCCATGCATGTATGGGACTGAGCTGTTAGAGATGTCATGTTCAACCAAGCAGGACATGCATTCCAAACTTGTTATGTGACTACTTCAACCAATCGTGTTCAGCTGAAGGTAAAATAACTCCAGAAGTTATTTTGCCTCATGAGGAAAATAGACAAAGCATAAAAATGTATGTTGCGCATCACAATACACTTTCAGATAGTTTTCAGATACGGATAGTATGATTTCAACCAAAACAGGAGTCGGATCGGATACGGATATTATTTTTTAAAAACAGGATAGGATCGGATAGTAAAAAAACACTATCTGATCATCTCTGAAGGATACCGATAGAATGTGGTGATCGTGTCACGCGGTACTCGATTAGCAGTTTTGTAGTAGCTACTGTGGCCGCAGTCTGCATACCGGGGTGGTCGCGTTGGTGAAACAAAAGGTAATGCATTAGCATAGGGAAGACCGTGTTAAAGTGGTCGTGATGGGGGGGAGATGTTGACCTGGTGCCACTGTATATTTAAAACATACCCCGGTGTTTTGTAAACGTTTATCGATATGGTTTCAAGTCTCCAGCAAAAAATGGAGGGGAACTTTTTGCTGCAGGGGAACCCTTGGCAAATGTTGACGTTGCTCATGGAACCCCAGGGCCGGCCCTAGCAAGTGCGCAGCCCAGTGCAAAACTTAGGCACGGGGTTTCTGTGAGCAGTAGTGCTATGCTGTCATTGTGCTCAGTCAACCATGGTACGACTTTTTTATGAAGATGTTTTAGCAGCCAGCGGTTCTTAACCTTTTCAGTCTAGATTCCCACTAAGACCAATTGCCAAGTTTGAATTTTCCATTTCCCCTGATATTTAGTGACAATATTTTACAGAACGCCATTTAGCGAATAGTTGCTACCAGCTCTATGGTGTATAGGCTTCGCATAGTAAATAACAACAACTTAAAGAATTTCACTCATGGTTTTCACTCAAGAATTTTACTCAATTGCATCATATCACATCAAAAATGGCGAAGTCCTCATTTTTTCATGATTTTTATGATTCCTTTCTCTTCGTTAGCATCTCGAGGCGTTGCATGATGGTAGAAAGTGCAGCATAAGTAATCCTCCAATTCCAGTTTGTTGCGTGCTTTGACCTTTAAGCACAATCCAGGAAGTATGGTTTCACCTTTCACCAGTGTTTCTGCAATAATATGAGACTTTTCTGCTTTAGCAATACGAAATGCAACCACTTAGGATGCCTTAATGATGGAAAAATTTGCTTGGTTAAATGCACCTCCTGCATCCAGCCTGACACATTTGAAATAACCTTCTTTAGACTGAAACTACTCAATTAACTTGCTAGCTTGGTACTTATGAGCATTGTTCAAATCCTGTTTGAGTTGGAGTGGTTTGAAATTGCTGTTAGCCAGCGTTTTCATGCACACGACACCCTTGGGGGATATCCTCCATCTTTCTGGAGGCAAGTAAAGTCATACTTGATGTAGACTTCCTTCCTTGTATTTTCGCCTATTAGCCTTAGCAATCGGACATTTTTATACTACATTAGATGTCTGGGAAAAATAATGATTTGTTGAATTGTAGGCTAGCATATTTCGCCGTGAAACATTGTACGTTCGAAGTCATTTTTCCTTAGTTCCTTTGTTAACCTAACTTGTTGCAACATCAGATAATATCATCTTTACCGAAATCTAAGTTCTTTTTTACCTTAATCAACTGAAATCAGCTTTTTTACACATCATTTCTCCCACGGGTTAACCTAACTGCCTGTCTTTAGCGACGGTGGCTTGTCTTTTAACTGATAACAAGAATTAAGCCGTATCAAGCACGTCTTACTTCTGTTTACATTTCGTTCAAGTAACTCTAAGCTTGCTCACGCTAAATGCCTCATTCCATATACGACTTAGTAAGTCGTAAGATGTGCTTATGGTTAAGAATTTTGTTGAGTGCCATTTTGAGTAAATGCAGCAGAAAAATAAAAACAATTCAGTAGTGTTATATGTCTTATGAATGAACATAAATCCATACGTAATAGGTGAAAGTGAGTTTGACAACAGTTAATGATAAGTGAGTGCATGCTCTTGCTAATAGTCTTACTGATTTGTCCTTGATTGTGAACAGAAAAATTATATACTGAATTGCAATGTGTAGAATTATTATTTTACCATATCAATTTAGCGCATATCAAACTGGACTATTATGGCACATAAGGTTAGGTTAAATTTTGGTTACTTTAGATTTAAGGTTAGGTTAGTGCCATTTTGGTCGGGAATCTGGTATGGAAAGCTGATTTTTCTGAAAATAATTTTTAAAGAAAATTTTATCTACCTCAAAAATGTCATTTAGATATATACAATATATATATAAATATACGCAGTGCAACTCCGCTAGCACGACCACCCACTGGACGGCACTCAATTGGTCGTATTAGCGGATCTGGAGTGTTCGCATCACACTTGCATTCCTAAAGGTTTCATGTATTATCGCGATCACTTCATTTCCAGAAATTTTTCCTTGGTAGAATGTTATTTAGCTTTGTCTTACATGCTGCCATAGCCTATCGTTACTATAAAATCACACAACCGAAAAAGTCAATGTCGGCAGTACAGATTCCAGACGTGCTTGCATAATGAGTTTATTACCTCTGTAACGGGTTTCTAGACCATATAGAATCTAGATAGCCGCATTTAGTTACGTCTGAAAGCTTCTAAGTGGGTTCGAATCTTAGACATAACAAGGACGACATTCACGAAAGCTAATGTTTGCTTGGTCTCCCTAAAATTTCTGATTTCCTAAGCAACTGATACATAACAGAAGCATACTCTTTTTCATAGGTTTTGTTAATTTTATTTTATAAGAGAAATATAAGTTTCACATAATAGTCCAGCTTCGAAACGCTCTCGAACACAGCAACACGGGCACAACACTTTTTGTATTCTTAGCCAATTTCACAAACCTCAAGTTTCTAGTTCACAAAATTAGGTCTTTTCATTTAACTGTACCATTCCTAAAATGGAGATATTGATTTAGTAAGTTCTTCTTACGTTTGGTGAGATCGTGATAAGGATACATACATCTTTATGAAAAAGGTTCCTAAGATAGTTTTCCGCAAAATCTGATCACGTATTTTCGTGTGCAAGTGTTACACGTTATCCTGTTGTGCATTTTTAATCGGACAACATGTAAACCCAATGCTTGATAAAAGACTGGCTTGGATCGGGACTTAACTGTTTGTCACGATACAATATTGTTTTGACTTTTTAAATCGTCGAACAAAGTGAGAGGGGGTACCTATGCCAATGCCAGGTAAACGGGAAGGGGTTTCTGCGTGTCGCCTTAGGATTGGGCAAGGCAATAAATTGCCTTTTGACAATATCAATCCAGAGGACAAGTGGCGTGGCAGAATTCCACTAAGACTGAGCAAGGCTATGGCCTTTTGACAAGATCAGTCTATGTGGCAGCAGGTAATCTGGACAAGCCAAATTTGTGGTTCTGAGTGTCAAGGATTCACTCGGACAAAGCCACTAGTGTTGACTAAAAAACAGGTCATTGACACTGCTTTTAGTCTGAGAACTCGCGCTATTGAGAATTGCGCAGTCAAGATACGCTAAAACTTAACAACACTCATGAACCACCCGTCGAGCTAGGATGGCCGTAAGGCAGAGTCTCGATTTACTTCAATGGCTAAACTATTCAAAGATAGCGTAGACAAAGGAAGGAGTGCTCAGTTCATAGTCGAAAAGCGAACTGAACTGGGTAGCCGAAATCGCCTGTTTTATACTCAAATCTTCTGGAATTTCCCTAATTAATCATTTATTGGTTCCCAATAAAGCATTACCTCATAAAACTAATGGGATTTTTAGTCATGATTCTTTATTACATCATTAATGGTTGATTTTCTGAACTTTTCCATGACATCATCTTTTTAGGCCTTTCTTCAGCGTTGTTCGCCTCTTTTCTTGTTCTTTGTTTATTCTTTTTCTAAATCAAATTTTATTTGATTTAATCTGTGTACCGTTTGTCTTTAGGTTTCCAGTCAAATTGTTTGAGACTTTCTCTTCTTTACCAGACTGTGAAAGTGTAATGTTTTATTTGTCACGTTTTTATGCTTGATTGCTCACAGCCTTCGAGCTTCGTGTCAGCACTCTTTCTCTTTGTTGCTTGGTGCTTGGACTTTGTTTCTTTTTTATCAGAACAACATTTAATGTACAGATCATTGTAATGTGTCTGCTACACGTCCCATTGGCACTTACTGCGCTTGCACTCACGCCTACATCCCTGTATCCACGATGCTTCATGACAACGCGATGCACTGAGCAAAAATGCTGCTAACAGGTTACCAGTTTTCCAGCGTAAGGCTACAGATAGAATACAGAGATGATCAGATAGTGCATTTTTACTATCTGATCCTATCCTGGTTTTGAAAAATGATATCCGTATCCGATCCGAATAAGGTTGCCAGACGTCCTTGAGCGCCAAGGACTGTTCTTGAATTTGCTATTAAAATTCATTATGTCCTTGATTCTTGAAAAACATCTTGTTGTCCTTAAAATTTTTCTGGCGTTTTTGAAAATTCGTGAATAGTTTTCAAATTGTTCATTTTTTAAACTCTTGATTACACTGAAGATTCAAGAATAAACAATGTAAATGAACAGAAGAATGTGTAGATTTGTTCCATCTTCAAACAGTTGTGTAATAAAAAGTAAACAATTCAATAACGGATATGACATCATAAAACTATTCAAGAACAGTTGTGTCGTCATAATACGGTTTGTTTAGCTTTTGATTTCGTACATGGTTAGCTTAGCTCAGTGTTTCTCAAACTTTCATGAGCCATGGCCTCCAAAGTTTAACTGGCAAATACTTAATATATCCTGACACTTGGGTTTGCAATATCATGCCAAAGCTGCTTAGTAAAGGTCTCTGCTCGTGGGCCCCAAGGGGGGCCGAGGGCCTCGTTTGAGAAACCCTGGCTTAGCCTGACTTGCACATCCATCAAAGTTTGCTTCTTCTTTCGTTTGAGCGAGTTCTTTTATCCACTGCTAGCCCGCCTTAGATATCGGGGCAGGTGTTGAGCAGTCATTCGGTTTGCTGAAAGGGTGAAAGTAGGCATGGGAGCCGGCAGAAAATTTTCCAAGGGGGTAACGTCAACATTTTGCTTATCTTTTTCAGGTTGCTGACGTTACAATGCTAATGGACTTTCAGAAAACGACTCACTGTTTCTGCACCACAAAGAAAATGCCCTATGAATGCACGTGCTCCATTCGCATCTATTTTGAAATCTCTTTCAAGTAAGGCTGTATACGAGTTTGCCATAAAAGTGCACTTTCTGTCATCCGTTACAGCTTTTGCTAAATTGACGCATAAATGAACTCAACACAAATGAGTCTGAAATGGACTTGAACTATTGACAACTACGTTTGCGGTCCTTTCATTAGTCTGTGCTGGTTGAACAGAACTCACTTCCGGAAATGGTTTGTCTAAATTATTTTCTACACGTCAGCTATCAGAAATGCTTTTTTTTCATAAACTGCCTAATATCCATTTTTTGCTAGGACATTCTACAAATAAGTCATAATGTAAGAACAATAAATGCCCAGATCAACATTAGCGGTGAAAAACCATGAAAGTTAGCCACTCTCGCAAAACTGTTTGAAACAATGAGAACTAGACCTGTATCTTGACACGACCATCGGACAATTTACTAAAATTAAAAAACCACGCAGGCATAAAAACTGAGCAGATGAATTATGAAAACTCGCCACAGCAAATATAGCTTTGCACTTAGTACTCTCTCACAAGTCAGAACTAAGCTTTAACGATTAAGACTTATTCCCACAAGCCTTTCATAGAGGTATTTCCAAAAAGCCACATAGTTTTATATTGTGTGAAAAGAAGCCTGTACATTGGAGACCTGCTTATGTGGAAAGAGCGCCTTACAAAAAAATTAGAAACTGCAAAGCAAAAACCAGTGTTTTACATTGTAGCAGCAGATGTGAAAGCACTTTACCCAAGCTTGTACAGAGA
>Ga0210059_1013287_pt1 | contig 12329 bp, 7 predicted proteins | sample Ectturendosymbi2_FD_188042 | JGI IMG/M metagenome (GOLD analysis project Ga0210059, IMG submission 188042) | Ecteinascidia turbinata endosymbiont from Florida, USA - Sample 2 (SPAdes) (version 2) | ecosystem: Host-associated > Tunicates > Ascidians > Unclassified | place: Key West, Florida...
TCATTATTGAAATACGTATAAAGAAATAAAAAGCTACAATCATCAAATCAATTAAGGCTGAACATAACACAGTGAACAGTTAAAAAGTTTTGTCCTGCCTTCTTCATAACAAAATTATCTAAGAATTCATTACAATTTGTTTGCCTAAGTTTGTCACTTTTAATGTGCCGAATGCTTAGTGTGGACAACCTCTCCTGGAACATTGCGACCCTTTAATTCATTTTCAATTCTTTTGAATCTTGAAAAGGACCTTTCGCGTGAGCAGTTAGTGACCATCAAGCGAAGAAATAAGGTTTCGCGTGGTTGGATAAACTAAGAACCACTAATTTAGGGCATCAGAACCAAACGCGCTTTTGTCATTTTTTGTTGTTTCCCTGTCTCGTTGGGTAAGAGTTCTGCGGTTGCCAGTTGGCAAAGTGGCTTTTGTTTACTATTCAAGCTCATCAAGATCTTCTTTGATTTGTCTAGCATGGGAGCAGTACAAACTTGCGCAAGTAGTCAATAGCAATCTGATTTCTGAATGACTTTACTGAAAAAAATTCAAATGGAACAAAAATCACATCTAAAAATACCAATCGAGCTTTACGCGATGCAAACGCTGATAAAACTACTGTATTGCTCAGTCACCAAAGAAAAACTATGCTTTTATTGTAGGATACTGCTGCTAGCCCTACACATAGTTCTTGTCTGGAGTACAACCGTGCATTGATCAAGTGCAGTGACATAACTAGAGGTTTGAGCCAGGGGAAACTTAGCTGAAGAGAGCCCACTGGCTGAAAATAGCTGAGAAGCAATAGCAAATCCGGTATTGAACAGCTATACAAAAACCCGAAATCACTGGAAAACATTCCGAAAAACGCAAAAAAAACAACAATCTACTGAAACCAAAAGAATAGTAAATACCAAAATACAAGCTAGGCAGGGGAACGGTTTTTATATTTAGCTTGTGAGGGGGGGAAGGTTTGCACCCCTGCCACCCGTCAGTTATGTCACTGATCAGGTGCATTTCAAATATGAACAGCCACAAGTTCTTTTGATAGAGTTACATCAAACGCAGGACGCAGCCAGCGTGCTTTGAGTATATCGACACAATAGTTGGCATGCGGCTTGACCAACCGTCATATTGAGATTCATTGAAACTTGTTGGACTCTGGCGTTATCACCACGAAAGTTTAATAAAACTAAATTACGTGAATAATAATTAAGACCAGGGATTTTTTAAGGAAAATGTTAAGTACCCGGTATGGGCCTACAGGGATCCGATGATGATTTTCTCTGTTTCTAGAGACCCGATCTTCAATTCTAGGGACCTGAATCAGGTCCCTAAAACACCTTAAAAGGAACTTATTAAGACGTAAATTTTTGACGAAGTTTGATCTATATGATCATATACCGGCAATTGACTCTATGCGCACCACAGTTTGTTGGAGGCCCCCTTGCATCTTGAGGCCCTAGGCTTAAGCCTGTATATATAGGTGAATCCGGCACTGTTAATGGGGTTAGAGAAGCAGGAGTATTGAGTCCATATTTCATTGCTGTATATTTAGATGATTTATCCACTGAACCAGGCCCGTAACCAGCTTGGAACACAAGGGGGCGAAGAGTTTTCCGAGAGAGGCCCAAAATTTTTGAACTATGTCCAATATTTTTAAATTATGTCCAACACATTTTTCCAGGGGGAGGCAAAAAATTTCCTAGGGGCGCTTCGCCCCCCTGCGCCCCCTTGGTTACGAGCCTGCACTGAACTAAACAACGTCAAAACAGGGTGTAGTATTGGTAAAGTCTTATTAAATCATTTGATGTTTGCTGACGATATTTGCGTGTTTTGTTTTGCCCAAGCGTACGAGGGTTGCAAAGTATAGCCTACTTGATGTGTGTAAGGTTTCAGGCTTATGCCGAACCGCATGGGATTATTTTCAACTGCAGCAAAACTGTTCGCATGAAATTTAAGGCTGAGTGCAAAAAGCACAGTCACCCCGTTACTGACACTGGGTGGTCAAAGTGTAAAATCTGTTAACCACTACAAATATCTGGGAGTTGTACTGGATACTGAGCTCTCAGATGATAAAGGCATTCAGAGACAACTGCGATTCTAATATTGTGTAGCAAACAAACTGTGAGCCTCTCTTTCCCGATGTTCAAATGAAGTTAAAAATGTACTTTTTCTTTCCTTTTGTACGCCCATGTATGCATCACAATAATGATTTAATTTCAGAAAGTCATACATGCAAAGACTGCGGGTGGCTTACAAGTTTGGATGCAGAACTCTACACAACCTGCCCTGGAGAGCGAGTGTTAGTAGTCGTCAGGTTATGTAACATTCCTGCATTTGAAGCATTACTAAGAAAAAAACAGTACTCGTTTCTCGAAAGATGCAGAAAGTCTAACAACGTATGGTTGCATGCGTTGATGCAGTCCGATTGTTTATGTTCATCCTTATTCTTTGAACACTACAACCGCATTTTACTTTGTGACTGAGTGCTGGGACACTGCAGTGTTTGTTCGTTTGAGGGTGTGTCATGACACAACGCATTAGCAATTTACATGGCCTCGACCAGTTTAGGAAGTGGCGTCCTATTCTACGGGTTAGCGAAAATAGTGTTAAGAATGCCGTTGCAAAACATTCTGTTAAGTAAGTGTCTGTAACCCTGCGATTCAGCCTCCAGTGCTGTTGTAAAACTTTCTGTTCCGTGCGTTTTTATCAACCTGCCTTGTGCAGCAAGTGTGTGTTTAATCATTGCTTTAACAGTTTTGGGAAAGTGTCTAACTTTCGTTTTTTTTCACCGCTAATGTTGTTCTGGCCATGGGCGTCTGGAGGGGGGGGCAAAACGGGCATTTGCGCGCCCCTGGAAATTTGGACTAAGAACCCAAAATTTATAAAAAACCTGAAGTGAGCAATTTAATTCGGATTATTTGACTTAATTCTCGCAATTGTTTGCCGGTATGATGCTCACACTGCACAAGCATGTGCGCACTTAGGTGGGGGACGCTGGGGACGCGTTCCCCCACTTTTTTAGACAGTGGGAATATAATATGCCATGTTCCCTAAATTTTTATCTTTAGGTTTCGTAATATATTGGTTTCATACCAAGCTGTCCCCCTCAAATTTTACAACAAAATTGCGCTTATGCGCACAGGAGCTAGGTTCACTGTTCTGGTGTCATTTAGTGATGAGCTTGCAGTTCATTCACTCCCAATCCTTTGCCTGCAGAGCAGTGTTTTTCAACCGGGGTTCCGCGGAACATCAGGGTTCCGCGAGTGGCTGTCAGGGGTTCCGCCGAAACAGACCGAAATTGCCTGGGGCGAAATTCGCAACCACAGTTCTATGCGGTTGTAGCAATATAAACACTTGGATAATTGCATAGGGTTCCATGAGCAACGCAAACATTTGCGGAAGGTTCCGCTGCAGCAACAAGGTTGAACTGCTGCAGACGCAGGTTGCGAAACTTGCAAGCATATTGTTCCGCGACTGGGCTTTATTGCGCAACAATTACATGGCAACAAATCTTCAAAGGTTCACGTCAAGTTACGGTTGTAGCTTGTAGGCGTTTTGCCGCATGCGACTGTTGAACGCAGACATCTTGGAAGGTAATGCACAGGTAACTAAAGGCTTGACCGAGGGAAGCAAACTTAGCTGAAGGCGACCCACTAGCCAACACTCAGAAAAAGAGTTGAGAAATGATAGGTAATCCATATCGATGTGCATGTCCATACTAAAACCCAAAATCATCAGAAAACACTCCAAAAAACGCATAAAAGAACAAGTTACTGGGAACCAAAAGAATACTAAATACCGAAATATAAACTATGTGGGCCCCAGTTTTTGCATTTAGCTTGCCAGGGGGCGGTTCGCAACCCTGCCCCCGTCAGTTACGTCACTGGTAATGAAGCGAACAGTTACCACTGATAGCCGCAACCAGTGGCGTAACTAGAGGTTTGAGCCAGGGGGGGCAAACTTTGATGAAGGGGCCCATTTGCCACTGTTTGTGTATGCAATACTTAGTTCCCAAAAACTCACATACGTTACATATATAGCCTATGGCCTAAGTCTTCGCTTGTTCGCGCCTCATATATGTGGGTGTAAGTCTTCACACTACCCCGTTGGTGGTGAATCGCACATTCAACGTCAACCGAGAGGTTGCAACAAGGGTACCCGAATAACACAAAAATGTTTTTTTTGTAGCCACGTACAAGGCAAATATTAGGTTATAAACACAGACAACACAGGCATGAGAGTTCGCAGAAATTTTTCCACGGGCAGGCAAAGTCGACATTTTGCTTTTTCATTTCGGGCTACTGACGATGCAATGCAAATAGACGTTCACATAACGCTTTACTCTTTCTATACCACGAAGAAAATGACCAATGTTACGGCAACAGTCCCAAAAAATGTGCTTCGTTGGCAGTAAGATTTCTTTTCACACCGTATAAAGCTACGACTTAACAGCTATCAGCAGTCATAGTCTCGCTGCATTACCTGCCACATACGTCTGCTTGCGTTCAACAGTCACATGTGGCGAGAAGCGCCTACGAGTAGTGTTGCCACTGGGGTCAGTTTAGTCAACATCAAATTGTCGCCTTCTTCAACATCAGATAACATCATATTTTTACATTACAGTTTCATGCAAGCGAAATCAGTGGTCCTTAAAGTTTCAATGCCTCAATACCCCAAAGCAAATTTTCGTCAATCTGGGTACCATTTTTCAACAGTTTAATAACACAAAAATGTAAGAAACAAAACAGACCTGGTAAATAAATATTCACTAGAGTAGTAAGGAAGAAGGTCAATTCAAAGGCTACATCACATTCATCGGCAATAATTTTCTACTTCATCGTGTAGGTACAGTGTTGCAAGATTGCTAGAAAGAAAGTAATGATTGGGTGTTAATACATTGATTGTTGAATACCTATGTTGAATATCCCCAATATCTAATCTCAGTACCCCCTGAGATAAATACTCCCATTACCAATACCTAAAAAGCGCGCTGAACCTCATTGTCCTACGCCTTGAGCAGTGGTTCTTAACCGGAGGGTACGCCTCCCGGAGCGTCAATAAATTTCTAGGGGGGGCGAGGTTTTACGCGCTCTACAACATGGAAAGTTTGATCAATAAATTCATCAACAAATACATTTGTCTTTACAACTTATTTCATGTCAGGAGGCTTGAATAAAAAGACGATTGCGACTTTGAAGGGGGCGTGGTATAGAAACGGTTAAGAACCACTGTCCAAAAGTGCCTTCACTAAATGGTGAAGTCGTTCGTGGGTAACATAAAATGTTATTCTCAACGCAGCTTTTGGTCTGGAGCGCCTTCAGTTTGGAACGACAACCAAAGACACATGAGGTTCAGACTTGAGAAATTGATGAAAGAAACTTAACAATTATATATGAATCTAACTTATTTTCAACCTAGAAAGAGAAGAATTGTGGAAAACAACAACAGCCCGCTCAACATCAGATTTGTCGCCAAAACATCAGACATCAGAAATTTCTCTCAAAACATCAGATCTGATGTTGAAACATCAGAAGTGACAACACTGCCTACTACTACCGTAACTTGAAGTGAACCTTTGTTGCCATGTTTTTGTTACGCAATAAAGGCCAATTTTAGAAATATCCGCACCCAAGTTTTACAACCTGCCTCTGTAGGCAATGCAGTGGATTTAGTGAACAGCAAGCTCATTACTTAGGTTTACCAGATCACTTGAAAATTTTTCAAGGACATTTTGCTTTTCAAAGAGATCGGTGGGCTTCTTTCATGGGCGTCCCTAGGAGGGGCGAATCGGGCATTTCCCCACGGTAATTGGACTAAGAATCAAAAATTTCTAGAAAATCTGCAGTCGGCATCTCGATTCCGGTTAAATTGGTTTAATTCATGCAATAACATTTCATTTACCGGCATGGCACTTACACTGCACAAGAGCCAGAACTGAGGATGTGTTAATACACGAAACTAGTTTTCGTGTGCAAATAAATTGCGACATGATTCGCTTGTGTGTGTCACTGCTGTGGCCATTACTGCTGAATGATAAGTCAAGCTCGAATCGTCGCAAAAAGATGAAAGCGATTCCAAGCAGAAGATTTCCTCAAAAATCTTGCTGCAAAGCCAAAGCTCCCAAGCTTCACTGTTCTAGTGTGATGCAGTGATGAGCTTGCAGTTCACTCATACCCACTCCTTCGTCTGCAGACTCGAAACGTTACGAAACTTGCGAGCGCATTGTTCTGCTGATGCTCTTTGTTGCGTAACAATAACATGGCAATAAATCTTCAAAGGTTCACTTCATGTTGCGATTTACGATAGTTAACGCGCTTTTCCGCATGTGAGTGTTGACCTCAGACATCTCTGACAGGTGATGCAGCGATACAGTGACTGACACAGTGGCGTAGCCAGCCCAAATTTTTTTGGGGGGCCAAAATGCTTTATTTTAGGCGAGCAACAATATATTTTTGGGGACACCGCCTCTCAAAGCGAAAAATGACTACTTTTTCTAAAAATTTGGGAGGGGCATGGCCCCCTAAGAGACGTTGTTTCATACTGTGTGAAAAGAAGCATGAGTGAATCTGTAGCAGTGTTTTCATACGTTTGAGAAATCCATTATAGTGTGACATTGTGAGTGCGACCAATGTGCTTGAGTGAATAGCTTAATCACGCTACGCTAATGCAGGCTTCTTTTCACACAGCATAAAACTACGTGACTTGTTAGATATACTTCTATGAAAGGCTTGTGGGAATAAGTCTCAATCGTTAAAGCTAAGTTCTGACTTCTGAGCGAGTACCAACTGCAAAGCTATGTATGCTGTGGCGAGTTTTCATAATTCATCTGCTCAGTTTTTACGCCTGCGTGGTGTTCTAATTTTAGGAAGTTGTCCGATAGTCGTGTCAAGATACAGATCCATTTCTCACTGTTTGAAGGTTTTGCGAGAGTATCTAACTTTCCTGGTTTTTCACCGCTAATATTGATCTGGTCGTTGATTATGACTTCCAGGGGGAGGCACTAGGGGATTTTTCCAAAATTTTTTCAGGGGGGCAAAAGTGGTAAAATTTGTTTTTTGCTACTGGAAATTAAGAAAACAACCTTTTTTTCTAAAGTTTTCAAAATCCAGGGGGAGCAATGCCCCCTGCCCCCCTTTCCGAGACCCATGGATGCGAATGGAGCGCGTGGTTTAATGGGCAATTTTCTTTGTGGTGTAGAAACAGCAAAGCGTTTTGTAAACATTCGTTTGCATTGTAGCGTCAGCAACCTGAGAAAGATAAGCAAAATGTCGACGTTTCACCCCCTGGAAAAATTTCTGCGCACGCCCATGGCTACTTTCACCCTTTTAACAAGCTTTGACGTACTGTATGGGCAAGTCAGGCTAAGCTAAACATGTATGAAATTGAAGACTATACAAAACGTATTATGACGACACAACCGTTCTTGAATAGTTTACTTTTTACTATAGAATTGAAGATGAAACAAATCTACACATTGTTCTGTTCATTTACATTGTTCTGATTCTTGAATGTTCAGTGTAATCAATAGTTCAAAAATGAACAATTCAAAACTATTCAAGGATTTTCAAGGACGCTGGAAAATATTCAAGGACAACAAGATGTTTTTCAAGAATCAAGGACAAAACGAGTTTTGATAGCAAATTCAAGGACAATTCTTGGCGCTCAAGGACGTCTGGCAACTTTACATCATGCTCATGCACTGATGATGACAACAGGAGTTACCGAAACGTTTGCACTATGTCTTTTGTATCACTTTCATTGGCCGTGATTTTTATTACAAGGCTATTTAGAACTTTCGCTTTTCGTGTTCCAAATATGATCTTCATGTTTGAGATCTGAATTTTTCAATCACTCTAGCCTAAGCCTACCTCAAGTTTCTAGGTGTGTACCACAATTTTATTCTTCGGGCTTGCTTCATTAGTGTTACTGTTTCTTGAAGTTGGGCTTACTCACTGCACCTTGCTGATATTTACAGGTGTAGCAGACACATAAAAATGGTCTGTACATTTTAAGTTTTGATCTGATTAAAAAGAAACAAAGACCAGGCATCAAGCAGCAAAGACGAAAGCTACTAACTTCCAGTCCAAAGGCTGTGATCAGTCAAGCATGAAAAACGTGACAAACGGAACATTGCTTTCAATAGTCTGACAAAGAGAAATTTCCAGATAATTAGGCTGGAAGTCCAAAGACAAACTGTGCATAAATTACGTCAACCAATGGTTGACATGGGAAAACAATGAACAAAGCACAAAGAACGTGGTTATCAAGACTGAAGAAGCCGTGAAAGAATGATGTCATGGAAAAGTGCTGAAAATCAGCCAAAGATGATGTCATTAAGAATCATGAACCAAAGAACCATTAATTTTATGATGTAATGTTTTATGAGGAACCAATAAATGATTAATTAGGGATTTTCCAGAAGATCTGGATATAAAAAGGCTGATTTTGGCAATCCAGTTCAGTTCACTTTTCGACTCTGAACTGAGAACTCCTTCCCTGGTCTACTCCAAGAAATTTGGTTTAGCCTTCGAAGTAAAATTGAGGCTTTGCCTCGTGGTATGCTGAGGCTCGGAAGGTATGCCATGAGTGCTGCTATACAAAAATACGGTTCTCGTATTATTTGATAGTGGCTTGAGTTCTCAGACCAAAAGAAATGTCAATGATTTGTTTTTTTTTTGGTCAACACTAGTGGCATGTCCGGGTGAATCTATGACACTCAGAACCATAAATTTGGCTTTGTCCAAATTAACTTCTGCCACACTGATTGGTGTTTGTCAAAGACAATTTATAGTGTCTTGTATGACAAAATTGGCCTTTGTCCGAGGGGATCTCTGTCACCCTCTATTGGACTTTATCAAGGAACCTCTGCCACACCGTGTAACAACTTTAGAGTCATCTAAAAATGTTGTTCGACACACATTTGGGATTTTGTTTTAAACCAGGCCCACAAACATTTAAATTGTCTTGCCATTTGACTTACATCAGCTAGCATGTTGACATGAGAAATTACCATTGTCACAATACCGAAATACGTGACGAAACTTGCGGAAAACAAACCTAAGAACCTTCTTTAGGCTTTGAGAAACCTTGTCACGATTTAGCCGTGTACTAAAACATGTAAACTAAACAGGGTACTTCCTTTTTGTATGTTAACGTCTGAATCAAAAGGTTCAGAATAAAAACCAGATGAAATGTAGACTTGAGGTCTGTAAGTTTGGCTGGCCATTAAATCAATTGTGTCTGTGTCTCTGGTTCGAGAGTGTGTTCGATTTGAGTTTTGTATAGAACGAAATGGTGAGTTTCCATCTTTTTATAGTGTGCATACTTCGTGAAATAAAAAATAAAGCAATTAAACTTTATTCGTCGGTTTTGATGAAGCAATATTTAGCCAGGCAATCAGAAACTTCAGGGAGATCAAGCGAACATTTGATTCGTGAATATCGTCCTTGTTACATCTAAGATCGAACCCATGCAGAGACTTTACGGATGTAGCTAAATGCGGCTATCTAGATTTTATATGACCTAGAAACCCGTTATACAGGTTATACGGTATCATAAGCTTGTTCATTAGTTACGATGAAGACTAAGACACTTAGAATGGGCCGCAACGGGTTCATAAAACAAAAAGAAAGATGGAGATTACGAGTGAAATTTCATAACATATCCTAAATCACCGCTACGTTGTTAAATCTTAAAAACCCCAGATTTTAAGAAAAACCAAGAAACCCATAAAAAGCAGGCCTGGGAATAAAACGCTGGGTTTGGCACCACTGCACTCAATGCGCTGTAGCCTGTCCGGGACAAGACATGACACCAAATGCAACACCATTGCGACATGTGAGACCTGCAACTACAGAAGAGGAAAAACATTTACAATGGGCAACTGTTACATCACAGAGCCAGTTTGTTGGTCACTTTGCCTACGAGCAAATTCGTGCATCATTCTTCTGAAAAAATCCGGAAAAAAACAGATTTCGTCTGGCTTTTTTTGATTTTTGAAATAAAGCCAAACACCTTTAAAAAAGCCAGATTTTGTCTGGCTTTTTTTGTTTTTTCAAAAAAAAGCCAAGCACCTTAGAAAAAAGCCAGATTTTCAAAATCTGGCTTCAAAAAAGCCAAATTGGCAACCCTGAGTAGAAGTATAATGGCCGCAAATGTCAGCAACATTCCACACCTATTGGCGATTATTACATCACACGCACTATGCACGTTCAAGATGATGTGTTGTACACTGCACGCCGCTGCACTGCAACAACTTTGAATTTACGATTCATTTGACGATTGTTGGTTTGCTAAGCATTGCACCATTTCAGTTTTTAAAATGTCAAGATCAACGGATTTCCAAAAATTGTAGAAGCACTTTCATATTCTACAGTTCATGAAATCTCTGAGGGGGCCCATTTTTTACATTTAGCTTGCCAGGGGGGAGGCGCGCACTTCTGTCCCCCGTCAGTTACGCCACTGGTGATTGCATCGCTTTGGACGAGATCCTAGACGTTCGCAGCTCTTGTTTCTAAGTGACGCTGACCAGCAGTGTTATCACTTCTGACGTTTTAACAACATATCTGTTGTTTTGAGAGAAATTTCTGTCTGATAATTTGGCGAAACATTTGATGGTGACCAGGCTGTTGTTTTTGTTTTCCACATTTCCTACTCTTTAAGGTTGAAAAGAAGGTACGTTCATAATTTTTATGTTTTTTTCTTCAATCTCTCACCTTCGTATGGATATCGTCCCACCAAACTAAAAAGTGAAGTTCCCTTTCAGTGGTGTCGGAGGCGGGCTGCAATGTTTTGGTTTGTCGAAAATCTGGGCAAAATCCCAGAAAATGGCGCCAAACGTTGTTTGACTTCAAAAAATGGTGCCCAATGTTTGCAAAAAAATGCATGAAAACCTATTTTGGAGGTCACGCCAGTCCCGTCGCCACGGGGGGGGGCTATGGTGGGCTTAGCCCTCCAAATTGAATTATGAAACATTATTTATTAGTGGAATTTTTGACAAATTTGAATGCCAAGCCCTCCCTGCACGAAAGTAAAGCCTCCCTATTGACCACTTTCTGGCGACGGTTCTGGGTCACACCAATACAGGTCTTCATGATCTGTGTGGGAGCAACTTTGTAGGCAAAAGTCGCACAAATAACTTTTCGGACAAGTTTGAGAAAATTCGGGCAAACATCCTTCTCACCCTCAAAAGTTTGCCTGCTCCTACACCTATGCTCCCTTTGCAACGTTGTGATGAACATTTTACGTAACGCATGACCGACTTCTCCTACTTCATTCTCCGAAATGTGAAAGTCAGTCATGCGCACGAAAGTTCGCTGTATTTCGGATTAAAGAGGTTCATCCTACTTTGTTAGGTATTAGTAAAAGCATTTAGTTTATGTGAAGCTGTAACGTAAAATCCTGATGTTGAAGAAGGCAACAATCTGATGTTAACGAGACTGACTCCAGTGGCAACACTGCTGACAAGTCTTGCTAGGTAAAATAAAGTCATAATTTGTGGGTTCGTAAGACCATGGAAATACTTCTGTGAAAATAAATAGCGTGCTTTGAAAATTTGCAGATAGCCTATTGTGAAAATTATCGGGATATACCTAGCTATTGCTGCCAACGAAGCGCATTTTTTGTGACCGTTATTGTAACATAGGGCATTTTCTTTGTGGTGTAGTCGTGTAGTAAGGGAAAAGTGTTTCGCGAACGCACATTTGCATTGCATCGTCAGTAACCTGAGAAAATTTAACAAAATGTTGACGTTGCCCCCCTAGAAAAATTTCTGCGGACACCCATGACCTTGCCTGTGATAATTCCCTGAAAATAAAGTTTAATTCAGAAAACCCGCGAAATTTTTGGATTACACTGAATAACGAATACCCACCTTTGGCGATAAAACGCTACGAATGGTTATACCTTTCGATACGTTGTACTCATGCGAAGCAGGATTTCTTGACTTGGCCGTGATTACAACCAAATATCACTAACGAAGAAAATTGAGAGGTAAATGCGGTGACAGTTTCACAAATTCTTCCAAGATTCGACTAACTAGTGAAAATAAGCAGGCCCACACATCATATTAAATCATGCAGATTTCTTTTCTGTATTTCATCAATAAATGACGGTTGGATCAAATATGCGTCGTTATTTTTATTTTTATTTATTTGTTTGTTTATAGCAGACACGAAGTCCATAGTATGAACACACACACTCTGCAGATCGCAGGTTGAAAAAACAGACAATACAGAACGGAGTACAAGACATTGAAGCCGGCGAAATCACAGGGTTACAGACACTTTTTGCAACTGCATTGAAGACAGAACCATAGGGTTACAGACACATTCTT
>Ga0210059_1013289_pt1 | contig 12328 bp, 5 predicted proteins | sample Ectturendosymbi2_FD_188042 | JGI IMG/M metagenome (GOLD analysis project Ga0210059, IMG submission 188042) | Ecteinascidia turbinata endosymbiont from Florida, USA - Sample 2 (SPAdes) (version 2) | ecosystem: Host-associated > Tunicates > Ascidians > Unclassified | place: Key West, Florida...
TAGTCCATACATACTTATAACCATGAACTTTTTTAAATTCAAGGCAAGTTTTAAACAACCCTTTGTTAGCTTTTGTCAAACTTTCATTTATGAAGTATTTTGATCTACCTTTTCCATCTTTGAATTGCTGGGATCCAAGCTTTTTTCTATTACTAAAGACAGCATCCCTCACCTTTCGAGAATGAAATTTGGCAATAATACCTGGATTTGGATTAGAGTTGGTTGGTTGAGCAAGCCGGTGAGAAATATTGATATCACTATTACAGATGTTAACACCAATTTTCTGTGCCAGTTTTATTATGAGTTCATCTGTAGATTCATCCTTGGTGTACGGTATGCCCTGAAATTCAAGGCATGGTCTTCTACTGTATTGTTCAAGTTCATTCACAGAAAGTTCTAGAGCTTCATTTTGTGATTCCAGGCCAAGCAGAGTCTCTTTGAGATACTTATTTTCAGTTTGCAATTTCTTGTTTGTTTGTCTGATGCTGCTCATTTCATTCTTCATTTCTTCATACTTCTCATTTAGGAACTCTTGACTTTTTCTGACCTCTTGGATTTCATTTACAAGTATTGAAAGTTTATCAGCAGTATTTCCTTGAAAGAGCCTTATAGTCTCCGTGAGCTTTTCTAGCTTGTCAGACAGACTGGCTATAGTCGGTTTGCTTCCACCATCAGTCATTTTCAGATTCAATAATAATATAAGACGCCTACAATATTTAGCCAATCTTACAAAAAATGAAAATGAATGTCTAAGTCTCTGAAACTTTGTTGAACTCTGTATTCAAGTAACTTCACTCCACAAGTGTAATAAGCAAGGAATCAATCACAGATTTTTATCTCTTGCTTATTTCACCTGTGGAGTGAAGTTACGCGAATCGTGAACCTAACAGTTACAACCATTTGGGTGCGTTTTACGTGAGGTGTTTTGCTCGTGTGTGTGAGATTTTTACAGCCGTGGTAAGCGAATTGCAACGTGGTTCTCACGTTGTGCCTTAAAGTCTTTATTCCGCCACTCATACCATATACAGTAGGTGCAGTGTGTTTGTTTTTTTTAGCACAGATAAGAAAACACAGATGCGATTCTTGTAAAAAACGAAGACCATGTGTTGTGTCAAATATTTCAATTGTGGCGATTTCAGTTGGTTTGCCTGTGGCAGTTAATAACCTGTTCCCGCCAGCCAAGTAAGATTCCAACAATTCCGTGCAATTTAACGCTTTTGCGTCGAAGGCAACAACAAACGCAGTGGTCGTGGGCACTTCAGTAATGATTGAGAGCTTTAATGATCGTACTTTCAGAGCGTAATTTTCCGATTTTCGCGAATTGATTGACGCTTTCGATTTTTTTCCTCGCAACAGTGGTTGAGAGGTTCTCACAAGTGGATTAGCCTAGGGCCTCACATCAGTCAAATCCGGTCCTGCATGTAGTACTTATTTGTATAACATCAAACATCACATTTTTCACAAGAGCCCCCTTTAAAACAGCCTAGGGCCCTGCAAACGATGTAAAGTATTTGCATCAGATTTGCTTATTTAGGGTATGTAAATTGTAAATACAGTATTAGCAAGTCTTATGAGGTGTTAAATTTAGACTACTCAAGTTGCATTGCCTGAACCACTTTCGGCGATAGTGCAAGCTGTCGTAGATAGCCTATAGCCTGACACTTTTTGGTTGATTTTGAAATGGTGGTTTTCAGAATGCACCGTACATTTTTGTATTTTCAAAATGTACAATACATTGCGGATCAAAAGTAGACGTGTTCTTGATTGCTTTTTTACATTTATGGCTGAAATTTTGAAAGGGTATTGACAAATACTGGATCGTTCCGGTAAGAAAATTATTCTACTTTCACCATTAAGCTATGCTGAGTTAAACCAGGCCACAACCAATGTCTTTCAGAGTTGAATGCGCAGAAAAAAGGTTGCAGACCGCTGCATCAGACGGTTGGGACAATAGATAAACGTTGAAGGTGGATTTTCGTGTTTTATGACAAATGATTTAATCACACGCAATCCAATCCCCTTGAAAATCTTATTTGCCCCGATGCAAAAACACTTTTCAGATCCCAGCCAGGAGTAATAAATAAAATAATGCCACTCACTGGTGTTTATCGTTGAATCAATTGCGTTTCAACCACAATCCACGCCCCACGGTTTGGTCAACAAGTAGAATTGAGAATTCTGTGCAAATTCCACAGTCATAAACATCCATATTGACAACAATGAAAGAAAGATTATGCTGTCACACTCCCGTGAATCGACTTTGATTACCTTGACTCGTCAGTCAGTTGAAATGTCGAAAAGCGCCAGTGTTGCCAATCCTAAGGTTTTCCCAGAAAACCTAGGCGTGTTTGTTTTGAATTCGCGATTTTTTCTAAGGACTTGTGGATTGCTCGCAATGGACTTACTTTTTTGCGTTTTTTTGGTTTCGAGGTTTACGCTTCTTAAGATGTTGTGGAAACTTTGTTGCTTCGATTTCCTGTAAACCATTTAATGTCTAGCAACGCTGCATTGCAACAGTTTCGGTTTCCAGCACTCACAGTCAGAGATGCCACCTTAGATGTTATAACATCAGATTTGGTGTTTTCAGAGATGCTTTGGTGTTTGATATTCATTCTGAAAATTTGATGTAGAATGCGATTTTCTTATTGTAAGCATTAGTTGTCTTACTTTCATTATTTTTTGCAATTGTCAAATAATAACATACCTTGCAAACATTCACTCGTGACGCTATATTTATAAAGCGCCATTAAAACGCTATGCCAGATAAAGGTCTACGAAGTTGAGTGTTTATTAAATTGTTTCGCTTTTCTTTATTTCAGATTGCTGCGTTGCTGTGCTTGCTTATGGTTATAGTGAGTTAAAGCCTGAGTTATTCAAAGCGAAAATCTTTTGATGCTCTGGGCCAGATCAATTCAATTCACTATAACTATGAATCGTTTTCGAAACACGAAAGACCTTGAAACATCGCCGGATCCAGAGGCTGCTGCAGCGTTTAACTACTGGCTTGCCACTTTCCAAACATTCCTGCCAATCGCAGAGGTAGACCAAGCCACGACAAACCCTGGTGTTGAGGTGAAAAAAAGGACTGCTTGCTGATTTTTTGTCTCATGTGGTTTATTCTTATGTTGAAGACTGCGAGACGTACGATGAGGCCTTAGTTGTATTGAAGCGTGTTCACGTAAAACAAATAATACCTTTTCGCGAGGCACCTTCTGTACTTGCGACTGGAAAACAACGAATTGCAGAAAGTCTTCAACAATTTCTCTAAGCCCTTAAATAGTTTCGATAGATCGTTGGTTCCTAGCGGTGAGTTCCATACAGTACCGTGAAGAATTCATACGGGACGCATTTATTAAAGGTTCAAACTCGCAGGGCATTCGCCAAAGATTTTTTTGAAAAATAGTTCATGGGATCATTTCTCAAAACAACCTACAACTTAATTATGATTACTTCGATAATAAAACCATCGGAAGAACTAGTAAAGCTGACAACGATGAAAATATTTAAAGGTTTCTGTACGCTGCACAACAGCTAAACCCATTTTTATTGAAGCAATGTCTGTCGTTGCTTTGCTACAAATTGATATTTTAGATTACCGACCTTCACACGCCTCAGTCAAAGCTGACATGGAGCGGTTACGTCCTTTGAGACTTCCTGTGCCGCAAAACCACCGAGAACTCAAACGATACTTAGGTATGTTCGCCACGGTCTACTTAAGATACGGCCAGATGTGGCACATTTTGCAGGTCATCGCTAACAGGCCGATTTGACTTCTTTCACAATGCAAGTAAACTCGATCACGCACCTTTAGTTCATGAATACAGCAGTAATTTTAATTGCACTAGTGGTTATGGGACTTTTTTGAAGCTTCGCCATGCTTTTGTGTAATCATGCATAGTCTGAAAAATAATCTAAAGCTGGAGTAGGTAAGTTTTCTAGAATATGTTCACCATACTGCATAAAACTACTAAACCATGCCTAACATAACAAATCAAAACAGTTAGTTTGCCAATCTTTAGCAAGCACAATGCAATACTCATTTTGCGCAATTGAGCAATTAATTTCTGTAACTAGTTTGCCCAAATTTAGTCAGTACAAATCATTTAGCTTCACGATATTTGAAAATGTGAAACAGATAGAATATTTGGCGCTGCCATGCTGGATGCAATGTTTGTAAAACTCCTTTACCGAACAAATGAGTTTACCTGCCAGAGCCACAATAACTTACAGTAATAATCGCAATAACTTGTTGTACTGAGTCATGTAATTCTTCAAGAATGAAGGAACATTCTAACATGCTGCACCACGTTAGTTTTGTATTTCTACCATCAACAACCATCATTGAAGTGGGAATGGGTAACTGAAAAACTGAAGTTGCTCATGCAAAAGTTTATCAACTTTTATGGCTTCTTCTTCTAATGAAAAACCAGTCTGTTTAATACAAAAAAATATATTGTAAAATATTACCCATGCTTTTGTTTTCTTGCTCAAGCAACCAGATGGTGAGTTCAAAGAGCTCAAATGACTTGATCAAATGTGCAGCTTCAAAACTTTTATTTTCATCAGCCTGATACATTCTCTGCTTAGGAGTCTTTCTTTACAAGCTAGTAGGTGATGTTGAAGGTGCTTTTGAAACGTCTTCTGTGTGAATTGTTGGAACTGGTTGCATTTCCAATTTTGACTTCATTATTTTAGCACTTTTTGTAAATTTATCCCTAAAAGTGTTTTATGCACACTATGGAATTTTTGGTTGGTTTCCAGTCAGATTAATTGACAAACCACACTTTGTTATTAAATCAGATTTGTTGAAAGTAAAAGAAAATCCATGCATTTTTTCATGTTTCATATTATATCCTAAATTCCAGCCACAACCAACAAATGTGTTATAAACCATTTTACCATGCACAACTGTCAAACATATGTAGTACCAACTGTCAAACATGTGTAGTACCAACTGTCAAACATGTGTAGTATCAACTGTCAAACATGTGTAGTATCAACTGTTAAACATGTGTAGTATCAACTGTCAAACATGTGTAGTATCAACTGTCAAACATGTGTAGTATCAACTGTCAAACATATGTAGTACCAACTGTCAAACACTGACGATTCACATTGCAGTTATTCTTTCATGAGGTAATTTACAAATATGACAACTAAACCAAAAAATATTTTGCAACAATTTATGCTGGTAGACCTTATCAAGGGGAGTGCTAACCGGCTCTCCTATTTTTCTTATGCTTTTAGCATCCACACCATTTATTCATCAACAGAAAAACAGTTGCAGGCCATATAAAAATATTTCTCACATTTCTGGAGGATTCAGAACTGCAATATTACAATTTTCACAACAATTTCGCATGCACTGAGGAATGCCTGTAGCTTTACCATGCAGGCTACAATCCAGCAGTCTCATGCACTAGGCCTATAGTTGACATTTGCTTTATCACGTAAGCCCTACCCAAAATGTAACCTTTCATACTTGTGTTGGAAATAAGCTACAGCAATTCTAAGCGTCATCTTAAGCTAACCCATCCTTAACCCCACTGTAAACTATACTACACACGAAATCCTACAAGAACTAACGAATGTTTTCAGTACCTTATCAAGAGACTAAAGGAAATCTGTAGCTTCCAGGAAGGACGAGCTAGCAACATTAACATCTCAGCCTGCGTGACTGGCAAACTTCATAGTAAAAGCAGCTGTGCTCAGTACCCTTCAACATGGGCGTTCGCAGAAATTTTTCTAGTGGTTGGGGCAAGTCGACCGTTTGCTTATCCTCTTCAGGTTGTTAACGATGCAGCGCAAATAGACATTCACAAAACGCTTCCCTCTTTCTACACAATAAAGCAAATGCCCATTGTTACTGCAACAGTTGCATGCAGTGGTTTCCTCTAAGAAAATTTTACACTAAGCAAATAGTTGTTTTTGTTAGCATGGATATTTTAACACTGGGTTAGCAGAGTTCTGAATGAATTACAAAGTTTGGGAAATATTGGAATAAGTATAAAATTTTATCAAAATACGAACAAAATACATGTTTAATCGAAACAGCCACTCTTGCTTTCTTGTTTTACCAATGCTTTAGAATGTTGTAAGTGCGCGGTGTGAGGTATCACTGCGCAAATGGTCTGGTGGTACTGCGCAGTTGCGTTCTTTAGGAGCATTAAATGCAAAAAACGCACTTTGTTGGCAGCAATGCTTCTTTTTCACTCATGTTTCTTTGCACATATTATAAACCAAGGGTGGGCAAACTTGTTTAATGCAAGAGCCATTGACAGAAGGCCAAAAACACCAGCGAGCCGAAATCCAGTTTTTAGTGTCTACACAAATACGGTAAAGAATGGAAGTTTTACATGAAATGATGTACAGTAATTGTCACTATTAACTTTTTGTTTGATTTCAAAGTACCCGAAAATCTGGACAATACCTTGTTTTTGCTGTGCAAATTAATTCTCTCAAATTTTCATTTTTTGGGATTGCACCATGGTTTGATTTTACGAACTTCAATACAGAGAAGAAAGTCATAGCAATATGTCGTGCTGTATACAGAAATGAGTTGTACCCAGGTCTTTTAAATTGTGGGCATTTTCTGGAACCTGTGGCGAGATATTAAATGGTAGAGTGGCATTGACTAAAGTTTCTTTAGAGCCAGTCTGTTTCGTTTGTACAGCAGACAAGTTTTCGTTTGTATAGCAGACAAGTTTATGACAAACGGTTGGCGAACTGGATAGCCACCACTGACAACATTAACGATGAACAGATTTATAAGGAATGCAAAGCATGATTTTAACTCTTGGAAATGGTCAAATCTGGCTTGGAGCTCCTCCAGTTGTGCTTCAATTTATTTTTGTATTCTTCCACTTTGTGGTCCAGCTATTTTCTCTTCGCGAAAAGCATTCGTTTCGTTCTTATTCTGACATTGGGACAATGACAGCATGCTTTTGAGAATACGCGTCTTTGAAAAAATTGAATTTTCTGCTGGTAACTTAAAGAGCCTAACTTGAGCTTTAGGTCCACTATCTTTGTTATCAATTCGCGTTGACTCTCTCGTAACCAACTTTATGAAGGGGCGATCACCCCCCAGAAATCTGCCAAAGCAACTTCATTCATCATAATTTTTTTAAATCCGGAAAACAACATTCACGATATAAGGCCATTTTGCCGACCATTGCTTTGTTACAGCAGTGTTGTGAAGTATATATGCATCATCTCTCTTACAGTAGCGAATCCGTTATTGGACTTGACCAGCAAATAATACTGAAATCGCCACCCCTAACTTTACTGACCGGATCCTCCTCTGCCTTACGAGCTCGCGTAAACACAGTGACAAATGAAACAAACGTTAAATATGGATAGCAACTCTAGATATTGCTATTTGTATAGAAGAGCCACACACAATATGTCGCAGTTTGCCGGGCAACCCTAACTGTAGGAAAAAAGGGATGTAGGGAAATAGGGAAGTGTTTCCCCACAAAATTTTCTTCCCTACGTTTAGTACCCACACTAAATGTAGGGAAATAGGGAAGACGGGGCGAAGACTTTTCTTTACGTTCAGTTTCAGCACTCAATGTAGGGAAATAGGGAAAGCGGGGCGAAGACTTTCCCTACGTTTAGAGCCTGCACTAAATGTAGTGAAAGAGGAAGGCAGGGCGAAGATATCTCCTACGTTTAGAGCCAGCACTAAATGTAGGGAAATAGGGAAAACAAGTCGAATACTTTCACTACGTTCAGGTTCAGCACTAAATATATGGAAATAGAGAAGGCAGGGCGAGGACTTTCCCTACGTTTAGAGCCAGCACTAATTGCTGCGAAATAGGGCAGGTGGAGCAAAGACTTTCATTACGTTCAGAGCCAGCACTAAATGTAAGGAAATAGGGAAAGCAAGGTGAATACTTCCCTTGCGTTCAGGTTCAGCACTAACATTGATTTCGAAAGTGTTTGTTGAACTGTTGCAAAATTTTGAAAACAACAGCGATGTTTCAGTCAACTTAGCCTGCAGTGGGTTTTCATCAGTGCCAATGGCAACGGCAATAGATGCCACCAAAAGCCCGTGGTTGTTTCACGTAATAATGACGACATTGACAAAGCAATGTAGATAGTGCGGTGTGAAGTGAAAGAGGTAAGAGCAATAAAAATAAACTGTAATCTGTACTGAAAACGAAGTAAAACTATGCAATCTACTATTCAACCAAGTATGGACAAACGCTATTTTGTTTACTTGGAAAAATATCTGAGCATCTCTTATTTATTACCTTGATTGTGGAATTGATGTGAAACAATTCGGTAAACCATTTTTTTTAATCATTACTGAACGCAACAACGAGATTGCTCACATATTGTGTCGCGTCCCAACTCCAATGCATGTTTAGCAAGTGCACTTTGTCAAAATGAAATAAATAAATAGCTGGTGTGTTCTTTTTTGCGTGTCCTTTTCGTTTCGCTAAAGTTCTTTGACTGCAGACCCCACATGGTATGCAATATACCCACGTGTGGCGTGGTGATTCACCACACATAACGTTGAATTCGTAGCAGCAACAGTAGAGTGTTTTCTGCATTGAAAGATAAAGGATTCTGCATTGAAAAATAAGCCTAAAGGACCCTTGAGGATCATGTTCCGGAAAAAGATCAGCTGTTTTTTGCAAAGACACAGGATTAAGATTCTCAATGACACTTGATATGAGAAAAGACTACAAAACTCAGAAAAATTTTTTTTCAGTGGCTGTAACGCCACGATTACATTTGGCAAATAACGATAGCGCCATTTGATTCAAAGCAGTATTCACCACTTCTGAACTCAAAGCGCATAGGCCCACATATTTCTGAAAAATGATTCGGCTAATTATCCCTTACTCAAAATTTGTCACAAATCATTTGCAAGACACCCATTCTTTATAATCATGTGCCACTTTAAAGTCTTCTTACTTGAAAGGAATGCAAAACAAGAAGCCTAAATAAATCATATGCTAACAAGTGAACTGTCCACACTTTTCAAAAATCACTGGGGGCTATTAAAATTTTTTTTCTACAAAAAAACGTCCAAAACTTAATTTTTGCTCCAGGAAATTCGCAGTTTTGCATGACAGGCAATCCGTCGCATCCACATTTTCCGACCTGCAGCATTGGAAACCAAACGCTTGCACAACCATTTCACATACCAAAGCAACAATAAATTTATTTTTCGGCAGCATCCAAAACTTTTATAATGTCACATAACTAACCACTTTCTTTTTCTGCAGCGTCCAAAATTCCTAATTTTTCGATGTTACCACACAGGCATATTCACAATACTTCATAAGATGAATACGTTTGCCTTGAAAACCAAAATCAGTTTCGCTCAGAAGTGTGACTTGCACTAAATTCATTCAACCAAAAACTAAAAAGGCAAAATCTCTTCACCAAAGCGCTTCTACTGACAACATGTCTACGCATTTTCACCTAGATCCTGTACTCATTAGCAGGTGTGCCACGGGGTTAGAACAACTTTTTTACGTTTTGCAGCTATTTCAAACTGGCTATCTTGTTTGGATGCCTTACCACAACTTTTTTCTTAGCATTTATACATCTAATTTGTTAGCACTACACATCCATTACCGCACAACCTTATCTTCGTGCTCAACCTCCATTGAGGAAATGCTCTCAAATTGCTTTCCTTGCATTTAGTGCTGAACCAAAACGTGGGTAATCTCTTTGCTTTGCATTCCCTATTTCCCTACATTTAGTGCTAAACTTAAACGTAAGGACAATCTTCGCCTTATTTCCCTACATTTACTGCTGAACTTAAACGAAAGGATACCCATCTACCCTGTCATCCCTATTTCCCTACATTTACTGCTGAACTTAAACGTGAGGACAATCTTCCGTTTGCTTTCCCCATTTCCCTATATTTAGTGTAAACTCTAAACGTAGGGAAAGTCTTCGCTTTCCTCTCCCTATTTCCCTACATTTAGTGTAGATCCGAAACGTAAGGAAAGTCTTCGCCTTGCTTTCCCTTTTTCCCTACATTTAGTGCTGGCTCTAAACGTAGGGAAAGTCTTCGCACTGCTTTCCCTATTTCCCTACATTTAGTGTATATCCGAAACGCAAGAAAAGTCTTCGCCCTGCTTTCCCCATTTCCCTAAATTTAGTGTAGATCCGAAACGTAGGGAAAGCCTTCGCCTTACTTTCCCTATTTCCATACATTTAGTGTAGACACTAAACGTAGGGAAGAAAATTTTGTGGGGAAACACTTCCCTATTTCCCTACGTCCCTTTTTCCCTACAATTAGGGTTGCCCCAGTTTGCCCACCATTGGTATGAACGTATGTGGCTTACCGCTATTAGTATTCGCTGTCTCGCTGCATTACCTGCCAAGATGTCTGCGTTCAGCAGTTACATAACATGCAGCAAAACGGCTATTATCGTAACTTGAAGTGAACCTTGAAAGATATTGCTGCGGTGTTCTTGTGACGCAACAAAGGCGAAACAATTCGCTCCCGACTTTCGCAACTTGCTTTTGCAGCCAACGGAGCAAATTAAGTGAACTGCAATTTAATGACTGCACTACACCCAGAACAGTGAACTGACTTTTGTGCAGTGTGAATGCCATATCGGCAAACAAACTTTCATTGCAGAATTAACCTAACTAATCGGAATTAAACTGCTGATTTTACGTTTTCTAGAAATTTTTCCTTCTTAGTTCCAATTTCCACCAAGGGTGCAAATGCCCGTTTTCCCCCCCTGTGGATGCCAGTGCCCTACACCCCTGAACAACTAAAACTTCCAGACATGTCAAGTGTTGGTCTTGTGCCCCTCTGCTACCGCTCTGGAGCTAAACAGCACATGCTCCAGTGAGATTGCTGTTGTGTTTGATGTTGATTACAAACAGATGGGCTGTGGCGAAATACTTAACAATTAACTCTACGGAAAAGATATTACCTCGCGTGAATTCTGAAACAAAACGTCCAACGAAAGCGACTATTTACACTTGAATAACAAACTGTCAGAAGCAAAATGCATACGTAAGTGTGTTAATTTTGTATGTTGGAATGCTTTTTCTGTTCTGAATATATGTGTATGTATCCTCGTCTTCATGTATTTGCGTTTTCCATGTTACTGCGATGCATGCTTAAATTTAAGCGACTTGCGTGTGGGATGAAGACGTTACTCAATACAATACTTCTCCTATAGAGTGCCTTGATGGACAAAGTAAGGCAAGAGTTTTAATTATTACACACACAACTAACCGCTTTTAAACACGCGCCACACCCGGACTCAGTCAGACGCCAGTGTTGCCAGATGGAAACAAAAAACTGTCGCTGAACTCACTTCAAAAAATAGCCAAACTCAGCAAAAATTTACAAACTTCTTGAAATGGTTGCATCTTTACCAAAACATTAATATTTTCACGGAAATCAGTCGTGTAAAATTCTTTTATCTTTGGCCTTGTAGCCTATTTTATCAGAAAGCGCATAGGTTTCCAACATTTTGCAAATATTTCTAAATAATCAGTGTCAACATTTTGCAAACATATTTCAAAAGAAGTGTTCAATACCATGCTTCTACTTTCAAAATTTTCACACCTTCATTTGGTGTCATTAATTTTCAAACCATCAGCAAGCTTAAAAATAGTACGTCTACATGTGAATATAGAGGCAAAGCACATACCTGCAAATATTCAGGTCATACATTTCGCCAAACCTAAACATTTGGAGCCAAATGCTTTCAAAAAATGCCAGAAATTCGCCAAATTGCCAAACTAAAAGATTTGCAGCAAAACGCTTTCAACATTCGCCAGATTTTCGAAATCTGGCGATAATTTCGCCAAAATGGCAACCCTGGTCAGATCTAGCGGGTTGACAATCGGCCTGTTAGCAACAGGCGGGGAAATGTGACATATCCGACCGTATCTTAAGTAGGCCGTGTGTTCGCACATTATGCTCGATGGATCAAAAACTACTGCACAGTATTCTGGTGAAGTGAACCCTCTCACCGTTAGCAGCGTTGCCTTTCCTTTACCGCGTGAACTGCGGTCAGAATTACCATAGGCGGATCCAGGATTTTTTTAGGGGGGGCTCAAGGACGAGTTCATCCGGATTTTTACTGACTGCAGATCAGTGAAGACCCAACTGCTCAAGTCACATTTTTAACAAGCACGGTTGTTAGCCATACACATTTTGGCTAAATTGCATTCTCACCGTTACTCATGACGTTTACGGAGCAGAAGGGGCCTCCAAAACAATTCAGAAATTATTCTCAAACTTATCTAACCTTGAAAAAGTAACTTGTTGAACGTCCGAAAAGTTTTATTATTAGCAAAACAAGCACAGGTCCACGCCGAAAAACGCATG
>Ga0210059_1013290_pt1 | contig 12328 bp, 7 predicted proteins | sample Ectturendosymbi2_FD_188042 | JGI IMG/M metagenome (GOLD analysis project Ga0210059, IMG submission 188042) | Ecteinascidia turbinata endosymbiont from Florida, USA - Sample 2 (SPAdes) (version 2) | ecosystem: Host-associated > Tunicates > Ascidians > Unclassified | place: Key West, Florida...
AAAGAATATCAGAGAAACAAGATGGCAGTTTAGTTGGAAGGACCCCAGGTTTCGTGGTGAGTACAGTCAACTGTTTATCCACAATATATGTGCTTTCCTGGCTATTCTTATCACAAGCAATTTTTCCGTTTCATAGCTTTTGCTTCCATAATTTCAGCCCCCCCTTAGAAAAATCCTGGCTGCGCCCCTGTGTGTATATCTAGTTTTTTTTGTAACTCTGTTTTATTTTTTGTGTGCATCTACTTTTTCATATTTTCTGTGTGCACATTCTATGTTTTTCGGCATGAAGTAAACTTTTTAGTTTTTTACACTTTTTGTTTTTTTTCTGTTTTACCTTGTTTTCTTCTGTACCTCATTAATCAGTTTTTGTAACATTTTGCTCTTTTTATTACTATTTTTTAATTTCTTTGTATTGCTAAAATTACTCTAACCACACCATATTCATTCACTTAAATTCGATCCACTCATCTATGTACATAGGCATGCGCTTTCACCTGTGCATTTTCTTCACCATGTTCTGCGTTCATTCGATTTTTGTTTTTCTTTTCATTATGCTTATTTGATCTCCAACTGTTGTTTTTCAACACTTGTCAAAAAGTGATCAACGGGGTTGGTGGACCAGATGACCACCACGGTCTTTCGCCATTCCTATATGACACGGCGCCCGTCTTTGTTTACACTGGTCAGCTATTGTGCCATTGTGTTTTCATTTGTTCTAATTTTCGCTATTGGTTGGTTTACTGCATGCGATGGCTTTTATGGTGCTTCTGCTTGTTGGCTGAGTCATATGAAACAATAAACCATTACCATTACCATGACTGGGATTCCAGAAACAGTGACCATGGGAAGTTTTATTGGCACTAGTTTGGTATGCAGTGAAAACAATACTGCTGAAAGTTGTGTCAATGCAAATAATCGTGACTGATTTTGTAGAATAAGATTGCAATTTGCATACTTTCACAATTATATTTTGTTTTTTTGTGTGTATTTATTTCTAGCCTACTTTAGTTTGGTTTATTCTGGTCTTTTTTTCAGGCTCATCTAGTTTATTTTAGGGAAGCCAAAGTGGCAACACTGACGCAAACTTAGCGTTATATCCAGACCGGTGTTGCCACTTCTGATGTTTAAAGTCAGATCTGATGTTTTGAGATAAATTTCTGATGTCTGATCTTAAATTTCTGATGTCCGATCTTTTGGCAACAAATTTGATGTTGACTGGACTGTTATTTTTGTTTCCCGCGTTTCCTGTCCTTTTAGGATGAAAACAAGTTAGATTTGCGATTTTTCAGTTTTTTTCATCGATTTCTCACCCTCACCTGCACTTGGTTATCGTTCCGAACTTAAACTCTCTTCACTGTGTTGAGAATAATATATATGTTATGCATGACCGAATTATCCATAGTCTGCTCTGTTTTGGATTCAACATGGGCTTTTTTGTTGGTAACAAAGAGCAATGTAGAAGCCTTTAGCTTGTTTAGCTGTAATGTAAACATCTGATGTTATCTGATGTTGAAAAGGCAACAATCTGATGTTAATGAGACTGACCCTAGTGGCAACAATGGTTATATCTGGAGGAAAGTGGAAGCGGTTCCGCACTGGTTCGAAGGGCATATACAGTATATCCCAGCCCGGAATCCGTGGCAAACGCACGCACGATTTTTTTTCCTGACCTTTAGTGTCACGCGGCAAGAAATAATTTAATTTACTTCTCACGCTTCTGCAAAAACCGTCACGCTCCATACATTTTTTTCACTCAGAAAACCATATTTCTATGTAAACGTTTTTCAGTAAGCTGATAGAGCCAGACTTACTAGGCAGAATTGTAATTGTGGCAATAAGTTGACAATTCCGCACCTTAGTTTTGTAAAAGCCATCAGAAAAACAATTTTGTTGAATTTTGATCAAATTAAAAAAGTTTTTACAAAAAGCTATGTTTCACAGTTAGAGTTTCATTAGATTTATTTTTCAAAGTCTCACAAGATATTGAAATGTATAATCTTAGCATGTCTGGTACAAATCCGACCACGAAGACCGAAGCACACAATTCTGTTCCATTCATCACAAAGGTTCGTGCCAATGCATGGCAGGCCTACTCGATAACATCGACTATAATTTGGAAATGGGCAAGTAGAACAATCATTAGATTTTCCATACTTGTGATTGTTTTGTTTTTTGTGTACTCGGACCATTATGAAAAAGTTCCGAGAACACCAGTTTAGCTCCTAGTCCTGCATTTTCGAAGCAACTGGGCACAAGAATTTGTCCTAATGATAACGATACATCAGAAGACTTATCTGACAAATAGCCTACAACAGCAAACATTTGTTGTTATTCAAACGATAAAATTTGAAAGTATCAAAAGATTTTTGAATGTGTCTTTTTTACATAGTTTCGTTTTCTGGCAGTAAATGCGTTGCTGGGCTAGGATTATGCAATTTTTATAAAAATGCATGCAAACGTTTTATCCGGTTCATATAGAATTACCTAGTAGCCAATAACAGCCTAGGTTGTCTAAGAGAAATCTTATATGTTTTAGATTGGAGTCATTCTTGTATATTTAGTATATCCTATATAGATGTTTGATTTTTTAATTACTTGTAGAATATACGGCAATTCGAATCTGCTTTCCGTACAGATATTAAGGTTGTATTTCGTTGAAAAGATACCAGCACTCGCCACTCAAAAACGTGTTAACAAAGCCATTCATCTACAATCTCCAATCAAATAAGCAAGAGAAGTCAATTTTTTTACCAATAGTTTTTCAATTGATTCATCCAGTACGAGTCAAAACATGCACTTGAAATATTTTGATTGCTGGGGAATTTATGATGTTGATCCCTTCAATAACAGTTTCTCGTTTTGGCGCAACCCACATATGTATTTTTAAAAGTTTTACGCTATACAGCAATACTGTGGGGAGTGGGTCCAATCGTCACTCGTTATTTTGACTGAAGCATCTAGGCCAGTAGTTTTCAACCCTTTTTGTACCACGACCCATTGTATCAACCCACTATAACGCAATGACCCCCATCTAAACTCGGATAAAGCAAATGTAATACAGCTAATGTGTAGCCTACATAAAACATCTTCTGGCAACCCTTCTACAAATGATTCACAACCTCTTTGGGACCCGCCACTTCCAAGTTGAAAACCACTGGTCTAAACTATATCAAGAAAACAAACATTTTTTCCATAACTGAGCGAAAATCTTGCAACAAAATTGCGCCTGGGACCCTGTCCTTCTTTATTAGCTATCCAGCAATTCACACATAATGTATAACAGTATGCATACCTTGGTTCTAAACCAAACTTCATCTACCACGGTACCATTCTTCAGAAGGTCAATCTATGGTCGCAAAAAAAAATTTTTTATTGCATATATCAGTGGTTCTTAAATGGTGTGTGCGTACCCTTTAGGGCAGTAGTTTTCAACCTTTTCACACTGCGACCCATTTTGCAACCCAATTTAACCTAACAACCCCCTTCCAAAAATTTCCAGCCATGCATATTAAATGCAGTTGTGTTTGCACAGTAGAAAATCACAATGACTAAAACTAACGTACGGTATCACTATGTTTAACAAAGACTCATTTATTTAACTAATGCGTATGGCAGCATCAGTGAGATAGACCCGTGCCGTATACAAATCACTCCACAGCACAACTCATTGAAAACTAGATAACTCCCAAGTTAGCTACTGCAATCAGATATCTAATTACAAACACAGCACATTCTTACGTGGCAAAGTAATTCGTGCGTTACCAAACACAACAGTACTGTAGTGGTCATAATCACACCTAAACAATTTTGAATAAAAAGTAGGCTATCGTTTTTGCCAGGTAATCAGGGATGTAGTGCTACAAAAATAGGTGTGGGAACGCCGTTCCAACCCCACTACACCCCTGATTTCGGTTAAGGCCGAAGTCCAACACCAAATATTGCTCAGGTGCCCTCACCTAGGAAAACTGCCAAAACGCATGAAATTGCTGTTTTTCCAAGTAAAAGTGGCCAGCCGGTTATTTTAACAATGGTTATAGAAATACTGTAATGGTGAATAATACAGTAGATCGCATCTACTAATTCACTGTGACAAGAAAGAAATTATAGGAAGTTGTTTTTTTAAAGGTGGATGGCAACTATCTTTTCCACTTTGACGGGGATGTAAAATGTTGGTGAAATACTGTTTCTGAACAACGGGAAAATATCGGATGCGATCTGTCATCCACGTGCTTCTAAGATGAATTACTAACTTTTTCCTGTCTTCCATTGAAGTTTGCAGAATATCTTCAATAAGGGTCTTTATGTGCAGACAGGCTTGACATCCAAAATTTTGACAAAAACTCCCACTTTGTAGTGCTTGTTATTTCAATTGGGGGGCTTGAAGTTTTGTTTGGGGGGGATTAGCCCACAAAAGACCCCTCGTGGCGACTGGAATGGAACTTTGTAGTGGAACGAATATGTTTTTTGATGAATGACAAACAGTTACACATCATACAGATGTATGACTTTTCAAGGTTACACACGCAGTGGCATAACTGACGGGGGGAAGAGGTAAGAATCACCCCACCTGGCAAGTGTAGCAGTCATGGTAGCGCGACCGCTACATGTGAGCAAAGTCGGCCAAAGCAAGATGGGAAAGACCAAGCAAACGACACTTATAAGTGACTTCCATGCACATGGTAGTAAGAGCTCTCTTTGGCCGATTCGTCTGGCGCGGAGTTACATCGATGACGTCTCAATCCAGCCTTCCTGAGGTTCAAGGATAAATCCCACACTGAAGCAGGACTCAACAACTAGGGAGTTCCGCTTCACAAGCTACATGTAAAAACTGGTCGCCCCTTTAAGCTCATATTTTATTTTTAGTATTCTTTTAGTTTTCAGTAGGTTGTTTTTTTGTGTTTTTCGGTGTATTTTCTGGTTATTTAGGGTTTTAAAATATAGCCGGCTACATCCGTAATCACATTCAATCTCAAGTTTTTTTCTGAGTGTTGCCTAGTAGGCCCCCTACAATGACCAGTGTGCCCTTTCAGCTAAGTTTTTGCCCTGGATCAAATCTCTAGCAACGCCACTGAACACACGAGACACTGGAGCTGCTCAAAAAACCTGATAAAAGTTTATATTCATAAAAGCTTTTTGGAAGAGATTTCACGCGCCATTATGATTTCAGTGAAAAGCAGTCACGCGTGAACGTCACGCGCCGAAGTTTTGTCACGCGTGTCACACCAGAAGAACTCCTTGTCACACACGATATCTCGTCGACAACTGCCACGTTTTCCAGTCTGGAGTATATCCAGCAGAGCTTTTGCCGCTGTTGGCAAAATAAGCACTTCCTGTTGGTAATGTCAACATAAAATATTGTTACTCATACTGCAGCTGGATATGCGATGAAGGAATCATTATCATTAGAGATCAACCGATATCGTTATTGGCTGATACCCGTATCGGCCACGCATGGACCGATAGTTGATACTGATGAGCAATATTTCCAAAATTTTTAGATAGTGTCTATTTTACCACCAACATTCTGGCGGCAACAGATCAGCTGGAGCTATTGTGCCGCCAGTCGAACATTCGATCTCATGGCATGACACAATTCGAATGAAAAGGTCAGTTTGTCATCCAATCCACGGTGCTGCTCGTAGCGTAGTGGTTATGCTTCACGTCTGGTATGCCATTGCTTTTCGGTTCAACTCTCACTTTGGGGACTTTGCTTTTTTTTTTTTAACTTTTTTCAAAACCTTCCTAACTTTTCCCTTAGGTGTTAGGTTTAGGGTTCAGTTAGCGTTTGCGTTACAGTTAGCGTTCGGGTTTAGAGTTAACATTTGGGTTAGGGTTGAGGATGAGGGGTTAGCATTAGGGGCTAGTGTTAGCTTTGAGGTTTCTATTTTGTGTTTACTTCGTTTCTGTCAATCCTGTTGCCACAGGCATCTTGGCGGCAAAATAGATATTGCCAAAATTTTAAATCTTGTTTTGTGCTTCATTATTAAAAATTTAATGTATTCTATGCCTTATCTTTTTTTCAAAAACTTTAAAAATCAGGATTTATGAGCTAAAAGTTTTCATATTGCAGCAATTTCAATATTTTGCTATGAGTTTTAATCACCAAAGTGAAGTTAGCTGCACTTTCGCCAGCCGCACGTACGACTGGATGCGAGGTTCGTCAAAAAAATTCGAATTGTCAAGGGTTGCTAAAGAAACAATATTTTTCACTGCAATGGACAAGAGAGCAATGTCAGAAAGGTTGGAAACCTTTTCCAACAAAAAAATAACATTCAAATGCGAAACACACCTCCAAAACAAGAAAACAACATCATAAGCACGGCCCAAAAAACGGAAAATCAACCTTTTTTACTCCAATTTTACACAACTTTACGCACAACCCACGTCCACATATTTTATATCACAGTCTTTCGTATTTCATACAGATTCCATATCTGTCAAAATTTCGAGCAACACTTTTCGGGATCAAGAAATTTTGTACAAAATGTAAAGGATGTTTTTCACCAACAGACAGCCTCTGAGGCAGACAGATCTCGGCTGACAACCTAAGATTGATCTTTAATTTTAACAACTTTAGGCACAACCCACAAGCACATATTTTATATCACCGTCTTTGGTATTTCATACAGATTCCATATCTGTCAAAATTTCGAGCAACACTTTTCGGAATCAAGAGATTTTGTACGAAATGTAAAGCATGTTTTTCACCCACAGACAGCCTCTGAGGCAGACAGATCTCGGCTGACAGCCTAACAACCTAACATTGATCTTTAATTTTAACAACTTCATTTGACTTATGCAATGCTTGCATATGCGCTTTTAGTCATTTCAAAGCGCTTTTCCAACAGGCTCTGCTGTTATTTTGAAAACGGAAATGAGTCAACGCCGGTCCCATGACATAAACACTTTTCTTATTTATTACAGACGCCGGGACACAAACCAACAAAAAAGCATGTGCGATCTCTCAGCTACGCGATATATTTTCCTTGAGAATTTTCCTAACTCTGAGCAGGCACGTAGCCAGAAATTTTGATGCGGGGGCAAACCACAGCGAAGTCTCAACATTTGATTATTTAATGCCCCTTGTTTTCGAAGCTTCATCCATGAAAGGTGCATTTTTATCGCGCTTTTTTCAAATGATATGTTCAGATTTAAGCCGGCTAATACATAGTCCATTTTCGTTGATTTGATAAATTTTAAAAGTTTGTTTTAAATAAAGTTCCAAGTTTCTATTTTGAATGAAAGCCACCATTTGCTCGTAAAACTTTCATTAAGAGCGCTTGTGAAAATCTAGATGTTTTATGTATGCCTTTTGTAGCCAATATTGTAGTTGTCATTGTGGCCGCTATCATGATTGCGTTTTTATATTTACACGCTTCTGATGCACACCAACACAGGCTCAATCGAAGCCGAGTACAAAACTTGCGCGCATATAAGGCGTCGATCTTATCCAATTCCTGAGCGGCTGGTTGGCGTATAGAGCTGATAACCTAAAGGCTAGAATACCTCGACGCTTTTGAAAAATGTTTGGATTTCATGTCATTAAGCACTATGAAATGCATTTCAAAAGTTACAAATGTCCTCTAAACAAACTTGCATATGTTTGACCCACGCAGTCTACACAAAGTGTGAAAACAATTGTGTGAAAAGGAAACCACAACTTATTCTCACAACGGCTCTGCAGGTTTCCGCAACTTAAAACAACAGTGGATTAGTTGATCTAGACCAGTATCGGTCGAAACGCAAACAAGGGTGACGGAGGATCAAAAATGGGCCGTGCCGAGGCGAGCGTATAGGTACTTGAGAAAGGAGTGGAATACTGACATCAAAAACGAACTTAGTAACTTAGTCTACTGCCAAAGATCACCGATACAATCTGTTTTTCATTAGCTGTTTGAGGCTTGGGTTGTTGTTTGAGGCGTGTTCACCAAACGCAGATTTGGGTAACGCTAAAAAAGTTTGGGTACTGCTGATTCTAGCCATTCTAGCGTAAACGGTTGTATTTTTTAAATCTATGAGTGCAGAGCCGGAGGAAGGGACCCTCGTACCCCCCGGCCGGGGAGGGACCCCCGAATCTGACCGAGTACTTTTGTTACGGCTAGAGACACCAGAACTGAACTCACCAAGAACTGATTTCACACGTTTCCCTTATCAATATTCATATTTATCTAATGCGTCAAATAAATTTATCTTCATACGACCCATATGTTTCTAAAGCCAACCATTGCGAAATGGATTGTGAATAGCTTCGTTGTCAGCATTTGCCTCGGTACGCTTGCTGTTGCGCAGGCAACGTTTGCTGAATCCACGTTGATTGTAAGAATTTTTAGTATAGGCTAGTAAAAAGTTATTCAGTAAAAATAAGTTGTAGACCATTTGCATAGCTAGAGCTTTTGGCCAGGCCGGAAATGTAACTGAAAGAAGCCCACTAGCCACCGTAGGGGGCGCCAACATTCAGAAAAAAGTAGAGAAATGAGAAGCAAGGTTTTTTTAAGGAAAATGTTAGGTACCCCATATGGACCTGTAGGGAGCCGATTTCTCTGATTCTAGGGACCCGATTTTCTCTGATTCTAGGGACCTGATTTTCAATTCTAGGGACCCGAATCGGGTCCCTAAAACACCTTAAAAAAAACCTGAATGAAAGTGTATTCGGATGTGGATTTTTGTATACTAAAACCCAAAATCACCGGAAAATAACAGTCCAAAAGCTTCCGAAAAACGAAAAAAACAACAACTTACTGAAAACCAAAAAGGTACCGAATACCGAAATACAAACAAAATGGGGGCTCAGTTTTTTATTTAGCTTGTCAGGAGAGAAGTTTGCACCCTTGACCTCCCGTCAGTCACACCTCTGTTTGACTTGTGTTGTAACTGTACAAGAATAGAATAACCGGTATACAATCATACAAAATCGTATTCGTTGCCTGCGCCTGTAATATCCAGTGTACCTTGCATCAGAGTTGTCCAATGAAAACTCAAAGCGTTGCAGCAATGAGATATCCAGTTATTTAACAAATAACAACGTGCACAGTGGGGGACCTCGGCCCAATTGTGGGCCGTTCAGCACTTTGTATTAGGCCGCGAAACACTTGTTGTTGTGGGCCGTGTTTGCTGCGCCGGTTGCGTGGGATCAAACATAGGCTATTGTAACACACATTTAGAACATTGATTGCTTGACGTTGACACGGCATTCATATTGTCATTAAAGGTTTTATTACATTAACACAGCATTGCTATGTTACATATAAAGTTTGAAATTGGGCCTTCAAAAATAACATGGGGCTTTAATTACGACTGAAAGGGCATGGGTGTCCGTAATAAAGGGGTAAAACGGTCATTCGTTCCCCTTTTGGAAATTAGGACTAAGAACCAAAAATTTCTAGCAAACCTGAAGCCAGGAGCTCAATTCCGATTAAACTGATTTGATTCTTGCATTGACAGTTTATTTGCCGGTATGACACCCACAGTGCACAAAAACCAGATTCGCTATCCTGGTGTTGTGCGGTGATGAGTTTGCAGTTCACTCATATCCGCTGCTTTGCCTGTCTGCAGAAGCAAGTTGCGAAACTTGCGTGCTGATTGTTCTACTGTTGGACTTTTATTGCGTAACAAGAACATGGCAACGAAACTTCATGTGTTAACCAGAGGTGAAAGTAAGCCGGAACGGCCCGGATCGCCGTTCCGGTAAAAGAATTATTGCCGGTACGGCGTTCCGGTTAGAATGTCTAGTAGGCTGGTATTATGACGCTGACGCAACAATGGCGGTACCTGAACTTTACTAGAAAAAGCTTTTACATCTTATTTCCTGAGCAAGGTATCATATGAGTTCAAGGCAAATCATTTCTAGCCGCCTCTACGTTCGTTTCAAAGGAACTTGTTCACTCCCAGGCCGAGCATTTTTAAATACCGGTGAATAACCTAAATAACGTAAATTTCAATTATTTGAAAATTCCCAAAAAGCATTGCGGCCCGCACAAAATGCCATCGCGGGCCATATGCGATCCGAGTCTTTGAGCCCCTGATCTTGACCTTTTGATGAGCTCAAGAAAAAAATATAAGTCGCCCTCGATTGTCCTTGATTGTAAGCGGCGGTTTACAATCGAATAAATACAGTATACAATTTTCCAGGTTTATTGCCAAATTTTAGCTGTGCAACATGCTCAGAAAGCGTTCTACTTCTGCCAGAAATTGATAATGAGTTTTGGTGTTACTGCACAGTGGCGCACTTGAGAGGGAATATTGTGCACCGCTGCCCTTTTCATTAGTTTCATTGTGACTGTTTTTGTTCGGATATCGCGGGAGTTCAGAATAAAGTAATATGTTTATGAATTGAAACAACTTACTCAGTGAATGCAGCGAGTACGTGTAGACTCAGGGTCGGATTTACCCATAGGCTATAGCCTAGGGCCTCAAGATCCAAGGGGCCTCCAAAACACTGTGGTACGCATAGAGTCAATGGCCGGTATATGGTCATGTAGATTAAACTTCGTCAAAAATGTATGTCTTAATTATTATTCACGAAATTTAGTTTCATTCAACTTTCGTGGTGAGAACGCCAGAGTCTTCCAACGAGTTTCCATGAATCTCAATATGACAGTTGGTCAAGCCGCATGCCAACTATTGTGTCGACATGCTCAAAGCCCGCTGGCTGCGTCCTGCGTTTGCTGAATCGTACCGATTGCGACGTGTGACTCTATCAAAAGGACTTGTGGCTGTTCATGTTTGAAATGCACCTGATCAGTGGCGTAACTGACGAACCGCCCCCCCTGCCAAGCTAAATGTAAAAACCGGGCCCCTACGTAGCTTGTATTTTGGTATTTACTATTCTTTTGGTTTCAGTAGATTGTTGTTTTTTTGCGTTTTTCGGAGTGTTTTCCGGTGATTTGGGGTTTTTGTATAACCGTTCAATACCGGATTTACTATTGTTTCTCAACTATTTTCTGAGTGTTAGGCAGTGGGCTCCCTTCAGCTAAGTTTCACCATGGCTCAAACCTCTAGTTACGTCACTGCACCTGATCAAAGCAAGGTTGTACTGCAGATAAGAGCTGTGCGTAGGGCTAGCAGCAGTATCCTATAATAAAAGCATAGTTGTTTCCTAGGTGACTGAGCAATACTGTAGCTTTGTCAGCGTTTGTGTTGCGTGAAGCTCGATTGGTATTTTTAGATGTGATTTTTTCCATTTGAATTTTCTTCAGTAAAGTCATTCAGAAATCAGATTTGTATTGAGTGCTTGTGCAAGTTTGTACTGCTCCCATGCTAACCAAATCAGAGAAGATCTTGATGATATTGAATAGCAAGCAAAAGCGACTTTACCAACTGGCAACCGCAGAACTCTTCCCCAACGAGACACGGAAACAGCAAAAATGACAAAAGCCCGTTTGGGTCTGATGCCTTAGATTAGTGGTTTTTAGTTTATGCAACCCACGAAGCCTTATTTCTTAGCTTGATGGTCATTAATTGCTCAGGCGAAAGGTCCTTTTCAAGATTGAAGAGAATTAAAAATGGAGTAAAAAGCCGCAAAATTCCAGGAGAGGTTGTTCGCACTAAGCATTCGGTACATTAAAAGTGACAAACTTGGGCAAAAAAAATGTGATGAATTCTTAGATAATTTTGTTATGAAGAAGGCAGGACAAAACCTTTTTAACTGTTCACTGTGTTATGTTCAGCCTTACTTGATTTGATGATTGTAGCTTTTGATTTCTTTATACGTATTTCAATAATGACAGCATTAGCGAAATTTAAACCAGTCCAGTAGCCACGGTGGGAATTGGTAAGCTCAGCCCTTCCAAATCTAAATATGAAACACTACAAATCAGTAAAGATTTTATCAAACTTTCAGAATTTCAAGTCCCCTTGCGAAAATTTAAGCCCCCTATCCAAGACTTTATGGCGACGGTTCTGATTTTTAACTCCATATCTTTTCACGCGACAGTTTAGTTGCATTCGATTCTTACCAGTCTGAAAAAGTAAGAAACACGCGAATAGTGAACAAGTAAAAGCTCTAAAAGGTTTTCTATATAGGCTTTAGAGGAATCAGCCGATTGGGCTATGCTTTCTTCTTCTTGCGATGTTTGAAACTTGCACATATCTGTATTCAAGTAACTTCACTCCACAGGTGTAATAAGCAAGGAATCAAACACGGACTTTTATACCTTGCTTATTTCACCTGGGGAGTGAAGTTACGTGAATTGTGAACCTAATAGTTACAACCATTTGGGTGCGTTTTACGTGAGGTGTTTTGCTCGTGTGTGAGATTTTTACAGCCGTGGTAAGCGAGTTGCAACGTGGTCCTCACGTTGTGCTTTAAAGTCTTTATGCCGCCACGCAT
>Ga0210059_1013291_pt1 | contig 12328 bp, 10 predicted proteins | sample Ectturendosymbi2_FD_188042 | JGI IMG/M metagenome (GOLD analysis project Ga0210059, IMG submission 188042) | Ecteinascidia turbinata endosymbiont from Florida, USA - Sample 2 (SPAdes) (version 2) | ecosystem: Host-associated > Tunicates > Ascidians > Unclassified | place: Key West, Florida...
CAATCCGCTAGCAGGTTGCGCAACTTGCTAGCGGATTGTTGTACTGTTGGTTTTAATTGTGTAGCAATAACATGGCAATAAATCTTCAAATGTTCACTTCAAGTTACAGTAGTAGGCGTTTTCTCCCATGTGAGTTTTTCCACTCAGATCTGCTTTTTAGTCGGCCTGGGTGTCTTGGTTTAATTATGGCAAATCGCGTTACATTTGTGTTTTTGAAGTGATAAATTCATCAGCAACTTCAACTAAAGTCATAAGCAACTTCAATGTGTTCAATAACATAAGGATAACTTTATATTGCAGTGTTTATATGCGCACATCAGGTGAGAAAGCACGCGTATCCGATGAAGCAGAACGTGTTCAATCGGTTTCATATTCTCATATGAGATCATTGTCAGGGTTATATGCAGTGGTGTGTTTAAGGGAAGGCAAGCGAAGCACTTGCCTCGGGCCCCCTATTCAGGGCCCCCTCAAGGTATTTCGCGCGTAAATATTCCTCATTTTTGGTGAAAAATTTATTATCCACTCATATAATATTTTCCGAACCGCATCATAATTCAGTACTCTGCCTTCAAAAGGACCCCCAAGAGCAACTGCAATGTGTAAGTAGGCTACTCTGCTTTTAAAAGGGCCCTGAACGACAACTGTAAAGTGCAGGTACTCTGCTTTACAAGGGTGCCCAACAGCAACTTCATTGTGTAAGTACTCTGCTTTCAAAGGGACCACAATAGCAACTGTAATGTATGAGTAGGCTCACCACGCTTTCAGAGGCCCCTAATAGCAACTTTAATGTGTAAAGTACCTTGTTTGCGAAGGGGCCTAACAGCAACTGCAATGCAGAAGCAGGCTACTCTGCTTTCGATGGGACCTCCAACACCAGTTGTAATGTGTAATACCTTGCTTTCAAAGGGTCCCAAAGCAGAGGCGTAACGAAGAGGGCAAGGGGGACGCAATTCCCCGGTCGCCGAATCATTATGGGTGTGCAGAACCACTGCGAGGGGCGCCAAAAAGTCCTTACAATATCACAGGTACTTTCTTCAACAGCAGATTTGCTTCCGAAAGACCTCAGGTTCGAACACGGGGGCGCCAAACTTGCTTCTTGCCCCCGGTGCCATCTAACCTCGTTACGCCCCTTGCCCAAAGTAACTGCAATGTTTAATTACTTTTCTTTCAAACGGACCCCCAACTTCACTGATTTCTAGTGCTTCATATTTCAATTTGGGGTATCTAAGCTCTCTTTGGGGGCTAAGTTGTGACTAAACTGAATTTTGGGCCCCTGTGATAGCGTGCTCCCGCCAATTGGGGTGTATGGAGTGCGGCTGATGCACTCTGCGCCTCGGCTCTCCAGGGTTGCCAGATTGGCCTTTTTGACGCCAAATTTCACAAAGTTGACTTTTTTTAGAGATAGCTGGCGACAAAAAACTGTTTGGCTTATTCTTTTCATTGGCTTTTTGGAGGCAGTTGGCAAATGCTATCAGACTGGTGTCTTCGCTTTTTAAATGTCTTGCTAAAAAGTGCTATTAGGATTTTTAGACAATGTTTGGTGTATTTTCTCATAAGTTAATGGCAACCCAGAGAAGAATAAAATTGTCGCATATCTGGCAACCCATAATGCCAAAGGTTTGAGTGGAAACACTCAGGAAAATTTGGAAGATGAAGAATGCTACAACTTTATTATTCTAAAATGTCCCACTAATAAAGAATTTCAAATTTCATGTTCCTTATTGCAAATAAAATAGCCACAATAATCGAAAACATTGTTTTATTCGACGTTTCAGCTTATACGTAAGCCATCATCAGGAATGAATGAAATGCGACAGTTAAGAAAAAAAAATACAGCAACACCAGCCAGATCTCAACGTCGGTGGTTCATCCATCCCTTACTGCTTATTAACACATAATGGTCTCTATGACGCAATACAGTACGAATGCCCTAAATTGCATCCTTGTTTTTCCGTTAACTGTCGCATTTCGTTTATTCCTGATGATGGCTTACGCATAAGCCGAAACGTCGAATAAAACAATGTTTTCGATTATTGTGGCTGTTTTGTTTGCAGTACGAATCTACAAAAATTTCATGTTAATTAAGAATTTGGCTTTTTTTGCCCGGTTTGACTTTTTAGATGTGGTTTGGCTTTTTCTCTCAAAAGGTGTCTGGCAACACTGCGGCTGCCAACATTCTTACTCCCAAAGGCAAAAATTGCTCGACGGCTTCCGAAGTAAATGACCGGTTCGCCACTAATCAAAATGACATCAGCGTCGAACTACAATCGCGTTATGAATCTAACACCACTTACGTAAGATGTTTCGAAGTCATATACACAAGGCAGCAGAACGCAATACTGCAGCCAGGATAAATGCGGGTAAATTAACTGGAACCAATTATTAATGCTTTCACAAATCTTTTGCTACTGGGGCAAGCAACAATCTGCTGCAAGTAATATAATCCAGTTTCATCTCACACTGAAATGCACGAAAGATCAATCCTTCCGTTTCTGCGACTGTGTCTTAATTTCGAAATGAATTTTTCAACACCACGACCGCGATCTGACAAAATTTCACGCAGGATCCGAGCAAACCCTGGTGTGTGTCATCATAAACTCTAGCTACTCGAGAGTCAAAAACAACAACACAGCTTATCATGCATTTGGGAAATATTGAATGCAGGCTAGAGGGTTTCTAAATTATCGTTTGAAATATTGCTGGCCGAAAGTCATCTACTGTGTGTGTCAACCAAACGAACGTAAAGAGGAAATTAAGAAAAACACTCGGGACCAAGCAAATATCTGGGGGGTCCATGGCCCACCCAGGTCCCCCTTAGAACCACCACTGCAACAACCATTCGATAACTTACGAGAAACGTGAGCAACATGTTCCTTCCAAGTTAAGGAATGATCTAACATCACACCTAAATACCCAATACTCTTTTCAAGATATTTCATGCCCACCGATTTTTATACGAAAGTTGCTTTTTTTCTTTCTTTCTGGTGACAATCATGCATTCAGTTTTGTTGTAGTTGAAAGAAAATTTATTTGATTTTAACCAATTATACATTTTTTGAATTTCACATTTTACTTTAGTTTGTATCGACAGGTAATTGTCTGAAACCATATTTAAGTTGGTGTCGTCGGCAAAATGCGGACATTGAATTAACATGCTAAAGCCAAGTCATTAATATAAACTAAAAATATAAAAGTGTTAATCCCTGTGGTACTCCACAAGTAACAAGTTTCTCATTCGATTTCAAACGATCAACAACTGTACTCTGATACCGGTTTGTTAAGTAGCTTTTTATAAGCTGCAGAAGCAATCCTCTTACTCCGTATCTCTCCAGTTTGCTCAGTAGGATCGTGTGATCAACGGTATCGAAGGCTTTAGCTAGGTCTAAAGAAATTGAGCAAGCTATCTTTCCTTCATCCAAACATTGCACAATCGCATTACAAATACTGGAGACAGCGAGGGACGTATCATGGTTTTGCCGAAATCCGAACTGTTGTTTGTTCAGTAGTTGGAAGCTTGAAAAAAATTGTTTAACTGATTGTAAAGACATTTCTCAAATATTTTTGCGAATGCTATCTATGGAAAGAAATCCTTTCTCAGCACAGAATCAGACACTAAGATCTTACAGAGTATATATTTCGCCTACAAAGTAGACATCATCAGCTCTTATTCAAATAGAATCATTTTTGCAAATGGAGATAACAAGGAGATGGGTCTATGATTCTTGCAGATCTCTTAGACCACTTTTGTGTATCGGGATTACATGCGCTAATTTCAAGATATCTGGAAAAACTCCACTGGAAAGACTTCAAGTTTCTGGCAGCATTGCTCCCAAAAAAGGTTTGCCAGTTTTTATAAGAGAACCTTGAAGTTTTTACTTTTAGAGAGAGGTGCACAGAAAAATATGAAATGGATACAAATCGACACAAACTTGATATAAAGTAGTTCTTTTTCAAGAAAATTAATAGAAATACGTTGGGTTTGTGAATGTGAAAGAAAAAACAAACAATTTTTCATATATTGAGACGTTTTTAGTAACCCCAGGCCCGTAACCAGCTTCGGACACCAGGTGGCGCGATGTGTTTTCTGATAGGGGCCAAATTTTTTAAACTATGTCCAACACATTTTTCCGGGGGGCGAATCTCCCCATGCCTCCCCCCTGGTTACAGGCCTGAGTAACTCCAATGTGGCGGAGCAAACCAAATAAAAGCTAATTTACTCGATTGATCTTGAACGAAGCAGAGATGCTCGTTGCATTTTGGAAAAGTCGCGATTCTAGCCGCTGAAGCAACATCCTTTGAAAACATTGAGAGTTTGAATGACCAATTTTTAGGTGTTCTGAGGCAGTGCTCGGCAAAGACAGGACCCCGGCCCGGCGCCGGTCCGTTAAGAATTTGTTGCCTGGCCGCAAATGTCTTATGATTCATGAGCTGCAATAAATTTCCATCACCAAACATTCGTTATTTTATTGAAGATCGGTCCAGAAAACAATTCCAGGTTAAAAAGGCCCATAGAGCAAAAAAGCTTGTCAACCCTTGTTCTGATGAGCCAAAGCGATCTAAATCTCTCCAAAGGCGTCTCATTACAGCTTTGCCTAACGAGGTTAAATGGCGTCCGGGGCATGAAGCAAGTTTAGCGACCCCATGTTCTTTCAGAAGCAAACGTTCTGTATTGAAAAAAACACTTGTGATATTGTTAGAATTTTTTGGCGCCTTCCGCAGTCATTTGGCGCCCCCAGAATGATTTGGCGCCTGGTAAATTGTGCCCCCCATGCCCCCGTCGTTACGCCCTTGCATTACAGTGTAAAACTATAACATCCTCTTGCTTTCACATCAGGAAATAAAGCTTCCGATTGAACTCCCTTGTTTTTCTATTATCAGGAGACACTTTGAAACGGCCACCTGGTATATTACGAATGTGTTCGCATAAAAAAAGTTTTACTACGTCAGTACGTCAGTGAAGTCGCATTTTCGTCTAATCCAGGACTTCTCAAACGTTTTTGTTCTGCGACATCATTTTGAACACATTTTTTTATGCGTCCCCTTCACGGATTGTCTAGATTTTATTGATACGTGTAAACGCCCATTACAAACCTGAAGAGGCATTTTTGTCTATGGCGAACTCACATAAGTGCACACAATCTACGAAAGCAAATATAGAGTAATTATAAAACTACCACGTAATGGAAAGGGCAAGGTGAAAGAAATTAACAAACACAGTTCAGTTTATAGAGGTTTTCAAGCACAACTAATCGGATGGATGCACTTGAGAATTTTTACACAGATCATCAATCAGTAGATTGATACAATTAGCCAACCCAGGAAGAAATGAAAACATTTCCAACATTTTGCAAAAAGCATCGATTTTTGAACTTGATGATTATTAATTTTGATAATTCTGCATGGCACAAAAATGTTGTACAAACGGTTAAGAGCAGTGGCGTAATTGACGGCGGGACAAGGGGGGCGAGCCGCCCTCCCTGGCAAGCTAAATGTAACATTTGGGCCCCCTTTGATTGACATTTTGATATTTAGCATTACTTAGGTGGTTGTTTTGTTACGTTTTTTTGGGTGCTTTTGGTTTTTCTAGCTGGTATATAGACATCCATGGCATCTAGAGATCCACTATCATTTCTTAACTTTTTTCTGAGTGTTGGCTAGTGGGCTTCCTTCGGTGACCAGTGGGCCCCTTTCAGCTAAGCTTTGCCGCCCCTGGCTCAAACCTGCAGTTACGCCACAGGTTAAGAGTATTTGAAAGGCTATATCATAAACGACTGGGTGTTCATTTCTTGTGATAAAAAAATCACATAAACTCTATTTTGAAAAGTCCAGTTGCAAACTTTTGTCGGTAAGTAATTCCGCAAAATAATCCTGTGCTTATAATGGCAAGTATGTGGGTTCATGAAATTTCATGTATGGGTTGCGGATCCAACTTTGCCTGAATCAACTTTCAAGTACTTCTGGAACTGTGTATAAAGCTTCACTTTAGTCTAAAACTACTCGGTGTCCTCTCAAAGCAGTTAGCCTATATCCCCTAGCCTGGACCCAGAGTTTTAAACACCAGCATGCCTTCGTGTGGGAATGAATGCAACAAGATTAATATTGGTCAATACGTTGAAACAGTCATGACGTAGCAACGCATAAATTCTTGTGTTTGGTTGAGTATTATCATTCGATAGCTCAGGCAGACATCCTAGTATACAACTGACAGCATAAAACGCGGAATTGCCTCGAAAAATGCAGTAGAAATAGATTCACTGCAGGCCTACTATGAATTTTATCAATGTTTACAAAAACTTTCATATCTGGTTTGTCAAGCCAATTTGTTTCGCGACCCCAAATTACATTTCGCCACCCCAAATGTGTCGCGACTCATCGTTTGAGAAGCCCTGGTCTAATTCACGGGTTCTTTGCCTGGTTCGCGTAAAGAAGAGGTTCTACACCTGTTCTTTGCATGAAACCCTACGGAGTTCGCGAATGTGATTCAATGGGTTCTCGAATGTTATTTGAAGGGTTGATGAGCTTTTCTCTGATCGTTAGGGTTTGATGGTTTTACAAACATTTCGATTACTATTACGATGAATTAAGCCTAACTTTGATTATTTATTGCAACGTTTCTTCTTGAGATTTCCGTAACTTTTATCCGGAAGTACTGGGGGTCTGTGACTCACACATTTTTAAACTTTCATGTAATCTAAATGTACAGCATGTTTTATACGGTATACTATTTGTGTTTCTTAAATAAGTCGAGTTCTTGCTCTTGCCAGGGTTGCCAGGTTGTTTTAACCAGAAGTAGCCAAACACTGTTCCGAAAGGAGCCAAAATGACAGATAAGTACCCAAACACTCTGTTAGCGTTTCGATGATGACGTCACCATGTTCACTCAAAGTTTGAAAATGAGATATGGTTACCACGGCATAAGTGCCCCCTTGGCTGCGACCATGGTGGTGTAATTACAAAATTTAGTATTACTATTAGGAATTGAACATTTCTTTGTCAAAGTAGATAACAAACACAACACATAATCACTTCATATTAAATCTGTAGGCCAGGCCTACACGACAGGTTCGGTTGAAAATGTCCATTTGTCTTATTCATTGCCCGGCTTTCTGCTGGAGGGAGGGTTACAACATTAATGCAACCAGAAAAATTTTACAACTACATTATTTTTCATAACTTTTTCAAAATGAAAAAAAAATTTACACTAGATTAGCTAGTACAGGCAATGCATGAGAATTTACATCCTAAACAGAAGAACCCATCCAACTTTTTCCGATGGCACACCATTTGTGGGTCCCCTGCTGTCACTGACCAAATCTCGTTCAATCATAAGTTTGGCAAACCAGGCTTAAACCCAATGCGGCGTGTACGAAATGGCTGTTATTCAAGCTCGAACAATCTTAACGGGATTTGAAAACAACTTAGGTCTATTCAAAATGGGAACGCAATTATTTTAAATATTATATTTCTCCAAGTTGCTGGAATCGGAAAAAGATGGAAGCATTGCTGACAGTGATTTGGAGATATATGCAAAGCACCTTAAAAATTTAAGTAAAGACTTTGAGGTACTCTTTAAGCACCTACAGTGGATGCGTGTGCCGGATTGGATTGTTACGCTATTTGACTTTAATGTGCGAAATGCAGACATTAATTCGCAGTTGCAAAATGAACTCACTGATATGCGTGTGGATCTCAAAGCTCAATCACAACGCAAAAACCTGCGTGACAGTGCCATGTAAATATCGCTGTTAAATACCCGAAATTTTGTGCAGCTGTTGAGCCGTTTTTACTTGCATTTCCAATTTCCTACATGCTTTAATTTGGTGTTAGCCATGCAAATGCAATCCTAAAGCAGAAGAACCGACTGAACTCAGATGAGCGTGGCGACTTGCTACTAAATACACCAATTTCCAGATAGATAAAAATGCTCTTGCTGTTTCTCACAGGAAACGCCCTTCTCGTTGATGGGGTCACAAATTGCAATGAAAAGTTTGCCATTTTTCATTTGTTCTTGTATTAATAGTAATGTTTCTTGCTCATTGCCTTTCAATTACAGTTAGGTGGATGTAATATCAGTAGTTGGTGTTAATCCAAATGCCCCCGTATTTGTGAGGTAGTGGGATCTGAGAAGTTCAACTCCTTCGGGGCTCGATGAGATGTCTGGGATTTTACCAAGGGTTCGACGGCCAGAAGAATTTGCAGACCCCGGCTTTACATCTATTCTTCAACATCTGCACAGTGCACATTGCCTTCATTGACTTCCATGTTTTGGCTTTTGTATAAAACTGAGTTAAGTATCAGACAGGAATTTGGAACGAAAGTCTTCACGGGCGGGTGGAAGTTAGTAACCTTATTGGTTACAGAACCTCATCAGCAGAGCAAAGATTTGTAATGAATGCCAATATGCGGCTAATATGCATTTTCTGGGTCAAGCTTTTCCGACAGAAAAAAGCCAAGTTTTGTCTGTTTTCTCGATTAAAAAAAAGCCCAGTGCGTTGAAAAACATCCAGAATTTCAAAATCTGTAAAAATCCCAGAGTGAAAACAGCCAAATTTCAAATGTTCAAAAATGCAAAATTGTTAACCCTGTTTTTGGAGTACACTGCTCTGGATGTAGTGATGTATCAAGTGTTACGACTTAGCGAACAGCTGCGATTACCGAAAGTGTCTGAAACCTTGTGTCCTACCCCAACGCCATTACAATGTGTCTGTTATTATCAATGGTAATGGTTTATTGTTTCATATGACTCAGCCAACAAGTAGAAGCTCCATAAAAGCCATCGCATGCAGTAAACCAGGCATTTGCGAAAATTAGAGCAAGAGAAAACACAATGGCATAACAGCTGATCAGTGTAAACGAAGAGGGGCGCTGTGTCATATAGGATTGGTGAAAGACCGTGGCGGTCATCTAGTCAACCAACCCCGTTTATCACTTTTTGACAAGTGTTGAGAAACAACAGTTGGAGATCAAATAAACATATGAAAAAAAATAAACAAAAAAACAAAAAACCAATGAACGTAGAACATGGTGAAGAAAATGTACAGGTGAAACCGCATGCCCATGTGCACAGATGAGTGGATCGAATTTTAAGTGAAGGATTCTAATGTGGTTAGAATATTTTTAGCTATACAATAAAATTTAAAAAATATAATAAAAGTAAAAAAGTTAAATTAAGCAATGAGATAAACAAAGCAAAACAGAAAAAAATAAAAAGTGTACTTTCATGCCGAAAGCATAGAATGTGCACACAGAAAATAAGAAAAAGTAAATATACACAAAAAATAAACAGAGTTAGAGAATGCTAGAATACACAGTATTTTGTTCTGGACAAGTGAAATGTTTCTGAAGTTCATAGTTGGGAATTTTTTCATGCAGGAGGAGTTTCTAAGTTCCCCTCCCATCAATGCGCGTTGTGGAGACAGTGGGTGCTTGAGCTCTATTGACTTCGTGTCTGGTTCAGATATTGAAATTTAAAACAATGCAATGTACAGCAGGAACAGATTGAATGGACACTGCATGAAACAGTTTGCGCGTTCCACTTGGACATATTGTCTATCTGTTTTTAGATATACTTGGGTGATCATTAAGCATTACACAACCGTATGGTGGCCCACTTCTCGTTTTATGGTGGCAGGGACAAGTTACACGCACCACTCGCAACTCTTCTCCAAGAAAATTTTGTTGAATGAAAAAGTTGCAAAAGAGCCAAAAAGTAGCCAAATAAAAATTTTGAAGCCAACTGCTTCTCAAAACAGCCAAATTTATGGTTTTTGGGTCCAAAAGAGCCAATTTGGCAACCCCTTCCTCTTGCTTCTACGTTTAACAGTTATGTCGCCAGGCCGCAGGCTTCGTTCGTGGGAAGGTTTCCGGTCTGGATCGGTCGAACGCGTCTCATCTGTCGTGGCTGTCCTCGCATGTTTGGAACGTTCAGACATATTTCATCGTCTGCTCATTAGATGCTGGTGGGAGTCATGTACTGCCTCCTCGTCTGCGTTTCGTTATCGTGTTACATCGCAGCATTGCTCGAGCGAAATATCTGGTTAATAAAGTTCGTGTTTCTCCATCTGGAAATCCTGTCAAATATTTTTAAGCCTTCAGAAATTTGCAACAGCTGTGGGTCGGTTTAGGCGACTTACAAAGGTCGCTCAGCGGGGAAAAAAGAGAGGAATTACGAAACAACCAGGCCGCTGCTTCCAACGTAGCTGATATGCTTCCCTTGTGGCCATATCGAAAAACAAAGGGCGAAAAATATAAATGTAGATAAAGGGACAAAAAACTCAAAATAGGCAAAGACGCAGAACGGTCGTTTGATTGACTTCATCAGTGTCACGTTTCTGGAAAGAAGCAGTAATAATATTTTAATGTCATCTTCTGAATACGATTCTTATTCGACAGTAACGTATAGTCCACTTTTCAAGTGTGCAAATACAGCATACAAAACAACATTTGTATATACAAAAGCTGATCAATCGTACTGGTTAGCTACTAGCAGTTTAGCAGGGTTCATAGTCAAGACTTTGTTGTGTATAAGTTTGCACCGTTGTTTTTGAGTCTGTTTTACTACGACTACGCGTAACAACCACGTTGTTTGGTGAGATTAACTACTAACTTTACACCCAGAAGAGTGTTGTTCAACGGCGCTAATGGACTTCAGAGATAAATGGCAATTTCATGAACTTTTCTGTCGTTGATTACTTAAATTTGGTTATATTGGCGAAATACGTTTTCGATAACCTTTGTTGGCGTTTCACGTTGTCCCTCACGACGAGTTTGACGTTGCGTTGCATGGGAAGTTCCACAGACAAAAGTTGAGGGAGTGAGTCATACGCGCGACATGCAGGTGTTTTGCAGAACAGAAGCCGATGTTTCTGCGAATGGAGTTGTGAAGAAGCGTTGTAGTTCCAGACTCCCAACAGTACGGCTCATTACAGCCAGGATTCACATGAATTGGCTCAAATGTGTCACTCCCATTGGAATGACCGAACGAGGATACCAGCCAGAGGTATATGAGAAAAAGTGGTTGTCTCCATCAGTAGTGCAGTAGCAGTCTGAACTGCGGAGAAGCGCGGTATAAGTGAGTGAACACGTGCAGTGACGTTCAGTTGAGGCAAAGCTAAAAGACGGCCGTCTTGTTCCAATGCAGTTAGTGACAAGCAAAGCTGTGAGTGGTAAAGTTTTCGGTGTCTCTTTGTTTTGAAGTACACCTTTGTGAAACTTTGTTTGACCTATTCCTTTACTAAGACTTGTTATGTATGGCATTAAATAGTCGTGACAGATCTTGGAAAGCACTGCCCAATTAACAACTATTGGCTTCCTTACAGAAATTGATAAGGATTGCGAACAGACACACAAAAATTAGAAAAAGTACAGCAGGAAGTAGCAAAGAAATCAATATCGTGCCGATTCCAATTTGTTTTACTTTTGCGACATCGGTAATTTCTTCAAAATAATCTCCAAAGCGTCTGTCTGAAAATCAGTTTGAAAATCGGGATATTTTTATCGGTTTTTCTGAGGGATTTTCCTGATTGTAAGAAATATCAGTTTAGCCGTTCGAAAGTCGTTTTGTTGATGCTTGCTGAAAATGTTCTTTTTATAGTTTTAGCTCGATACACATTTGTCTGGGGACAGTCACGGTTGCCCGAAGATCTTGTGTTGTACTAAAAATAAATTCTCATCAAATGTTTCATTAAATTAGTCATGGCCGTAGTCAGGGTCAACTTTTTACCGAGGTGAATATGTTAATTACATCACCAGTTTAGTACGTTGTTGAAGTAGTTTACAAAGACCTAACATCCTGCTCTTATTTAATTCAAGCTGGTGATATCTCTGGTGGTTGCAACATAGTGTATCTGCAGTACTACGCTTTTTAAAACGGCCACACAATATAAAATGATTTGATTTAGCGTTACAAAAACGTTTTCTGGCAGCATTCCAGAAAGTTTACCGAGGCAGGTGCCTCATTTGCCTCAATGTATAGCTACGGCCTAGTTACTGATTGTTCGCTCGCGAGCCAGATTGAATGGAGCAATGCGAGCATATCCCAAACGTGCAGTTAAGTATAAAAGCAAATTTGTCTGCCTGCTGCATTTTTGGGTGTTTGACAGTCTCTTACTTGACGCAAAAATTTTCGCGCGCCTTTGATGGAAGTTTTACGGCCAGGGCCTATGTGTGACTTACAAAACACTAGCTCAGAAAACCTGTCAACTATAGACCTGGTCATAAAAGATGCTAGCTTAGCGCTTAAGGGTCAACAGTTAACGCTAATACTCACATCATTAAATCGTGGGGTCCTCGAGGCTAGACCCTATTAGAGACTCCAACACAACAATGA